>Ga0335085_10002297_pt1 | contig 36208 bp, 33 predicted proteins | sample Lox_Sample_45_FD_206712 | JGI IMG/M metagenome (GOLD analysis project Ga0335085, IMG submission 206712) | Soil microbial communities from Loxahatchee National Wildlife Refuge, Florida, United States - Lox_Sample_4.5 | ecosystem: Environmental > Terrestrial > Soil > Wetlands | place: USA... | reverse complement strand
GACTGACCAACGCATGTGCGGCATTATCGGCATTACGGGTGTTCCTGACGCGGCGCGCCAGGTCTATCTCGGCCTGTACAGCCTGCAGCATCGTGGCCAGGAGTCGTCCGGCATGGTGGCCATCGACGGCGAGGGCATCGCGCGGGCACACCACGGGATGGGCCTCGTGTCGGATGTGTTCACCGAACCTGTGCTCACCGGCCTCTCCGGTGATGTCGCCATCGGCCATAACCGATATTCCACGGCAGGAACGTCGGTACTCGCCAATGCGCAGCCCATGCTGGTGCGCTATCGTGAGGGCCCGCTCGCCCTTGCCCACAACGGCAATCTCACGAACGCCGTCCAGCTGCGTACCGACCTGGTCGACAAAGGATCGATCTTCCGGAGCTCGTCTGACAGCGAGGTGCTCGTCCATTTGATCGCCCGCTCGGAAGCCCGTGAGCTGGAAGATCAGCTGCTCGATGCACTCGAGCGGGTGGAAGGTGCGTACTCGCTCGTGGTCACGATCGGCCGCACGCTGTACGCGATCGTGGACCCGCGCGGCTTCCGTCCCCTGTGGCTCGGCCGGTTGGGCGACGGTTGGGTCGTGGCATCCGAGACCTGTGCTCTCGACATCGTCGGCGCGAGCCGCGTGCGTGAGCTCGAGCCCGGCGACGTAATCCGTATTCAGGATACAGAGCTCGATCAGCTCCCGTCGCTCCCCAAGAAGCCACACCGCCGGTGCATTTTCGAGCTCGTCTACTTCTCACGGCCCGACAGCACGATTTTCCATCGCTCCGTGGACGGCGTGCGCCGCGAGCTGGGCCGGCAGCTGGCCCGCGAGCATCCCGCTCAAGGAGCCGACTGCGTCTTCTCCGTGCCCGACTCATCGAACGCGATGGCCCTGGGATTTTCCGAAGTGTCGGGCATCAAGCTCGAGCATGGCCTGATCCGCAATCACTACGTCGGCCGGACATTCATCCAGCCGGTCCCCGGCAGCCGCACCGCAAAGGTAAAGATCAAATTCAATCCCGTGCGCGAGGTGCTCGACGGGAAGAAGGTTGTGGTGGTGGACGATTCCATCGTGCGCGGCACGACGAGCCGGGCGCTGGTGCAGCTCATTCGCCAGGCCGGCGCCAAGGAAGTCCACTTCCGCGTCGGCTCGCCGCCGATTACCGGCCCGTGCTACTACGGGATCGATACGCCGAGCAAACGCGAGCTGATCGGCGCGAATCACGACGTGGATGAAATTCGCGAGCATCTGGGCGTGGACAGCCTGGGTTATCTCTCGCTCGACGGCATGCTGCGCGCGGCCAGCGGCAACACCGCCGAGTTCTGTCACGCCTGCTTCTCCGGAGACTATCCCACCGAGGTGCCGCACGACGTTGCCCGCGCGCGCAACGACGCCCCGCTGCTCGTCGGCGTCCCCTAAGCGCGTGCAGTGCCGTCGCTCGAGCGCTGGGTTTACGCATTCGGCAACGGTCGCGCCGACGGCTCGGCGGCCATGCGGGACATCCTCGGTGGCAAGGGGGCGGGCCTCGCCGAGATGGCAAACCTCGGCCTGCCGGTCCCGCCGGGGTTCACCCTCTCCGCCCGGCTCTGCATCCGCTATCTCGAATCCGGTACCTTCCCCGACGCACTTCCCGACCAGATCAATCACCACCTCCGACAACTCGAGCTGATCACCGGCAAGCGCTTCGGCAGCGCCGAAAACCCGCTGCTCGTGTCGGTCCGCTCGGGGGCGGCGGTCTCCATGCCCGGAATGATGGAGACGATTTTGAATCTGGGATTGAACGATGAGTCGGTCCGCGGGCTCATTGCCGCCGCGAAGAATCCCCGGTTCGCATTCGACTCTTATCGCCGGTTCGTGCAGATGTACGGTGACGTGGTATACGAGCTGGGCAAGGAACCGTTTGCCGAGCTGCTCGACGAAGCGAAGCGCCGGCGTCGCACGGAGCGTGACATCGATCTCCAGGCCGAGGATCTCGAGGGGCTCGTGCAGGAGTTCAAGGAGCTGATTCGGGCGCGCACCGGCCAGCCCTTCCCCGAAGACCCCACGGCGCAGCTGTGGGGCGCGATCGAAGCCGTCTTCAAGAGCTGGCGCACGCGCCGCGCGGCGGACTACCGCCGCATTCACCGCATCCCCGACGATCTCGGGACGGCGGTGAACATCGTGGCCATGGTCTACGGCAACATGGGGAACGACTCCGGCACGGGCGTGGCGTTCACCCGCGACTGCCGCACCGGTGAAAGGCGCTTGAACGGCGACGTGCTGACGAACGCGCAGGGCGAGGATGTCGTGTCCGGCGCCCGCACACCGGAACCCCTGGCGCGGCTGGCGCGCGGCAAGCTCAAGCCGGTCTACACCGAGCTGCAACGGGTGGCCGCCAAGCTCGAGCGGCACTTCCGCGACGTACAGGACGTCGAATTCACCTTCGAGCGCGGCAGGCTCTACGTGCTTCAGACGCGCCGGGCCCAGCGTACCGGGGTCGCGGCCGTCCGCATCGCGGTCGAGATGGTGCGCGAGAGGCGCATCACCGAAGATGAGGCGGTGCAGCGCGTTCCGCCGCGCGATCTGGACCAGATCTTCCATCCGATGGTCGATCCACGCGCAACTGCGCCGCTCGTCGCGAAGGGCCTGCCCGCGTCACCCGGCGCCGCGATCGGCGAGGCCGTGTTCGACGCCGACGAGGCCGAGGCGCTCGCCGCAAAGGGGCGCAACGTGATTCTCGTGCGCCCGGAAACGAGCCCAGACGATTTTCACGGCATGGTGGCCGCGGGGGCGATTCTCACGGCGCGCGGCGGCATGACGAGCCACGCCGCGATCGTGGCGCGTGGCATGGGCAAGACATGTGTGGTGGGCGCGACGGAAATCGAAGTCGATCCGGAGGCCGGGCGGTTCCGCGCCAACGGGCGCGTGGTCAAACGCGGCCAGCTGATCACGGTCGATGGCACGACGGGCCGCGTGCTGCTCGGCGCGGCAAAGCTCGTCCAGCCGAAGAGCGGCGAGCATTACGCACGGCTCATGAAATGGGCCGATGCGAGGCGGCGGCTCAGGGTGCGCGCCAATGCCGACACGCCGGAAGATGCCAAGCGCGCCCGTGAGTTCGGCGCCGAAGGCATCGGACTGTGCCGCACCGAGCACATGTTCTTCCAGGGCGATCGCATCATGGCGATGCGCGAGATGATCATCGCCCCGGACGAGACCGGCCGTCGGCAGGCGTTGGCCAAGTTATTGCCGATGCAGCGCGACGACTTCGAAGCGATTTTCGAGGCCATGGCGGGGTTTCCGGTCACGATTCGCCTGCTCGACCCTCCGCTGCACGAATTTCTGCCCCACACCCCGGGCGAGATCGCGGCCCTCGCGAAAGCGATGAAGGTTCCCCCGGCGCACTTGAAACGGACCGTAGCGTCGCTCGTCGAAGCGAACCCGATGCTCGGCCATCGCGGCTGCCGGCTCGGCATCACGTATCCCGAAATCACGGAAATGCAGGCGCGCGCCATCTTCGACGCTGCGTGCCGCGTCGTGTCGCGCGGCCGCCGCGTGATCGTCGAGGTGATGGTGCCGCTCGTCGCTGACGTGGAGGAGCTGCGGCGCCAGGCGCACATCGTCCGGCGTGTGGCTCAGGAGGTGTTCCACGCCGAAGGGCGCGCCGTGCCGTTTCTCGTGGGCACGATGATCGAGCTACCGCGCGCGGCGCTGACGGCCGATGAGCTGGCCAAGCAGGCCGAATTCTTTTCGTTTGGTACCAACGATCTCACCCAGACCACGTTCGGTCTCTCGCGCGACGATGCCGGCCGGTTCCTGCCGTTCTACATCGAGCACGGCATTCTCCCGGACGATCCGTTTCAGGTGCTGGACCAGGACGGCGTGGGCAAGCTGATTACCATGGCGGTGCGGTTGGGACGGGGGGCCCGCAACGGCCTCAAGGTGGGAATCTGCGGTGAGCACGGCGGCGAGCCCAGCTCGGTGAAATTCTGCCACCGCAGCGGACTCAACTACGTATCGTGTTCACCATTCCGCGTTCCGACCGCGCGGTTGGCGGCGGCACAGGCGGCGCTCGAAGAAGCGGGCGTGATCAATCGTACCAGAGCGACAGTGTAGGCTACGGATGCGGGCAGGCGATGGGATTGTCGTCCGGTAGTCCCGTCGTGCAGGTCTGCGCGCTCTCGTTCACGTAGCTGCGGTTTCCCATATAAACGATGCCCGCAATGGTAATCCCCGTGAGTCCCGCGACGAGCGCCGCCGTGCGCGCGGGCGCCGCCTTGCGAGCTTGAATGGCGGCGGTCTGGCTGAACGGCAGCTTCTCGTATTCGCCGAAGACCAGTCCCTCGAGCGTATCGCCCTGCACTTTCGGATCGACGAGCTCGAATTTCGTGTGGTCGGATGCTCGCGTGACCCACACGCGATCGACGCCGAGCCCCTGGATTTCCGACGGATGGACCTGCTGCATGCTGTGACACGCACTCAGTGTCAGAGCCAACACCGCGAAGATGTGTTGCCGCATGGAACCCATGCGTAAGAAGGTGTCCACGATCCTATGGGAGCGCCATCCCTGGTCAGGGGGGACGCTTGGAGTGATGGAGGCGCGGGGAATCGAACCCCGGTCCGAGAGTGACTCCGAAACGGCTCCTACGTGCGTAGGCGATGCTTTATGAGTCTCGCCTTCGCGGCGCTTCGCCGGCCCCGAAAGCAACGAGCCTCGCTACAGATCTCGTGCAACCCATTGAGGCAAGAGGTCACACCAGCCCGACTTTGCGATACGTGAGCGCCGCCTCAGGCGGGCTGCCACTCACGCAGGTGCGTTAAGCCGAAGCTTAAGCAGCCAGTGCCAGTTCAGAGTTGGCAGTTATGAATTTCCCAGTGGTTTTACCAGGTGACTGAGAACCTGGGCACGCAGCCATATCCTCGCCAAACCCGTCGAAACCTGTCGCCCCCTCCCATGCATCTTATTGGGCTCGCGTGGCCTTTTCAACTCGGTTGCGGCCTTCCGCCTTGGCCCGATACAGCGCGGCATCGGCCGCGCTTTGCAAGTTGTTGACATCCAACACGCTTTCCGGGATGCCCGCCACGCCACACGAAGCCGCCAGTGAATACGGTGTGCCATTCCAGCGCCACGTGGTCGATGCGATCCCCGCACGGATGCGCTCGGCGGCGTCCACCGCATGGGCGAGCGGCGTGTCCGGCATCCAAATCGCGAACTCCTCGCCGCCGATCCGGGCGGCGAGATCCCGCTCGCGCACGAGACCAGTGAGCAGCGCCGCGATGTGGCGCAGCGCCGCGTCGCCGGCGGCGTGCCCGAGCGAATCATTCAGCGCCTTGAAGTGGTCGAGATCGAGGTAGACGAGACTCACGGGCACGGGGCCGCCCGCCTGCCCGTGCTTCTCGATGCGGCGTTCGAGCTCGCGCCGATTCTTGAGGCCCGTGAGCGGGTCGAGCGTGGCGCGTTGCTCTGCTTCGTGCACGGCGCGTGCGGCCGCGAGGCGCGACCCCAGCTCCTGCACCAGACGCTGCAGCTGTTCCGCCTGCACCGCGTCGGGATCGAGGCCCCGCCCGGCGATCACGAGCGCTCCGATCGCCACCTGCCCATCGAACAACGGTATGGCTGTCCCGGCGCGCTCTTGGCGGCGGCGGTCGGGAAGCGCACCGCCGAGTATGTCGTTCTGACTCTGGGTGACGATGCGTACCGCCGACTCGATCGCGCGGGCTGCAGGAGCGGTTTCCGGAACGGTCACGCGCAGGAGCCGTGGATCCGCGGCGCGTGACACGCCCAGGATCTGTAGCGGGGCGCCGCCGGGCGCGGAGCTCTGCACCATCACCAGCGCCGCGCGCTGCAGGACCTGCTCCGCGACCTCGGCTCCCGCTTTGGCGACGCTTTCGAGCGTCTGCGCCCCGGCGGCGAGCGCCGCGAGCCGGCGTACCACGAGGTCGGCACGCTCCGCCCGCCCCGCTGGCTCGGACACCCGCATTGCCGCCACGAGCCGCCGCAACTCTTCAGCGAGCGCCGCCGTCGTGGCGGCCGCGACCTCCACGTTGTCGAGCAGCACGCCCGCGCCAAACGGAAAGTCGCCCACCGCCACGTACGTGCCATCCGCCTCGCGCGCCACGTGGGCTCGTCCATCCACCGACGCCAGCTGAGCGATCGCGCCGCCGCGCCGTAGCGTCTGCGGCAGCGTGGCGTCGCCGCCCGTCACCTCCAGATCACCGCTCGCCAGCCCCACGGCCCAGGCCGCGCGCGCACCGTACGACCGGCGCAGCAGATCGAGCAGATGCGAGAAATCCGATGGCCGCGAGGCGGGCGCCCGCGTCACCCAGGAACGCAGCAATGGCGCGAGAAGCAGTCCCAGGGCGCAGCAGAATCCGCCGGCGGCGGCAAGGAGCCCCCAGAACGCGGCGCGGATGATGGCGAGGATCAGGGCGGCGAGGCCGAGCGCGGCGAGCGCGCGCCCGGCCCAGACCGCCCGCCGTTTCACGTGTGATTGATGCGGCTCGCGGCGGCCGCCGCGCCAAACCCGTTGTCGATATTGACGACGGTAATGCCCGACGCGCAGGAATTGAGCATCGCGAGCAGCGCCGCCACGCCGCCGAACGATGCGCCGTACCCGACGCTCGTGGGGACGGCGATGACGGGCGTGCGCACCAGGCCTCCCACCACCGACGGCAGTGCGCCTTCCATTCCCGCCACCACGATGATGACGGCCGCGTTGCGCAGCGCTTCGGTTTGCGTCAGCAGGCGATGGATTCCGGCCACCCCCACGTCGGTGAGCCGGTCCACGCGATTCCTGAACGCGCGCGCCGTCACCGCGGCCTCCTCGGCAACCGGCAGATCGCTCGTTCCCGCCGTCACCACCAGGATAGTGCCCCGCCCGGACGGCGTGGGATCGGGGTCGGGGCTCAAATACACGGTGCGGCCCAGCGCGTTGACCTCGGCGCCCGGGAAGCGCCGGGCGAGCGCGTCTTGCTGTGCGGGCTCCGCGCGCGTCGCGAGAAAATATCCGCCGCGTTCGGCCAGCCGTTCCGCGATCCCGACTACCTGATCGGGTGTCTTGCCCGGACAAAAAATCACCTCCTGATGTCCCTGCGTTTCGGGCCGGAGGTGATCGATGGTGGCGAAGGAGAGGCGCTCGATCAGGCGCCCCCAGTCGTTGGGGTCGGGGCTGTTCACGTCGCCAGGGCGGCTTCGGGCTCGCGCGCCAGGAAGCCCTCGAGGATATCCGCCGCTTGCTCGAGCGACTCGATCCGGAACAGCCGCTCGCGCAGCGCAGCGCCTCCCGGCAGCCCTTTCGTGTACCAGCCGAGGTGCTTGCGAAACTCGACGGCCGTCTTGCGCGTGTCGCCCTGGAAGCGGGCGGCGAGCCGGGCATGCTCGAGGACCGTCGCGAATCGTTGTTCCGTGGTCGGCACCGGTGCCCGGGTCTCTCCGCTGAGCAGCGCGCGCGCCTGAGCAAAGAGCCAGGGGTTCCCGAACGATCCCCGGGCGATCATGATCCCGGCGCAGCCCGTGTGCCGGTGCATGGCAACGACGTCGTCGGGTGTCCGGATGTCGCCATTCCCGATCACGGGGATGGTCAGGCGCTCGACCAGGAGCGCAATTTCATCCCAGTTCGCCTGGCCCGTGAACATCTGGGTGCGGGTGCGGGCGTGGAGGGTGAGCGCTTGCGCGCCGGCGTCCTCACACGCGAGCGCAATGGTAACGGGATCGCGGTGCGCATCATCCCAGCCGCTGCGGATTTTCACCGTGACGGGCCGGTCGGTGGCGGCGCGCACCGCGCCGATGATCTGCCGCACGAGGTCCAGATCCCTCAGGCAGCCCGATCCCCCGTTGTTCCGTACCACCTTCTTCACTGGGCAGCCGAAGTTGATGTCCAGGAAATCGGGCGCGAACAGCGCGGTCACGAGCGCCGCGGCGCGCGCCATCGTGTCTGGCTCGGCGCCATAGAGCTGAATGCCATACGGGCGTTCCGCGGGATCGAACTTCCCGTCGGCCAGCACCCGGTCGATCCCGCGCGCAACCCCAACGGACGAAATGAATTCCGACACCACCACGTCGGCGCCGTAACGGCGGCACAAGAGCCGGAACGGCGACTCGGACACCCCAGCCATGGGGGCAAGGAACAGCGGCACGTCGTGCGTCACGGGATACGGGAACGCCATGCGACGAACGTAATCACATTTCCCCTTCGTCGCATACCCGCGCGGCCCCCGGACTGTGCAGCTTTCGCACGCTAAGAACTGGCGTTTTGCAGTACTACCACCCAGGGGGTCAATCATGCAGAGACTGGCCATGTTGCTCGGCACGCTGGCACTCACGGCGACGGTGCTGCCCGCCCAAGAGAAGAGTCAGCCGCCGGCGCCGCCCGCTGCCGTGTCGACCGACATGCTGTTCTTCAAGGGCGAGAACGCGCAGCTACCGGATTCCGCGAAATCGGTCCTGGAGAGCCGTTTGCCGGCCATCCGTCAGGATGCCGCGATGCGTATCGTGATTCTCGATTACGGCAGCTCCAAGGATTCGATGCTGGTGTTTACGCGGTTGTACGCCATCAGGGGATATTTCGTGACCAAGGGCGTGAAGGATACGCGTATCGACATCGGGACGCGCGCCTCGCCGTGGGTCACGGATCACTGGGCCGAGGGGCCGTACGATCCGAAGCACACCACCGTATTCATGCTGCCGTCGCCCGACATGCTCGCGAAGAAGCCGAAGTAGAGCGACCGATGCCCGCAACCCGCCTCGTGACGGCCATGCTCTTCTGTTGCGCAGCGAGCCGTGGCGCCGCTCAGCAGCCAGCGCACGACACGACCAAGATCTTCTGGCACGGAGAGAACGCGCAGCTTACCGATTCGGCCAAGTCGGTCATGGAGGAGTACTTGAAGACGCCGCGTCGGACGCCGATGGCACACATCGTGGTCCTGGACCTGGGTAGCTCCAAGGATTCCGAGCTCGTGTCCACGCGTTTGAATGCCATCCGAGGATTTCTCATGCGGAAAAGCGTCGCCAGTTCACGCATCGGCGTGGGCACGCGAGGCACCGGGTGGACGACGGATACCGCCGCGCTGCACGTCGATCCCACGACGACGTGGTATATCGCCATGCCGCCACCGAGCGCGGATAGCACCACCACGCGGTAACGCACTCCCCTTTGCGTGACGGGCGCGACGTCATTACGTTGCGCCCGTCACGACAACCGGAGCAGGCCGTCCGTGCATCTGCGCGAGTTCTTTTCCGAAGACGCCATCAAGCTCAATCTGGAAAGCACCACCAAGGACGCTGTCTTGAAGGAGCTCGTCGGGCTGCTCAAGCTCGACGAGAAGTCGGACGCGACCCTGTTCAAGATGCTCAAGCGCCGCGAGACGCTCGGGTCCACGGGCATCGGCCAGAATATCGCCATCCCGCACTGCCGGTCCCTGGTCGTGACGCGGCTGCGCGTGGCCTTCGCGCGCAAGCTCGACGGCATCGATTTCGCCGCGATCGACAGCAAGCCGGTGTTGTTCTTCTTTCTGATCGTGGCCCCGCCTCTCGAAGTGTCGAATCAATATTTGCCCGTGCTTGGCAAGATTGCGCAGTTTGCGAAAGAGCCGGACATCCCGGAGAAGCTGGCGGGGTTGCAGAAGCCGGGGGAGTTTTTGCAGCTGCTGGAGGAGAAGAATATTTAGAAGCGTCGCTACGTCGCTACGTCGCTACGCTCTGCGGCATGCGCGGCCATGGCTCGCAGTAATCCATAAACCATGCGGGCACAATTGTCCCGCGCGCTGGCTACCTCGGTCAAATCATCCTTATGCACATACTCGAGCGCATCCACCAGGGCGAGGATCGCTTCTATTTCGTGGAGTGAGCCACGAGCAATGTCGAGATAGCGGCGAAATTCCTTCGTGCCTCTGCGACTCGCACCTTCCGCGATATTGAGTGACACACTGTAGGCGGCTCTACGCCACTGATCTCCTAATGCAAATCGCTCGTCGCGCGGCAACTTACGAATGACATCGCGCGATAGCACGGCCAGGCGGACCGATTCCCGCCATGCGCGCAAATCCCTGAAGTCTGACATGGCTACACGATGTCTCTTCCTCAGGAACACGTGACATCATTTGTCTGCACAACCAGTCCCATTCCTTGCTTTCCTAGCGACGTACCGACGTAGCGTCGGGCAACGCCTCACCTCGTGGGCATCAACCGGTAACGCCTCTCTCGGCAACGCCTCATTCCCACTCAATCGTCGCCGGCGGCTTCGAGCTGACGTCATACGTGACACGATTGACGCCGCGAACCTCATTGATGATCCGGCTCGAAATGCCCGCCAGGATTTCATGGGGAAACGGAAACCAATCCGCCGTCATTCCGTCGCGACTCGTGACCGCCCGCAGCGCAACCACGTGATCATACGTCCGGCCGTCGCCCATGACGCCCACACTCTTGATCGGCAGCAGCACGGCGAAGGCCTGCCAGATCCGGTCGTACAACCCCGCGGCGCGGATTTCCTCGATGTAGATCGCATCCACGCGACGCAGTAGATCGAGGCGCTCCCGGGTGACGGGCCCCAACACGCGAATCGCGAGCCCCGGACCCGGGAACGGGTGGCGGCCCACGATGTCCTCGGGCAACCCCAGCTCGCGACCGACCTGGCGCACTTCGTCCTTGAACAGCTCGCGGAGCGGCTCGATCAGCTGCCACGGAAGGTTCGGCCGCAGCCCGCCCACGTTGTGGTGCGTCTTGATGGTGACCGACGGCCCGCCGCGGGGTGAGGACGATTCGATGACGTCGGGATAGAGGGTGCCCTGCACCAGAAATCCCACATCGCCTTGGACGTGGCGCGCCGAGTCTTCGAACACATCGATGAACGTATGGCCGATCCGCCGCCGCTTCTCTTCGGGATCCTCGACGCCGGCGAGATCGGAGAGGAATCGCTCACTGGCGTCCACCACGCGCAGGTCCATGCCAAGATGCATGCGGAACGTGCGCTCCACCTGCTCGCGCTCGGCCTCGCGCAGCAGGCCATGATCCACGAAGATGCAGCTGAGTCGATCACCGATGGCCCGCTGCACCAGCGTGGCGGCGACCGCCGAGTCCACACCGCCCGAGAGGCCGCAGATGGCTTTCCGCTTCGGCCCCACGCGCTGCTTGATGCGCTCGACTTCCTGCTCGATGAAGTGCCCCGGGGTCCAGTCGGGGCTCGCGCCGCAGATCGCGAACAGAAAGTTCTCGAGCAGCTCGCCGCCTCGCGGCGTATGCGCTACCTCGGGATGGAACAGCAATCCATACAGCGGCTTCGATTCGTGCTGCATGGCGGACACGGGCGCGTTGGGGCTCACCGCCGTGATCCGGAATCCGGGTGGGGGACGATTGAGACGATCGCCATGGCTCGCCCACACGGTCATGCACGTGCCGGCGTCGAATCCCATGAAGATCCCGCTCGTGTCGCGCACGGTAATCTCGGCGCGGCCGTACTCCCGCTCGGCAGACGGCTCGACCTTGCCCCCCGAGACGTACGCCATGAGCTGCATTCCGTAGCAGATGCCGAGCACGGGAATCCCCAGATCGAAGAGCTTGCGATCGATGGTCGGTGCGCCGGGATCGAACACCGAGTTCGGTCCGCCGGAGAGAATGATCCCTGAGGGCGCGAACCGCTCGACGAAGGCCAGATCGCGGGTCGGCGGATGGATCTCGGAGTAGACGTGCGCTTCCCGCACGCGCCGCGCGATGAGCTGCGTGAATTGCGAGCCGTAGTCGAGAATCAGAATGCCGCTCATGCCTTGTACCAGGTCGTCGGATCGAGCACTTCACCCCTCACGAGGTCGTCGAGCGTCTCCCGCTGCCGGGCGACGTAGTATCGATCGCCCTCGACCAGGATCTCCGGCGGCCGCGGACGCGCATTGTACGTCGAGCTCATGACGAATCCGTACGCTCCCGTGCCCAGCACCGCGAGATACTCGCCCGGCTTGACGACGGGCAGCGTGCGATCGAGCGCCAGAAAATCTCCCGACTCACAGATCGGCCCGACCACGTTGACCGTCTCTTCCGCTGCGGTCGGTGCGCCCAGCGGGACGATCTCGTGATACGCGTTGTAATGGCTCGGCCGGACAAAGTCGGTCATCCCGGCGTCCACGACGACGTATTCCTTCCCGCCGGCATGCTTGCGGTACAACACACGGGTCACGAGCACGCCGGCATTCGCCACCAGATAGCGACCCGGCTCGCACAACAGCATGAGCCCAGCGGCGTTGATCTTGGGGGCGACGGCGCCCGCGAACGCGGCCGGGCTCGGGGCTGTTTCGTTGTGGTAGCGCACGCCGAGCCCGCCGCCCACATCGAGCGCCTCGAGGGTGGTGATGCCCGACGCGCGGATTGCCGCGACCAATTCCAGCAGCTTGGCCGTGCCGCGCGCATAGGGCTCGACATCGTGGATCTGCGACCCGATATGCATCGCAAGCCCGCGGAGCCGGAGCGAGGGCTCCGCTGCCGCCCGGCGCGCCAGGCCCACGACTTCATCGAACGGCACGCCGAACTTCGCCGTCTTCTCGCCGGTCTTGGTGTAGGGGTGGGTATCCGCGGCAACATCCGGGTTCACGCGAATACCGAGGGAAGCCGGCCGGCCGACGTCGCGGGCGGCATGCAGTACCGCGTCGAGCTCTTCGAGCGACTCGACATTGAGAAACCCGACGTGGGAGCGGATTGCCTCGCGCAGCTCCGCAGGCGTCTTGCCTACTCCGGAAAAGACCAGCGTGTCGGGATCGAAACCCGCCGCGAGCGCGCGCTTCAGCTCGCCGGCCGACACGATGTCGGCCCCGGCCCCCAGGCTCCTGAGCACCCGCAACACGCCGAGACTGCTGTTGGCCTTGACGGAGTAGCAGATGCGATGCGGCACGTCGCGTAGCGCGTCGTCGAGCGCGTGATACTGCGCGCGGATCAGGTTGGCGCTGTAGACGTAGGCCGGAGTCCCGACGCGCTCGGCGATCGAGCGGAGCAGCGCGGGATCGAAGCCCAACGCGGCGGCGTTCGTCAGTAGGCCTGCGCCCACACCGCTTCCGCGATGCTGGGTGCACCGCACCACATGCAGCTCTTGGGTGGAACCGGCGATCGGAATTCGGCATCCGGCAGCACGCGAATCGTTGCCGCCGTGGCCTGCTTGATCTCGGCCTCGCAGCTTGCCGAGCCGCAGAATCCGCCGTAGGCGAATCCCCCGCCCTGCTTCATGAATGCGAGAAACTCCGCCTTCGAGAGCCCACGGCGCGAGTTCGCCTCGCGGCGGTCGAGGGCGGTTTTGAAGAGCAATGCCTGGATTTCATTCAGCGCCGCCTGCGTGCGCGGCGCGATGTCCTCGAGCTTCAGGGGCGCCTTGCCGCCGGTGCGGCGTGCGGCGACCACCTGGCCCGCGGCAACATCGCGCGGACCGATCTCCAGCCGTAGCGGCACGCCCTTGGCCTCCCATTCGAAATACTTCGCGCCCGGCTTGAGCTCGACGCGATCGTCGAGGGTTACCCGTACGCCAGCCTGCTTCAGCTCGTTGCGTACCCGGGTCGCGCACCGGAGAACCGCGTCGCGTTCCTCATCGGATTTCCAGATCGGCACCACGACGACCTGAACCGGCGCAAGCTTTGGAGGGCAGACGAACCCGTTGTCGTCGGAATGCGTCATGATGAGTCCACCGATCATGCGGGTGGAGACGCCCCACGACGTGTTCCACACGAACTCGAGGCCGCCGCCCGCGGTCTGATATTGCACGTTGAACGCTTTGGCGAAATTCTGGCCGAGGTTGTGCGACGTTCCCGCCTGTAGCGCCTTGTTGTCCTGCATCAGTGCCTCGACCGCGTACGTCCGGAGTGCGCCTGCGAATTTCTCGCTCTCCGTCTTTCGTCCGGTGAGCACCGGCATCGCCATCCATTCACCCTGAAACCGGCGGTACACGGCGAGCATCTGGCGTGCTTCCGCCTCGGCTTCTTCCTCGGTGGCGTGGGCGGTGTGTCCCTCTTGCCACAGGAATTCCGTCGTGCGGAGGAACAGGCGGGTGCGCAACTCCCAGCGCACCACGTTGCACCACTGATTCAGGAGCAGCGGCAGGTCGCGATAGCTCTGGATCCACTTGGAGAACATCGCGTAGATGATCGTCTCGGAGGTAGGCCGGACGACCAGGGGCTCCTCGAGCTCCGACTCGGGATCGACCGCGATCGCCTGGGCGCCCGGTTTTCCCGTTGCCTTCAGGCGAGTGTGCGTCACGAGTGCCACTTCCTTGGCGAAGCCCTCGATGTGCTCGGCTTCACGCGCCAGGAAGCTCTGGGGAATGAAGAGGGGGAAGTACGCGTTCTCGTGCCCGGTCACCTTGAACATGTCGTCCAGCGCGTGCTGCATCAGCTCCCAGAGTCGAAACCCGTGCGGGCGGATGACCATGCACCCGCGCACCGGGGAGTAGTCCGCGAGCGCGGCCTGCATGATCACATCGTTGTACCACTCACTGAAGTCCTGCGCCCGTGGAGTGATCCTTTGCGCCTTCGTCGCGGTCATGCGAGGAACCGTCCTGCATGGAGACTCGTGAGCGGCACACGCGCTTCACTGCCTGCCGCGAGATCGCGCACGACGGCGACACCGGCCTTCCGCTCCTCCGGGCCCAGAATCACGGCTCGCGGCGCCCCGCGCGCGACGGCGAGCTCGAGCTGCTTCCGGATGGCGCTGTGGCGCAAGCCGTATTCGACGGCGAGACCCTTGTCCCGCATCGCATGCGCCAGCTCGAGCAGGGCGGAGACGTCCTCGGCGGACACGGCCACGAGAAACGCGTCGAGCCGGCCGGGCGCTCCCCCCGTCGCGCCACGCTCGCGCACCAGCTCCCCGATCACGACATCGCCCATTCCGAACCCCACACATGGAAGGTCCACGCCCGCAACCTGCTTGATCAAGTCGTCGTAGCGCCCACCCCCGCAGATCGCGCGCAGCGCGCGCCTCGCATCGAACAGCTCGAATACGATCCCCGTGTAATAGGCGAGCCCACGCACGATCGTCAGATCGACGTCCACGAAGTCGCCCAGCCCCATTGCCCGGAGCGCGCACACCGCTTCCGCGAGCGGCTCGCCTGCTCGCGCATCGGCGTTCACGTTTTGGAGCGCCGCCTGCACCGCATCGATCCCCGAGAGCCGCGCAATCGTCTCGACCGCTTGTGCCCGGGCAGGCAGGAGCTTCATGACGAGACCCGGCTCGCGCTCGAATTTATCCAGGGCGGCGAAGGCAACCGGCAGCTCGGCCTCGGTAACGCCGTGGCCCGCCAGCAGGGCCCGGAGCACCCGCCGGTCGGACAGCCGCAGCCGCACGTCGCCCGCCCTGAGCCCGAACTCGCGCACGATGTCGAGCGCGGCGGCCATTAGCTCCGCGTCGGCCAGCGGCCCCGATTCGCCGATCAGGTCCATGTTGAGCTGGAAGTGCTCGCGCAGCCTGCCCCGCTGCTGGCGCTCGTAGCGGAACAGCTGGGGAATGGAAAACCACCGGATCGGCTTCTTGAGGGCCTGCGCCTTGGCCCCCACCATGCGGGCCAGCGTCGGTGTCATTTCGGGACGCAGAGCGACGCGCCGGTCGCCCTTGTCCGTGAATTCGTACAGCTGCCCCACGATTTCCTCGCCGCTCTTCTGGAGATAGAGGTCCAGCGGCTCGAGCGGAGGACCGTCGTATTCCTGGAACCCGTAGCGGGCGGCTACGCGGCGCCAGGTGGCAAAGATGTGGTTGCGAACAGCGAGATCGTCGGGATAAAAATCGCGAAAGCCCGGTAGGGCCTGTGCTGGCATCGCGCGAATCTAGCCGACCGGCGCAAACCCGGGCAAGCGCGCGAGCGCGTCACCAACCGTGTGAAACGATCCGGTGACGACGATCGTCTCCGCCCCTTCCTGCACCCGCTCGAGCGCGGCGTCGAAATCGGGCTCGAACTGCGCCAAGACCGATTGCGTCGCGAGCTCTGCCGCGAGTCGCTCGAGGCTCCAGCGCCGTTTGGCCGGTGCCGTATCCGGCAGGGTGAACACGAAGCGATCGATTTGCTCGGCAAGCGCGGTGATCATGCCGAGATAATCCTTGTCGCCCAGGACTCCAACCAGCGCATGCCTGGGCCCTGGCGGATTGTAATCGCGCAGCGTGTCCGCCAGGACGCCCGCCCCGTCCGGATTGTGCGCCACATCGAAAATCCACCGCCCCCGGATGTCGAAGCGGCCGGCCACGAACGCGTCGGCGAACGATCGCGGCCATCGGCCCCTGGTTTCCGGTGACGCGAACGGGGCGGGGAGTGAGCCGAGGGCCGCGAGCGCCACGCGCGCGTTGACGCGCTGATGCGCTCCCATGAGCCCGAGAGGCCCGGCAAGCTCCTCGTGACCGGCGCCCCAGTCGAGCGCCAGCACTGGCTCGGCCCCATGTGCGCGCGCCTCGCGCACCAGCACGTCGCGAACCCCGGGGTCCTGCTCGCCCGTCACAAACGGCACGCCTGGCTTCGCGATGCCGGCCTTCTCTCTCGCAATGGACTCGAGCTCCCAGCCGAGGTAATCCGTGTGCTCGCGCGCGATCTTCGTCACGACGGAGACGAGCGGCTGGACCACGTTCGTGGCATCGAGCCGGCCTCCCAAGCCGACCTCGATGACGCCGATGTCCACGCCGCGGGCGGCGATGTCGGCGAAGGCAATGGCCGTGGTCGCTTCGAAAAAACTTGCTTCTACCCGCTCGATGTGGGGCTTGAGGTACGCGGTCCACTCGGCAAATGCGTCGGGGTCGATCGGCACGCCGTCCACCACCACCCGTTCACGGACCGAAACGAGATGGGGGGAAGTGTAGACGCCGACCTTGAACCCGCGCGCCGCGAGGTCGGCCGCGATGAATGCGCAGGTCGAGCCTTTGCCGTTGGTGCCCCCAACGTGAACGATGGGAAACTGCCGTTCGGGATGCCCGAGCACGTCGAGCAGCGCCTCGGTGGGCCCGAGGGACCATTTGATGCGGCCGCTTTGTCGCGCGAAGAGGAACCGGCTGGCGTCCCCGAACGTCAGCCGCTTCAGTCCGCGGCCTCCGCCGGCTGGCCGCCCTCCATATAGCGGAGCAGCCGTACGGTGGTATCCCGTAAATCGCTGCGGGGGACAACCATATCCACCATGCCGTGATCGAGGAGAAATTCTGCGGTCTGAAAGCCTGCGGGAAGGTCCTGTCCGATCGTTTGCTTGATGACTCGCGGGCCCGCGAATCCCACCACCGCTCCCGGCTCGGCGAGGATGACATCCCCCTGCATGGCATAGGACGCTGAAACGCCGCCGGTGGTCGGATTGGTCAGAATCGAAACGAACGGGACGAGCGCCTCACGCAGCCGGGCGATCTCGACCGAAGTCTTGGCCATCTGCATCAGCGACAGCACGCCTTCCTGCATGCGCGCGCCGCCCGACGCGGACACGATGATGAGCGGCACCTTCCGGGCCACCGACCGGCGCGTGAGCCGGGCGATCTTCTCCCCCACCACCGACCCCATCGAGCCACCCATGTAGCCGAAATCCATCACCGCCAGATCGACCGGCATGCCATCCATGCGAGCGAAACCGGTCCGTACCGCCTCCAGCGGGCCCGCTTTCTTGACGGCGATCTCGAGCCGCTCGCGATACTGCTCGAATTGCAGGGGATCCGCCGAGCGCAACTCGGCGTCCAGCTCGTGCCAGGAGCCTTCGTCTATCAGCAGGTCGACGTATTCCTGAGCGCTGATCCGGCGATGGACGCCGCAGTTGGGGCAGACGTTCAAGGCCCGGACGAACCGGTCCTTGATGTCGGTGTGGCCGCATTCATCGCACTTTTCCCACGCGTCGGCGGGAATCTCGAGCCGGACGCGTTCCGCGGTGCGCGGCTTACGTTCCTTTTTGAACCAAGCCATTCGGGCCATGGCGAGCGAGTGTGAAGGCGACAATTTGGGACGGCTGGAGCCTTCTCGCTAGGCCTGGTCTTCTAAGTTACTGCTATAGATCGATATAGCCGGACTGCCTGGATTCCCAGCTGACCCGCAGGCTGATACCGACCGCGATGAAGCAGGTGAGCAGAAACGAGCCGCCGTAGGAAAAAAACGGCAACGGAATTCCGGTGATCGGCAGCAGGTTCACCGTCATACCGATGTTCTCGACGATGTGGGTGAACAGCATGGCCGCGCAGCCGAACACGCACAGGCTCGAGTACGGATCGGTCGCGCGGCGCGCCAGGCGCAGCAGCATCGCGAGCATTGCCGTGAACAGCACCAGCGCCACGACCACGCCCACGAATCCCAGCTCCTCCCCCACCACGGAGAAGATGAAATCCGTCGGTTGAGCGGGGAGAAACGCCAGCCGTTTCTGAGTACCGAGGGTGAATCCTTTTCCCAGAAAGCCACCCGAGCCGATCGCCACTTTCGATTGAATGACGTGCCAGCCGGTGGCGCGCGGATCCACTTCCGGATTGAGAAACGCGAGTAGCCGGTTCTGCTGGTACGGCGCGAGATGCTTCCAGAACGGCAGCGCCACGATGCCCATGACCACATTACCGAGCATCACGGCAAGCCCTTCCCACACATACGGGCGCCACCACAGGAGCAACCCGAACAGGACCACGATCCACGCGCCCCACGCCACGGTCGAGAATGCCAGCACCAGCCCGATGACGGGAGACGCGAGCAGGACGAGGGTGGTAGGCTTGGTGCCGCCCCAGTACAGCATGGCGAACAGGATGGCCACGAAGACGAGCGCGCTGCCCAGGTCGGGCTCGAGGAACACGAGAAACGCCGGCACGCCGGCGATCAGACACGGCACAACCAGCTCGCGCAGCGTGGTGGGGCCTTCCCGCCGCCCGGCCAGCCACCGGGCCAGCATGAGCACCACGATGATCTTCGCCAGCTCGGACGGCTGACCGATCCGCACACCGCCGATGCCGATCCAGGAGCGGCTGCTTGCCGCCGTGCCGGCGCCGGTGCCGATCACGAGCGTGATCGCGAGCAGGACCACGGAGATGGCGTACGCGTAGGGCGTGGCCCATTCGAGCAGCCGCGGAGACACGCGGAACATGGCGACGGCCACGAGCAAGCCGATCGCCAACCAGATCAGCTGTTTTTCCCACAGGGCCGTGGCGAACGTCGCGACATCGGTTTGCCCGGCCGAATACACGGCCGCGAGCCCGAAAAGCGACAGGGCTCCGACTGTGGCCGGCAGCGACTTATCGAGTTCCCGGAGGGGTGGGTGCATTGGGTACGTCTGCCGGTGGCGGCGGCGCCACGGTATCCACGCCGTTGCCGGGCAACAGCTCCATGGGATGCGGCGCGGTATCGGTGGGCAGCTTGATTTGCATCTCGGGGGCCATGGTGGAATCCGCGCCCAGATACCGCGCGATCACGCGAGTCACGAGCGGGGCGACATAGGGGCCCTCGCGGGCGAACTCGACGATCGCGCCCACCACGATCTCGGGCTTGTCGGCGGGGGCGAAGCCGATGAACCAACCGTGCGGCGGGCCGTGCGGGTTTTGCGCCGTGCCGGTCTTGCCCGCGATCACGGTGTTGAATCGCGTCGCGGCGCCGCGCGCCGTCCCCCGCTCCACCACGCTGATCATCGCCTGGCGCAGACCGGCAAGCTGGTCCGGCGTGAGTCCAAGACTGACGTCACTCGCGGCGGGCGGACGCACCAGGTACGGCACGCGCTCGCGGCCGTCGCTCGCCAGCATCTGGTAGAACCGCACCATGTTGACGAGCGTTTGCGCGTCTTCCCCCTGGCCGATGGCCAGGTTGAGCGTGACGGCGGCGGTCCAGCGGCGCGGCCCATAGAGGCGATCGTAATACTCGGGTCCGCTCGGGAAGTCGGGGCGGATTTCGCCCGGCAGGTCTACGCCGGTAGGTGAACGGAACCCCCAGGCGTTGGCATCCTCGAGCAGCGATGTGAGACCGATCTTCAGGCCAAGCTGGTAGAAATACACGTCGCAGCTCTGCGCGATCGCGTCGGCGAGCGAGAGATCGCCGTGCCCTTCGGCCGACCAGCAGCGGAAGAACCGATTGCCGTATTGCAGGCCGCCGCGACACGGGATCGGCATGTGGCTGTTCAGCGTGACGAGGCCGCGCTTCAGGGCCATGGCGGCCACAGCGAGCTTCCAGGTCGATCCCGGGGGATAGCGGGCCTGAATGGCGCGGTCGAACAGCGGATGGGTTTCCGGCTCGTTCAGGCGACGCCAGTAGTCGGGATCGACGCCGCCGACAAAGGCATTGGGATCGTAGCTCGGCGCGCTGTAGAGTGCCAGGATTTCGCCGGTATTGGGGTTGAGCGCCAGCACCGCCCCGCGGTGGCCCGCCGGAAAGATTTTGGCGATGTAGCGCTGCAGATCGAGGTCGATGGTCGTGCGTAGCGGCGTGCCCGGCACGGGCGGCAGCGTGGGAGCCGCCCCGGCCTCGCGCACCACATGACCGAGCGCGCTCACTTCCACGAAGCGAATCCCATCGGCGCCACGCAGCGAATCGTCATACTGCCGCTCGAGCCCGTCCTTGCCGAGCAGCGCGCCCAGCCGCATGCCCGCATAGCGTCGCTGCGCGCGTTCGGCTTCCGTCACCTCGCCGATGTCCCCCACGAGGTGGGCAACCACGCTGCTATCGGGATAATACCGTTTGGGTTCGGGGCGAATCAGCAGGCCGGGGAACAGGAGCCGGTGCTCCTCGAGCTGCGACACGATCACGAACTTGGCGTCCGACACGACGAGCGCCGGAACGTAAGGCGCGCGGCGGTAGCGTTGCAGCACGCGCTCGATGCCCGCGCTGTCGAGCTTGACCACGGGGGCGATGCGCTCGAGCGTCTCCCGCAACGCGCTCTCGTCGCCGGGGAGCAACGACACCGTGTAGCCGGGCACGTTCTCCGCGAGAATCTTTCCATTCCGATCGGTGATGATGCCGCGGGGCGCGGGAAGCGGGATCGGGCGCAGCCGGTTGGTTTCCGATTGCAGCTGATACTTGCCGTGCTCGAGCACTTGCGCCCGGAAGAACGCGATCACGAGCACGACCATGGTGGCGCCCAGAACGAATCGCGCCGCGCCAAATCGCTGGGAAACGAGGTGCGACTGAAACGCGCTCACGCGTCACCCATGCGCACCGCCAGCTCGCGCCGGAACAACCAGAGGACGAGCACGCCGGCCAGCGCCGTGGTGAGACTCTGCACCGGCGACCACACCAGCAGCTCCCAGCCCAGCATGCCGCTCCGCATTTTGTTCGACGCGAGCGCGACGATCAGATTGCGGAGCCACGTGCCCGCGAAGAACAGAAAGCCGTTCACCACGATGTTTTCCGCGAAGAAGACGGCCTTGCTCCAGGAAGCGAGATACGCCACGAGCGTGTGCGCCAGCGCCCCGGCGCCGAATGACGCGGGCGTCAGGGCATCGCGCAGCACCCCGACCAGAAATCCGGCGAGGGCGGCCCGCCCGGGCTGGGCGCGAATCGTGTACAGCATGAGCGCGAGCAGCAGGAAGTCCGGGGCCATCCGGTCGTCGCCCATGCGGGTGCGAACCGAGAATTGCAGCACCACGAGCCCCGCCAGAATGACGACGAAGCGATACTTGTCGCTCCGCCTCACGGCGCCGCTCTCGTCGAATCGGGTCCGACGAACGCGGCGTGCATGTCCGGCGGAAGATGGCTGGACGTGAGAATCATGACGTGGGACACGGCGGCCGGGTGGACCGCCGGGCGAAGCAGATAGGTGCGCTCCCACCCCTCGGCCTCGTGCGCCAGCCCCAGCACGCTGCCGATCGGAATGCCGCGCGGGAACACGCCGCCCAACCCGGACGTCAGAATCTCCGTCCCGTCGGGCACGAGCTGGCGATACGGCACCCCGCGCAGCTCGAGCAGCCAGCTCCCCGGCCCTTCCGCGCCGTGCGGCGCGACGATTCCGTAGACGCTGCCATCCGCCGCCATGGCGCTGGCGCGGAATTCCGGGTTGGCCCAAGTCACGACCACGCTCGTCTCGTCGTCCACCGTGCTCACGATACCGAGCAACCCTTCGGGGCTCACGACACAGGAGAGCGAGCGCACGCCCTGTTTCCTGCCTCCAGACACGAGCAATGTGAGGGCGTCCGTGGGTAACGCCTGGTGCAGCACCTCGGCCGCGAGATAGCCGGTGTTCAATCGTTGTCCCAGGCCCAACAGCGAGCGCAGCCGCGCATTCTCGCTCCGCAGCTCGGGGACGAACGTCGCCGCCAGCGAGGCCGAATCGCGTTCGGCCACCACGCTCTGATAGCGGGATAACGACGCCACGAGCAGCTGGCTCTGTTCCTGAAGCGATAGCAGGGGTGCGAGGACTGTCTGCCGCAGCGCCCGCGCCACCGGATCGCGGATGCGGTCGGGAAGCACCATCGCCGAAACCGACAGCAGCACACAGACTGCGAACAGCAGTATGTCGCCACGCATGTCGCTACGCGACGTGTGCCTGTCGACGCCCAGTGTCATGCTACCGGGTCAGCACGTTCCGGTACTTCTCCGGGTCGTCGAGGATCCTGCCGGTGCCGCGCACCACGCAGGTCATCGGGTCGTCGTCGAGGTGAATGGGTAAACCGGTTTCCTGCTGCAGCAGCTGGTCGAGCCCGCGGATCAGGGCGCCGCCGCCGGTCATCACGATACCGCGGTCGACGATATCCGACGCCAGCTCGGGCGGCGTGATTTCGAGCGCGCGCCGTACGGCGTCGACGATCTGCTGGATCGGCTCCTGCACGGCTTCGCGAATTTCGCTCGAGTGGACGCGCACGATCTTCGGGATGCCCGACACCAGGTCACGACCCTTCACTTCCATTTCCCGTTCTTCGCCGACCGGGGCCGCCGAGCCGATTTGAATCTTGATTTGCTCCGCGGTTGGCTCGCCGATGAGCAGGTTGTAATTCTTGCGCATGAACTGCACGATGGCCTGGTCGAGCTCGTCGCCACCGGTCCGGATCGAGGTGTCGGACACGATGCCGGACAGCGCGATGACCGCGATTTCGGTGGTTCCGCCCCCGATGTCGATCACCATGTTGCCGGTGGGCGTCTCGACCGGAAGGCCCACGCCGATGGCCGCCGCCATGGGCTCGGCGACCATGTAGACCTCCTTGGCGCCGGCCGACTGCGCGGAATCGCGCACCGCGCGCTTCTCCACTTCGGTGATGCCGCTCGGGACGCACACGATCACCTTGGGCTTCACCCGGAACAGGTGGCGATCGATGATCGTCTTCAGGAAGAAGCGCAGCATCTTTTCAGTGACGTCAAAGTCGGCGATCACGCCGTCCTTGAGCGGCCGGACGGCCAGGATCCCGTCGGGAGTGCGGCCGAGCATGCGCTTCGCCTCGAGCCCGATCCCCTTGATCTTGCCGGTGGATTTCTCGATGGCCACGACGGACGGCTCGTTCAACACGATGCCTTCACCGCGGACGTACACGAGGGTATTTGCCGTGCCCAGATCCACGGCTATTTCATTCGCCGGGCTCCAGGCACCAATTTTGAAATTCTGCCAGGGTGCAGGCACGAGTCTTCGTGAAAAAGGAAGTTAGGCGGGCGCGGAACTAAGGCGTCTGAAGCTAATGAAAAGGATATGATCGAACAAGACGAACGGGGGCCGGATCTTCACGCTCCCGTGCTGCCGAACCCTCCGGTACCGCGCGCGGTGGCCGGCAGCTCCGTCGTTTCGACCAGTTCCACTGCTTCCACCCGCTGAAAAATGAGCTGCGCGATCCGGGTGCCCCGAGCGATGGCTACGGGGGCCGATCCCAGATTGATCAGCCCGATGACGACCTCGCCCCGGTAGTCCGAGTCGATCGTGCCAGGCGCGTTCGGCAACATGACGCCCTGCTTGATGGAAAGCCCCGATCTGGGTCGCACCTGGCATTCATACCCTGGTGGGATCGCGAGCGCGATCCCGGTGCGTACCATGCGCCGTTCCATGGGAGCCAGGACGAAGTCCGGGTCGGCGCTCGACACATCGTAGCCTGCGGCGCCGGTCGTCTGCCGGGTGGGCAGCGGCAGCCCGTCGTGGTGCGGGAGACGCAGCACCTGAACGACCGGCGCCGGGCCAGTCACGTCGGGTGCGCCCGCGGCTCAGTTCGGGCCGAGCCAGACGATGCGCTGCCGGTCGGGATTGAAGTACTCCTGTGCGATGTCCATCACATCGGTTTCGGTCAGACGTTCGATATTCGCGAGCACTTCATCGAGGCTCTGGTAGGCCTCCCCGTACACCTGGAGGCCCGCGAGCCGGTACATCCGCGCCGCCGGGCTCTCGAGTGAGAGCATGACCTGGCCCTGCGTCTGCTGCTTGGCCTCGGCGAGCGCCGCGCTGTTCAGTCCTTCCCGCGCCAGCTTCGCGTACTCCTCCCGAATCGCCGCGACCGCCCGCTCCGCCGTTTTCGGCTGAGTGCCGACGTATACGCCGGTCACCCCTACCTGACGATGGAAGGTCGTGAACGAGTAGATCGAGTACGCAAGCCCCAGCTCTTCGCGCACCCGCTGGAACAGGCGGCTCGACATGCCGCCGCCGAACACGTTCGCCAACACGAGCAATGCGTACTTCCTCGGATCGCGGTACGGCATGGTATCGGTCGCGAACACGATGTGCGTCTGGGAGCTGTCCTTCGCGACGCGGACCTCGCCACCGTGCTGGGCTGGAGGCGCCGGCGGCACGAGTGGGGCGCCGTTGCCGTTGCCCTGACCAGTCGAGGCCGGAGCGGTTCCCTCGAGCCATCCCTGCTTGCCGAGCAGCTCGAGCAGCTGTTCATGGGTCAGGTTGCCCGCCGCGCCGATGACGCAATTGCCGGGAAAATAGGCGTGGCTGTGCAACTGCCGCAGGTCGGCGACCTGGAGACCGCTCACCGATTCCCGCGTCCCGAGGATCGAATACCCGTACGGGTGACTGGGCCAGAGCGCGGCCGAGGCGAGGTCGAACACCTGATCGTCGGGCGTGTCCTCCACCATGTTGATCTCTTCCAGGACCACGTTCCGTTCCAGCGTCAGGTCGGAGTCCCGCAGCACCGGATTCCGGACCAGATCGGTCAGCACGTCGATCGCTCGCGACAGGTCGGCATCGAGCACACGGGAATGAAATGCGGTGGCGTCGCGCGAGGTATAGGCGTCGAGCGACCCGCCGCGCGACTCCAATGCCAGCGCGATTTCCTGGGCGGAGCGGCGCTTGGTTCCCTTGAACACCATGTGTTCGAGGAGATGCGACACGCCCATCTTGGACCGGGACTCGTGGGTGCTGGCGGTGCGGACCCAGACCCCGAGGGCCGCCGAGCGCACGTGCGACACGCGCTCGGACACCACTACCACGCCGTTCGGGACGTTTGTCTGGAAGATCTCCCGGTCGAGCCGGATCGTCTCCATTACCGCGCGCGCGCGGGCTCGGCCGTGGCCGCGGCGGCGGGCGGCTCGAGCAGCGCCTTGCGCGACAACCGCATGCGTCCGCGCTCGTCGACCTCGAGCAGCTTCACGCGCACGTGGTCACCCTTCTTGACCACGTCCTCCGTGCGCTCGGTGCGGCCGTGCTGCAGCTCGGAGATGTGGAGCAGTCCTTCCACGCCCGGCAGGATCTCGATGAACGCGCCGAACGCGGTCGTGCTCTTCACGATGCCCTCGTAGACTTTCCCGACCTCGGGCTCCTGCACGATGGCGGCGACCATGTCGCGGGCACGCTCGCCACCCTCGCCCACGGCGGAAATCGTGACCATCCCGTTGTCGTCCACGTTGATTTCGGCGCCCGTCTGCTCCTGGATGCCGCGGATGATCTTGCCCTTGGGACCGATGAGGTCGCCGATCTTGTCGGGCCGGATCTGCATCGTGATGATACGGGGCGCGTACTTGGACAGCTGCGAACGCGGCTTGGGAATCGCCTGCTCCATGATGTCGAGAATATGGAGCCGGGCTTTCTTGGCACGCTCGAGCGCTTCGCTAATGATCCGGAAGTCGAGCCCCTCGATCTTGATGTCCATCTGAATCGAGGTCACGCCTTCACGCGTGCCCGCGACCTTGAAGTCCATGTCGCCGAGGTGGTCCTCGGTGCCGAGAATGTCGGTGAGCACCGCCACCCGGTCGCCTTCCTTGATCAGTCCCATGGCAATCCCGGCGCATGCGCCTTTGACGGGCACGCCGGCATCGAATAGCGCCAGCGACCCGCCCGACACCGTGGCCATCGAGGACGAGCCATTCGACTCGAGGATGTCCGAGACGATGCGGATCGTGTAGGGGAACTGATCGTACGGCGGCAGCACCGCCTGGAGCGCCCGTTCCGCCAGCGCCCCATGCCCGACTTCCCGGCGCGACGTGCCGCGAATCGGCCGGACTTCACCGGTCGAGAACGGTGGGAAATTGTAGTGCAGCATGAACGACTTGGTGGTCTCTTCGGCCACATCGATGGAATCGATGCGCTGCTCGTCGTTGACCGTGCCGAGCGTGACCGACACGAGCGCCTGCGTCTGGCCGCGTGTGAACAGCGCGGAGCCGTGTGTGCGGGGAAGGACGCCGACCTCGCATGTGATCGCCCGGATCGTGTCCAGATCCCGGCCGTCGACTCGCTCGTGGCGCGACAGGACCTGCTCGCGCATCGTGCGGTACTCGATGTCCTCGAGCAGAGTGGAGATATCCTTCGCATTGTCGGGGAACTCGCCCGCGAGCTGCTCCTCGATGGTGACGCGGAGCGCGGCGAGGGCCTGCGTCCGCTCGAGCTTCTCCGGCAGGTTCAGCGCCTCCTCTACCCGCGCCTCCGCCAGCTGCTTGATGCGCGCGACGAGCTGCTCGGGCGGCTCGACCTTGGTCCATTCCATTTTGGGCTGGCGCGACTCCGCGCACAGCTCCTGCGTGGCATCGATCAGGTCGCGAATGCCTTTATGGGCCACCTCGAGGCCCTTGACGATCTCGGCTTCGGTGAGCTCGATCGCCCCGCCCTCGACCATGACGATCGAATCGCGCGATCCCGACACCGTCATGTCCACATCCGAGAACTCGAGCTGCTGGAAGGTGGGATTCAGGATCCAGGCGCCTTCGACGCGCCCCACGCGTACGGCGGCAATCGGGCCGTTCCACGGCGCCTTGGACATCGTGAGCGCGGCCGAGGCGGCGGTGACGCCGAGCACGTCGGCGTCGTTCTCCTGATCCGCCGAGAGGACGTAGATGAACACCTGGACTTCGTTCTTGAATCCTTCGGGAAACAGCGGACGGATGGAGCGATCGATGACCCGTCCCGCGAGGATCTCGTCATCCGAGGGCCGCCCTTCGCGCTTCAGGAAGCCGCCGGGAATTTTCCCCGCCGCGTAGCTCTTTTCGCGATACTCTACGGTGAGGGGGAAGAACGGAAGGGTGGAGACGGTATCGGAGATTGTGACGGCGGCGAGCACTACGGTCTCGCCAAACTGCAACAAACATGAGCCGGCGGCCTGCTTGGCCAGGCGCCCGGTCTCGAGACGGAGCGGACGCCCCGCAAAGCTACGTTCGACGTGCTTCACCATAAGACCTGTCTAGAGCACATGAAAAAGCGTCGGGCGCCCCCGTGCTCTTCCGGGGGCGCGCGGCGCGACGCCTGGCAACTAGTGGCGGAGACCCAGCTCGTCGATGAGCTGCCGATAACGCTCCAAGTCGGTACGCTTGAGATACTCGAGCAACCGCCGCCGCTTGCTGACCATTCGCAGCAAGCCGCGTTGCCCGTGATGATCCTTCGCGTGGACTCGGAAGTGATCGGTGAGGCTGTTGATCCGCTCGGTGAGCAGCGCGATCTGCACGGGCGCGGAGCCCGTGTCGCGTTCGTGCTGCCCGTACTTCCTGACCGGCGTCGTCTTGTCGTACATCAGGATCAGTTTCCTAATCTTCGTGAGCGCAGTAACTTAGACCTACGACATTCCTTTGTAAAGCCCTCCTGTGAACACCCCGGTCCCGACCCCACCATCGACCGATCTCGTTGGTCGAGAGCTGGGCTCGTACACGATCGAGCGCCTGATTGGACAGGGCGGATTCTCGTGGGTGTTCGTCGGCCGCGACAAAGCCGGGACACCGGTCGCGCTCAAAGTCCTCAAGCCCCAATACGCCGGTGATCCGCAATTCGAGACCCGATTCCGGAACGAAAGCGAGACCGCGGCGCAGCTCGATCACCCGAACATCATCCGGATTCGGGCGGTTGCAAAGAGCGGCGGGCACGTCTACTTCGCCATGGACCTCTACGCCGACTCGCTGGGCGCGCGCATCGCACGGGAAGGCCCGCTCGAGGAACAGATTCTTGTGCCGATCGCGCGCGACATCGCGCTCGGGCTCGCGTTCGCGCACGAGCGCGGCGTGATCCATCGCGATCTCAAGCCCGACAACATCCTGCTGCGTTCCGACGAACGGGCGGTCATCTCGGACTTTGGCATCGCGCGCGCCGTCTCGGGCTATATCGCCTCGACCGGCGTCAACATGACGATTGGCACGCCACAGTACCTCTCGCCTGAGCAGGCGCAGGGACAGCCGCTCGATCCGCGCAGCGACATCTACTCGCTCGGGGTGACGCTCTACAAAGCCGCGGCGGGCGACGTGCCCTTCAATCACCCTGACTGGTTCGAGCTCGCGCGGCGTCACGTGGAAGACCCGCCTCCGCCGCTCCGCAAGCGCCGTTCCGATATGTCCAAGCGATTCGAGCGGCTCGTGCTCAAGTGCCTCGCCAAGCACCCCGAGGACCGCTACGAAACCGCCCGGGCGCTGAGCACCGAACTCGAGGACATGCGGCTCAAACTGCAGGACGTGCGCGGGGGCCGCGCATCGCCCCGCCCCTTTGGGTTCTCCGGGACTACGCGCGACACGCTTCCCGAGCGAACCCGATGGCCACTTTACGCCGCGCTCGCGGCCGTGCTCGGGTTGCTTGTGGGATTGCTGCTGCGAGTTACGAAATAAAGAGCCGCTGAATCGCGGTCAGGAAACGACGGAACAGAGATGGGGGAAGCGGGAAGCGGGAAGGGGAAAGGGAACCACCAGTGTCCGCGGGCCACGAGGCGAGCACCGCTTCAGCGGCACGACGCAGATCGTTTTCGTATTCCCGCGGAAATCGTCTCTCCGCAAGGCCCACCCGAAAACCGGGTGCGGACTGTGTACGGGCCAGCTCGACCACCCCCGGTGCTGCGCGCTCGATCACATCCATGAGCGAGATTAACGCTTCCCCCTTCCCGCTTCCCCCTTCCCGATAAAACGCCTCCGCCACTGCCTGCACGACTCGCGTCGCGTCGCTCCGCCCGGCGACGTAATCCGCCAGCGCGTTCCTAACGGGAGAAGACATGTGGAAAGACGCGCATCACGTCATTGCGTAACGCGAGCAGCATGATCCCGAGCAACATGACGAAGCCAAGCTGGGTAAGGCGTGCCCGGAGCTGAAGCGAGAGCGGCCGGCGGCGCAAACCCTCGGCCAGCAGGAATACGAGCTGTCCGCCGTCCAGAATCGGAATCGGGAGCAGATTCAGCACGGCAAGGTTGATCGACAGGAACGCCATGAATCCCAGGAAAAATCCCAAGCCGACGCGCGCCGCCTGACCCGACACCTGACCGATGGTGAGCGGGCCGCCGAGATCCTGCACCTTCGGCCGGCGCAGGAACTGAACGATCAGCCCGACCTTGGACATCGTCTCGCGCCACCCGAGCCGGATGGCGCCGAGGACAGTCGGTGCCTTGAGCACGGGATGATCGGCAATCACCCCGACCTGTCCGAAGCTGCGCTGTTCCTTCGTTTCCGGATCGGTGTCCGTCTGCCGGTCGGGAACGACCGAGAGCGTGAGCGGCGCGCCGTCCCGCAGCACGGTAATCGCGACCCGTTCACCCGGACGACGCTTCACGGCGAAGGCGAAGTCGTTCCACGAACGAACCGTATCGGCATCGATTTTCAGAATCCGGTCATTGGGCTTGAGACCCGCGCGGTCCCCCGCTTTCCCCGGCACGACCTCGGCCACGACCGCGGGGAGGTAGACGTTGAGACTGCGTGCAAGGGCCAGGCGACTCACCGAGTCGTTCTGCGGGAGCTCGAACACGAGAGGCTCGCTCCGCCCCTCCACGCTCACCCGGACGGGACCGGGCGTCGTGATGAGTTTCTCGAGCAGCTCGCCCCACGTAACCACCGTATCACCGTTCACGGCGGTAATGCGATCGCCGCGGTGCAGTGTGCCGAGAACGGCTGCTTGCGGAGGCAACTCGCTCGTCACCACCGAATCGACGCGCGTGGTGGCAAGCCGGTCCGGCTCGAGCGCGCCCCCGTACGCCAACCCCGAGTAGACCACGAACGCGAAGATGAAATTCATCGTGACGCCGGCAAGAATCACGATGATGCGTTTCCACACCGGCTTTCTGTCGAACGCCCGTTCCGGATCGATCGGCACGGCGGTCTTGCCGCCTTCCAGCTCGCCGGCCAGGCCTTCCTCTTCCATGCCGGCCATCTTCACGTAGCCGCCCACGGGCAGCCACGAGATCGCGTACTCGGTCTCGCCGCGCTGGACGCTGACGAGCGGTCGCCCAAAGCCGAGGGAAAAGCGGATGACCTGGATGCCCATCGCCTTGGCGGCGACAAAGTGCCCCGCCTCGTGCACAAAGATGAGCACACCGAGAACGACGACGAGTGCGCCGATCGTCAGGAGCACGCGGCCTCGCGGGTGAGCCGCCGGGCGTCCGCGTCGGCGGCGAGCACATCGTCGAGCGAGCGGATGCTCCCGGGCGAACAGCGCTCGACCACGGTTTCTATCAATTGGGCGATCTGCCCGAAGCGGATTCGGCCGTCGAGGAACAGCTGCACCGCGGCTTCATTCGCGGCATTGAACACCGCCGGCGCTGTCCCGCCCGCGAGCGCGGCCGCGCGCCCCACCTGGTAGGCGGGATACAACTCGGGACGCACCGGCTCGAAGCTCAAGGTCGAGGCGGCCACCGGGTCAAACCGTCGCGTGCCTGTGTCCGTGATCCGTTCCGGGTGCGTGAGCGCATACAGAATAGGCACTTCCATGGTCGGAAACCCTACCTGTGCAAGGACCGAGCCGTCAACGAACTCCACGAACGCATGGATCAGCGACTGCGGATGGATCACCACCTCCACGCGGTCGTAGTCCACGGCAAACAAGTATCGCGCTTCGATGACCTCGAGCGCTTTGTTCACCAGGGTCGCGGAGTCGACGGTGATCTTCTTGCCCATCTTCCAGGTCGGGTGGCGCAGGGCGTCTTCCACCGTCGCCCTACCCAGCTCGTCGGGATGCCATGTCCGGAACGGCCCCCCGGACGCCGTCAGGATCAGCCGCGCCAGCTCGCTCGCGTCGCGTCCGGACAGGCACTGCAACACGGCGCTATGTTCGGAATCGACGGGAACGAGCTCGCCGCCGCCCTCCCGGGCCGCCCGCATCACCAGCTCTCCGGCCATGACGAGCGTTTCCTTGTTCGCGAGCGCCACGCGCTTGCCGCATTGCAGCGCCGCGAGGGTGGCCTCGAGGCCCGCGGCGCCGACAATGCCGTTGAGCACAATGTGCACATCCGGCCGCGTCGCCGCCTCCACCAGACACGCCGCGCCCTTCCCCATTCCCTGTTCGCCGTTCCCCCCGTTGACGAGCCCGACAAATGCCGGTTTCCACTCGGCGGCCTGTGCCTCGAGCAGCTCCGCGTTCGAGTGCGCCGTGAGGGCGGCGACCCTGAAGCGATCGCGGTGGCGGCTCAGCACCTCGAGAGCGGAGCGGCCGATCGAGCCGGTCGAGCCGAGGATCGAGACCCCGATGGTCATACGATGCCGAACAGCCGAAACAGGCTGGCGCTCACGGGAAGCACGAAGTACAGGGAGTCGAGACGGTCGAGCACGCCGCCGTGTCCCGGGATCAGGTGGGAGGAATCCTTGAGACCCACCTCACGCTTCAGGAGGGACTCGGCGACGTCGCCGATCTGCGCCGCGCCCGCGACGGCGAGCCCGATCACCCCGAGTTGGAGCGGGGCCAGGTGCAGCGCCACGCGATCCAGGATGAAGGGGCCGTAGGCCAGTGCCGCGACCACCGCGCCGATCGTGCCCGCGACCGCACCGGCGACTGTCTTTCGCGGCGAGAGCATGGGCGCGAGCTTGGGTCCGCCGATCAACGTGCCCCCCGCCATCGCGCAGGTGTCACAGATCCACGTTACCGCGAGCGGCAACAGCCCGAGCGCAGTCGAGGCCAGCGGATGCGCGTCCGAGTGCGCGCCGTGGCGGATCGGGACGATGCAGGCGAGCAGGGCCGACGCGTACAGACTGCCAAAGATGGTGACCGCGATGGCGGTGAGCGGCCGGTCGGATGGGGTGCGCGATGCCACCGCGCCGATCAGCACGGCAATGAACCAGACCGCCCCGCCCAGGGCCACCGCGAGGGTGCGCGAAGCTTCCTCGCCGCTGTCTCCGGCGATGGCCCATACGGCGGCGAACGGAATCAGCGCGGCCGCGAGATAGCCGAACTCGGCGAGCGGCGTCACGCCCTGGCGGCGGGCAAAGTCGTAGACTTCACGGGCCCCGAGCACCCCCAGAATCGCGAGCAGCGCCGCGAGCACAAAGCCCGCACGCCACAAGGCCACGAGCGTGAGCGCGATGGCGGGAACGGCAAACGCGATGCGGACGGCGAGATTGCGTGACATCAGACGGCGAGAATGTCCGCCTCCTTGGCCTTCAAGGCGTCATCGATTTGCTTCATGTGATCGTCGTGCAGCTTCTGCATTTCTTTCTCGGCGTGTTTCTTCTCGTCTTCCGACACGTGCTCCGTCTTCTTGATCTTGTTGATGGCCTCGGTGCGCGCGTGCCGCACCGCCACCCGGCCTTCCTCGGCGAACCTGTGGACCACCTTCACGAGCTCGCGACGGCGTTCTTCGGTGAGGGGCGGGATGGGGATGCGAATGATCTGACCATCGTTCGACGGCGTGAGGCCCACTTCGGAGCTCTGGATCGCCTTCTCCACGGCCTTGAGCAGTGCGCGATCCCACGGCTGCACGGTGAGCAGCTTCGGCTCCGGAGCGGCGACCGTGGCGACCTGGTTGAGCGGCAACTCGTTGCCATACGCCTCCACCCGCACGAGGTCGAGCAGCGTGGTGGTGGCCTTGCCGGTGCGGACAGTGGAGAACTCCCGTTTCACCGCCTCGACGGCTTTGTCCATCAGCTGCTTGGCCTGTTTCGAACTATCGGCGAGAGTCATTGCACGATGGTGCCGACGCGCTCACCCGCCAGCACTTTGGCGGTCGCGCCGGGCTGGTTGATGTTGAAGACGACGATCGGCAGCCGATTCTCCTTGCAGAGGCCGAAGGCGTTCGCGTCCATGACGGCGTATCCGTTGACGATCGCGTCCTGGAACGACAGCTCGGGAATGAATCGGGCGCTCGGGTCCTGCTTGGGATCGGCGGTATACACGCCGTCCACATTCGTGGCCTTGAGCAGCACCTGCGCTTCGATCTCCAGAGCGCGCAGGACCGCCGCCGTATCGGTCGAAAAGTACGGGTTTCCTGTGCCCCCCGCGAAGATTACTACACGGCCCTTCTCGAGATGGCGCACCGCGCGCCGGCGAATATAGGGCTCCGCCAGCTCTTCCATGCGAATTGCGGTCATGACCCGCGTATCGACCCCGTGCTTCTCGAGCATGTCCTGGAGCGCGAGCGCGTTGATAACGGTGGCGAGCATCCCCATGTAGTCCGCCGATACGCGATCCATGCCCTGCTGGCTCGCGGTGGTCCCGCGAAGAATGTTTCCGCCGCCCACCACGAGGCCGAGCTGCACCCCCAGCGCGGCGACTCGCTTGAGCTCGCTCGTCAGCCGTTCGATGACCCCGAAATCGATTCCCCCGCCGCCGCGGAGACCGGCGAACGCCTCGCCCGATATCTTGAGCAGGGCGCGGGGGTAGGCGAGCTTCGGGGCCCCTGCCAACTCACTCGCCTCCGAGCTCGAATCGGGCGAAGCGCCGCACGCGCACGTTTTCGCCCGTCTGGGCTGCGAGCGCCTTCACCAGCTCGCCCACCGTGCGCTTGTCGTCCTTGACGAACTTCTGCTCGAGCAGCACGCGCTCCTCGTAGAACTTTTTCAGCATGCCGTCGACGATCTTGGCGCGGATGGCTTCGGGTTTGTTCTGCTCGGCGACCTGCGCCTCGTAAATGCGGCGCTCGCTGTCGACCACCGCGGGGCTCAGGTCTTCGATGCGCACCGCGAGCGGAGCCGCCGAAGCGATGTGCAGCGCCACATCCTTCGCGAGCGCCTGGAACGCCTCGGTGCGCGCCACGAAATCGGTCTCGCAGTTGAGCTCGACCAGCACGCCCACCCGGCCGTTGAAATGCACGTACGACGAGATCGATCCCTCCGCCACCTCGCGGGCCGAGCGCTTATCGGCCTTGGCGATGCTTTTCGAGCGGAGCAGCTCCACCGCCTTGTCGATGTCGCCGCCCGTTTCCTCGAGCGCGCGTTTACAATCCATCATCCCGGCGCCCGTCCGGGCGCGGAGCTCCGCCACCAGCTTCGCCGAGATCTCTTTCCCACTCGCCACTTGGCTCTACCTCCTATAAGAACGCCGCCCTCACGCCGGAGGCCGAGGGCGGCGAAAAACGAATGCGCGGCACGGAGAGAGTTAGCCTTCTCCCCCTGCCCTGCCCGCCTGCGCCGCTCCTTCGGCTCCGCCCATCTCGGTCTGCGCTCCCGCTTCGTCGGTTTTCATCCGTGCCGCGATCGCTTCCGGCTTGGGCCGGCGTTTGCGACGCGCCGGCCTCTTGCGGCGGTCGCCTTCGCCTTCGGCCTCGACACCCGTTTCGGTCGAGTACGTCGTGCCCTCTCCTTCTTCCGCCGCCTCGCGCAACGGCGACTGCCGGCGCGCTTCGCTGATCACATCCGAAACCGAGCCGGCGATGAGGGAAACCGCGCGAATCGCGTCATCGTTTCCCGGAATCGGCACGGTGATCAGGTCGGGATCGGCGTTGGTGTCGACGATCGCCACCACGGGGATGCCGAGCTTGTTCGCCTCCGCGACCGCGATCCGCTCCTTCTTGGCATCGACCACGAACAGCGCCCCAGGGAGCCGATTCATGTTCTTGATGCCCGAGAGGTACTTGTCGAGCTTGACCCGCTCGCGATCGAACAGCAGCTGTTCCTTCTTGGTGTAGTTCTCGAACTCACCTTCGGCGGCACCCTGCTCCAGCTCCTTCAGGCGCTTGATCTGTTTCTTGATCGTCTGAAAGTTCGTGAGCGTGCCGCCGAGCCACCGCTCGGTGACGTAGAACGATGCGCAGCGTTGCGCCTCGCCCTGAATGATCAGTTTGAGCTGCCGCTTGGTGCAGACGAAGAGGACACCTTCTCCCTTCATGACGACGTTGCGCAGCAGATCCTGTGCGACCTCGAGCTGCCGCAGCGTCTTTTGCAGATCGATGATGTAGATGCCGCTGCGTTCGGCGAAGATGAAGCGGCGCATCTTGGGATTCCAGCGGCGTGTCTGATGGCCGAAGTGGACTCCGGCTTCGAGCAGATCCTGCAGTTGTGGCGCCAAATGCCTTCCCTTTCAGGGTTTGTCCGCCGCTGCCGTCATGTCCAACCGAACCTCGCCGGGCGAGGACCCGCGGTCGGATCGGGCAGCGTGAGTGATGTCCTGCTTACCGCTTCGAGAACTGGAACCGCTTGCGCGCTCCTGCGCGGCCGGGCTTTTTCCGCTCGACCACACGCGGGTCGCGCGTCAGCAATCCCTGTTCCCGCAGCTTACGACGATGCCGTTCGTCCGCGAGCACGAGCGCGCGCGCGATCGCCATCCGCAGCGCACCCGCCTGCCCGGTCTGGCCGCCGCCCGAGCACCGCGCCCGCACATCGAACGCGCCGAGCGTGTCGGTTGCCGTGAACGGCTGCTGAATGTGCGAGACGAGCGAGGCGCGCGGGAAATAGTCGCCCAGCGTGCGCCCGTTGATGTTCCACTTCCCGGACCCGGGCGTGAGATAGACGCGCGCGACACCCACCTTGCGACGTCCCACCGCGTGCCAGCGCAGCTCCGGCGTGATTACGCTCATCCAGCCTCCGCGATGACAAGCGGCGTGGGCTGCTGCGCCGCGTGGGGATGCGTCGGGCCGGGGTACACCTTGAGCATCTGTTTCACCTTCTGTCGGGACAGCGTGGTCTTGGGCAGCATTCCCCACACCGCACGCTCGATGACACGCTCCGGATGGGAAGCCATCAACGTCTTCAGCGGTGTGAACCGCTCGTGCCCCATGTAGCCCGTGTGCCGGAAGAACTGCTTCTTGTCGAGCTTCTTGCCCGTGAGCTTCACCCGAGCGGCGTTCACGACAATCACACAGTCACCCCCGTTCACATGCG
>Ga0335085_10002296_pt1 | contig 36238 bp, 33 predicted proteins | sample Lox_Sample_45_FD_206712 | JGI IMG/M metagenome (GOLD analysis project Ga0335085, IMG submission 206712) | Soil microbial communities from Loxahatchee National Wildlife Refuge, Florida, United States - Lox_Sample_4.5 | ecosystem: Environmental > Terrestrial > Soil > Wetlands | place: USA... | reverse complement strand
TACGCGCCGTTTCTTGAGAACTTCAAATCGCTGACCACGCAGCGGGTGGAAGGGATGAGATATTTCTGCCCATCCCAAAGGCGAGTGGGGCACAAGTGCAGTCTGCTCTAACCGTCGGCAGACCGAACTGAGGATGAGCGGTGATCTGAAGGAAAAACTTGCCGGTGTGCCGGTAATGGCAGATCTGATTCTGAGCGGGGCGGCGTAACGGAATGCCGCAAAGGATGAACGGGCGCGCGTTGTAGGCCAGTTGCTGTTTTCCGTTGGCCCGCTGTTCGCGGACGAGATGAATGGCTTCGAGTTGTTTGAATCTTCGGGTGGTGAGGGTGACGGTTGATACCGGCAGATGTTGATCGAGGGCGGACATGTGGCGATGCTCGAAACGTTGGTCACTACTAAATCAGCGAGCAATCGAGCATCATCCGCTAGATTCCTTGTCAACTTGACCTGGTCCGCGTGGAGTTGGACGCGAAATTGGGTTCTGCCTGGGCTGCAGATGTCGACTTACTTGTTCGGACGGTGTTGGGGTAGGTTGTGGATCTGATTGAGAATCAGTGGCGGAATCCGAACTTGGAATCTCGTCGGGAGACTCGGACGAGGGCGAGTCGGATTCGATAACGGGCGCGGAAGTCGAGGGAGAATCCGGGTTGCGCGGGGGTTGCGGATTCTGCTCGACTTTGCCGGGATTTGCCGAGGCAACCGATTGATTCGGTTTGGAATCAGTGCCTAAAGCTAGACTGTGGATCTGGACGTCGCGGGTTCGAATCCCGTCGCTCACCCCAATCTTCCCAATGGCTTGCGGGCAAACCTCAGCCAACTCAGGATTGGCGCAAGGTAGTTCTTGAACCTCCGCCTGAAGTATCACAACTCCATTGCCGACGCCATTGCCGACCTCGGCCGGCCCGAGGATATAAGCACGGTGTTTGTGGGTTTTCAACAGTATCTGTACCAGCCGGGCGCGTCACGCGGAGGGGCCGGCGTTGCTCATGCGAGCAAGTGTAGCGCGGAATTCAAGCCCTTCCCAGGCACATCACGGCAGCCGCCCCTTTCGAATTCCTGGTAGGAAATGTCGGCTGGGCCCACCTCTCCTGACAGTGGGCCGAACGCTGAAGTGAGCCCCGCAGACCCAAATACGAAAGTGAGCAATTTCTGCACACTCGGCCACCGATCTGACCTCCCAGTCACTTATTCACAGGCTAAACTCAAGTAAATACAGTCCGAAATTATTCCTCCTGCTTGTCCCGCCAGTACCCACTGTCCCATTTCCACCTGCTACCGTCGGTGGTTGGTAGTCGGTTGTCGGTCGTTGGTGGGTCGGTGCCGGTGCTCGGCAGTTCTCGCAATCTGAAGCGGGAACTAACCTGAAAACCGCCAACCGGCAACCGACTACCGAGAACCGTCAACTGAAAACCAAGAACCGAGAACCGAGAACCGAGGACCGACATGTCCCTGCGCAAATCACCCCGACGCACCCGAGCTTTACTGGCCGCGAATCGCCGCAATTCCCGCAAATCGACCGGCCCGCGCACGGCCGCCGGCAAACGGCACTCCGCGTGGAATGCCGTGCGTCATGGCCGGCGGGCGCGCGCCTCGTGCCGATGCATTCCGCTTGCGACTCGCAACCTTAAGACTTTCTTGGACTTCTATTTCCAGACTGCATGACGCGATCATCCCTGCCGAAAGCCTCGTCGGCGTGCAAGCCGTGCTGGATAAAGCCCTGGAGGCGTGGAACGTGAAACGCTGCCTCGACCGCTGGATCGACACGCGTACGGAAGAGGACTGGTTGAAACTGGCCGCCGGAGCGGCGCGTCCGCCCAGCTTCTGGAGATTGAGACTGAGGCGTCCCGGGATGTCGGCGCCCGGCTGGACGGTGACCATCTCCGTCTGGCTGCGCTGGGGCCGGGGACCTGGAGACCCTGGGAGCGCGGGCGTCCCGCCCGCTCTTTGCACCGTCGATCCGGCTTTGCCGGAAGCGACACCTAGCGGGCGGGACGCCCGCGCTCCCAGGGTTGTCTCCAGGATGCACACCCCCAGGATGCATGCGCCCAAGATGCACGTCATGGTCTCGGTGCACTCCACGGGACCCCGGGACGTGGCACGGGCTTCCAGCCCGTGTGAATCACGGCCAGGATGGCCGTGCCACGACGATTCGCAACGAACGAAGCCGGAATCTTACAGCAGCCAAACCGGTTCCGAAAATATGTCGCTTCCCCCTGACTGGGATCCGGACTACCTCGCGGCGTACGCACTGGCAGAGAGGTTTGTCGGGTGGTTGATGAGCTGGGGGAAGCGAACGAAGCCGGAATGCGTCGGAAAACAGGCGGCTTACAAGAATATGTCGCCGGCCGGCGAGTGGGCCGGTCGAAATCCAAACGGAATTAGCAGGGCGACAAGCCTCGGAAAGCTCTTCCGCGCCATCAGGACGGCGCTTGTCCCACGAAAAGAATGTTCGCAGTTGGGGCTGTTCCAAACGAAGCCGGAATATAAGAGAAAAGAAGGCGCTTATAAGAATATGTCAAAAACCCTGGGTTGGCTGGCCACAGCGGCGTTGTTCCTGCTGAAGCGAGGCTCCAACAGGTCTCCGGTTGCTGCGGCCCACGAGAGGGCGTGAGATGCGAAGTAGGGGCGGGCCTTGTGACCCTGTGTGAAACGTGCCGCAACGTGCTGTAGCGGCGATCTCTGATCGCCGAAATTATTGATTATAAAAGGCGGCGGTCGGAGACCGCCGCTACAGCACTAGTTTCACACAAACTCCTTGTGCCCGCCCGTGGAGTTTGTGCATTTGCAACATGGCCAAGATCGCCATGCCACGTGGCACGGGCTTCCAGCCCGTGCGGGGCGGACCTTGTGCCCGCCCGTGGGCGACCACAAGGGTCTCCCCTACGTTATCTGAACAGTATTCTAAGCACCGGCAAAAGTTTCCAGGGCGCTTTTGTTGGGAATTAACAGCGTGGAGCCGTTCACCGCCACCAGGTGCTTGCTCTTGAAATCGCTGAGCGTGCGCGTGACGGTTTCACGCGAGGTTCCGATCACCTGGCCGATTTCCTCATGGGTCATCGTGAGACGCACCCTTACACCCAGCTTCGTTTCCTGGCCCTTTAGGGACGATTCCAGCAGGAACCGCGCCAGCTTCTCAGACGCCGAATGCGTGAGCCCTAGAGAGCGGATCTGTTCGCAAGCGGCCTGGTATCTTCCGCTGAGATGCTGCGCTGCACGCAACGAGGCTTCGGCGTGCTCGCTCAAGAAGCGTAGAAAGTCGTCCCGCCGGATGAAGTTCACCTGGCACGGTTCCAGAGTTTCGGCACTCGCCTGGTAGGGCCGAGCCGAAACCACGGCGTGCAATCCCAGGACTTCGCCGGGCTGGACAATCCGCAGAATCACGGTTTTCCCTTCGCTCGAAGTCATGGAAAGCTTTACGCGCCCCTTGCAAAGCACAAAAATTCCCCGAGGCATTTCCTCCTCTACGAACAAGACTGCTCCCTTGGGGTAACCGCTCGTGAACTTAATGCTGTCGAGAGCTTTACAGGTTGACTTGGACAAGTTGCAAAAAAAGTTTTCACCCTTTTGCGGACATTGCTCGCAGGTTCGTGTTAGCTCCAACCCGTATGGCGAATGCATACTACCCTCCGTTTCTGCTGGCGCGATCTTCGTTCGACCCGCTCTGAAGCTGGCTCAGAATGAATTTCATCATCAAGGAACGGCTTTGAAGATTGGCTCCTTGCTGAAACATGGATCTCAGCAGTCTCTTGCCTTCGGCGCTTACAAAGGTCACATCCGAAAGGTCCACCACAGGCTGACTCCGCGCATGCTTCGAGATTTCATTCCAACTCCGTTCAAGCTCGTCCACCCAGAGGCCGGTCAGCTTGCCTTCCACTTTGAGGGTAGAAGGTTCGGACTCTGGAACGACTGTGATTCTCAGCATGTTGCTCTACCTCGTGCACCCGTCCTGCCGCTACCCGAACGGGAGCGGTCCGAATTAGGACCCGTTTCAGCAGTGCGCCCCTCACCACGAAATCAAGATCAGCATCTCGAAACGGCGGAACGATAAAGTCCGAGGCGCCAGCCTCCAGCGCATCGAGGTAGAGGGGAATATCTACATGGTTCGAGACCACAATGACCGGCACCGGCGGCCGTTCCCGCTGGGCCAACTCTTCGACGTCGGCCCAAGAGCCATCCGCGAGATCGGTATCCGTGAAAATCACGTCGGCAGCTTTGTGGCTACTCAACGCAGCCACCGTCGCCTTCAGACTCGGCGCCCGCGCCGTGAGGAAGCCACGCATTTCGAGCAGGCGCCTCAGCTCTTCGAGCGGCCCTTCGTGCTGGTAAACCAACAGTGCGCGAACTCTCTCTGTCATCGGATTCCTCTCATTGCATCCACCGCGCCCGCGGGTTTGTCAACTGGCCCGTCGCGGTAGAGCAGAATCCGTCGCTTAGTACGCACCACGTGTCTGGCTACTGCAGGACGCTAGCCAAAACCTGTCGTCTGTGACAAATCATTTAAAGTAAACAGGTTAGCCTATGGGTGGGCGATGTAGTAGGCGTCACAATGATGTGTGACGAAGATCACATCTCGTCATGTTGACGAAATACGGTCAGTAGTCTTGGCGGCTGATGCCCAGCTTTCGCATCTTCGAGTTCAAGGTGGTGCGTTTGAGACCCAGCCTTGCCGCGGCACCATTCGGACCAGCGATCTGGCCGTTCGACTCACGGAGCGCGCGCAAAATGTGCTCGCGATCAGCGGCCTCAAGAGTTGAAAGGTTCCTGGAAACCCCTACGGATTCTTCCGCGCCGGCCAATTCCGATAGCGGTACACGGAGCGTAGGGCCGGGAGAAAGAATCACCGCCCTTTCGATGAAGTTCTCCAGTTCGCGGACGTTTCCCGGCCAGTGCCAGCGCTGCAAAACCTGCATAGCGTCGGGCGGAATCGTATCAATCCGCCTATTCATCCGCCGGGCGTGCTTCTGCACAAAATGGTGAACCAAGACCGGGATATCCGCTGCGCGATCGCGCAACGGCACGACCTGGACGGGAAAGACTCTGAGGCGGTAATACAAGTCGCTGCGAAACTGGTGCTCCTTCACCATCTGAGCCAAGTCCCGATTCGTGGCTGCGATCAGGCGGACATCCACGGGAATCGTTCGCGTGCTACCCAGGCGTTCGAACTCTTTCTCCTGCAGGGCGCGCAGAAGCTTGGGCTGAAGTTCCAGGGGAATATCTCCCACTTCGTCGAGGAAGAGCGTTCCCTGATGGGCCAGTTCCAGCCGGCCGATCTTCTGCGAGATTGCGCCGGTAAACGCTCCCTTTTCGTGCCCGAAAAGCTCGCTTTCCAGCAGGCCGCTCGGAATCGCGGCGCAGTTCAGCTTCACGAAGGTGCGCTCGCGGCGCCCGCTCAGGTTGTGGATCGCGCGCGCGATCAACTCCTTCCCGGTGCCGGTCTCGCCCAGGATCAGTACCGTGGCATCGGTGGGCGCCACCGTCTCCACCTGCTTTAAGGTGCGCTTCAGCGCCCGGCTCTCTCCCACGATCTCTTCAAAGTTGTATTCGGTCCGCAGCTCATCTTCCAGGTACGCCTTTTCCTCGATCAGACGATCCTTCAACTCTGCGACCTGGCGGTGGGCCTCTGCATTGTCGATGGCGAGCGCAACCTGACCCGCGACATGAGCGAGAACGCGAACGTCCCGATCGCTGAAAGCGGCTTCACGCTTGCTGCCGATCACGAGTGTCCCCAGCGCCCGGCCACGATTGAGAAGAGGCAGCCAGCACCCCGACTTCAAACCCATCCGGGCCCAAAGATCGACGAACTCCGGTGAGAAGCGCTCCATTTCTTTCGATCCGTTAATCACAAGCGGCTCGCGCGTAACAAAGGCCTCGCCCGCCGGCCATCCTTCGAGCGGTATAGGAGTCCCTTCCGAAAGCGGACCCTCTTTCGGCGGAGTCTCAAGAGCGTGGAGCCGCAACTTGCCGGCGGTTTGGTCATAAAGGGCGAGGTTAATGTAGTCCTCGGCTGTCACCTGGTGGACGCTGGCCGAGATGGCGGCAAAAAGCCGGCGGATATCGAGGCTGGAGATCAGGGTATTGGTCACCTGAAGCAGCAAAGCCTCTTCGCCTTGCTTGCGCTCGGTGAAATCACGCGTAACCTTGGAAAAGCCGCGCAACTCGCCGGACTTGTCGCGCAACGCCGTGATCACCACGTTGGCCCAGAATCGCGAACCATCTTTGCGCAGCCGCCAGCCTTCATCCTCGACTCGCCCCAATTCCACCGCTGCCTCCAACTCCGAGGCAGGCTTGCCGCGCTCGATGTCTTCCGGCGCGTAGAACTTCGAAAAATGTTGCCCGATGATCTCCTCGGCCGCATAGCCCTTGATGCGCTGCGCCGCCGGACTCCAACTGCTCACCCGGCCCTCGCGGTCAAGCGTGAAGATGGCGTAATCCTTCACGCTCTCCACAACCGAGCGCAAGCGCTCTTCGCTCTCGCGCAAGGCATCCTCGGCGCGCTTGCGCGCGCTAACGTCGCGCACCACGGCGAGCACCAGCAAGCCTTCACCGGTTTCAACCGGGCTCAGCATAATGTCCACAGGAAACTCGCTGCCATCGTTCCGCCGGGCATAAAGCTCGAGGCCCGCCCCCATGGAACGGGAACGAGGTTCGGCATGGTAGAGTTCGCGGTGCGCCGAGTGCTTATCCTGAAAGCGCAGCGGCATCAACTCTTCGACCGGTCTGCCAACCAGGTCGCGACGCGCATAGCCGAACATGGTCACGGCTTGCGCGTTTACCTGGATGATAAGTCCCAGTCGATCGGTCACCAGGATGGCGTCTGGGGACGACTCGAAGAGCTTCTCGAAGATTGTTTGGTTATCGGCAGTCAAGGGGTACTTTGGCGACGATGTCAAGCCTCGTGGGGTTTGCCATGATCGGCGGGGGACGTGGTCTGCACGACCTCCGGCCCAGCTTCCTCATTCATCCAGGGCAAACTGCATTTCGCGGGTGTTCGCGACTACCTTGGAGGCGCCGAGAATTTCAAAGCGGACGATCCCTCCGTCATATCCGAAGTCGGCGATGACTCCCGGCTGTACCTCATCGCTTTCCCTGATTCGCTCGTTGCGGAGACTGATCGTCATCGTGTCCGTCTCCGGATCGTAAGTAACCCTCATGGCTTTGTCCCCTTCATATATTTGTCGATTTTTGAAGAGGTGTAAACGGTTATCACAACGTCTTCTGGAGGCGCCTCTTCCATCAGCAGCCGCAGCAGCATCGGCTGTTGAAGCCGAAGATTGAAGTAGCGGCGCACAGAAAACGGTGGGTCTGCCGCGTTGGCAAAGTCATCTCATCGCCGGTCCGAACTCGTTTAGGCTCCGAATTATTCATCGCCGGTCCGAGTTCGCTTAGGCTCGAATTATTCATCTGCCCCTATCTGGTATTACTAACCGGCCCATTTCTCGATTTCTCTCGAATCCGTTGCAACTCCATCAGAAACTCGTCCCGCTCGCGTGCAGATTTGTCCGCTCGGGGCGTCTTCGCACTCACATGGCGCTCGCCCTTGAGAGCCGAATCGCGCAGCGTCCGAATCCACGCGCCGAGCTGCTTCGAAATGCTCTCGGCTCTTGACTTCAAATTCAAGATGCAAGATTCAAGATCGGCGAACGCCGTAATTTTCTGCAGCAGGCACTGCATCGATCTCACTTCGCCCGCCGAGCCGCGCGCCATATAAAGAACAGTCAGAAGCTCCTGCTTCGTTCCCCGTTCAAATCCCTCCGCAATATTGTTGGAGACGGACACGGCTGCACGCTCGATCTGGTCTCTCAGCGAATAGCGTCTTCGAAATGGGGGCGTCTCTGTCATGGCGTAAACAGCGGCTGCCAGATTAATGGCGGCCTGCCAGACCGGCAATTGCTCGAATCGCTCATATTTCATGGGCGCCTCTCATTTCACGCTCTTCAATCTCGAATTTCTCGAATCTTGAATTTTTGAGTCCTGGAAATCTTGAATTCTGATTGTTAAACCCTGAATCTGGAAAGCGTTTTGCCTTACTCGTTCATGCGGTGCCGCGAGCTGCCCGTATACGATGCTCAGGATTCTCAAACTCTCAACGCCACGGCCATCCATTATTCTATCCTCTACGTGCTTCGTGAATAATCCAGGTTAGAAGGTCGCGACATGCCCACCCCGGCATTCATGGCTGCCCGGGTTGCGCCAGAAGCCGTGTCTTCCGGCTCCTAGGAGAGATCGACGATGGCCAGACCCCGCGCTCGGAGGCCGGCGATGTAAGCACGTTCGTGGAAGTCTGCTGCCGATCGGTGCATTCCCGACACCTGGAACCTTGTTATCGAACACCCAAGACCTAGACCCAGCACCTGCCACCTGGCCCCTAACACCTGGTATCTGACACCTCGGAAAAAAAATTTGCTTGACAGAAGCTCAGGCTGGTGGTAAAAAGTGGTCGGCGGTAATGTGTTTGTGAAAATTAGTGGTCTGCGGCCGCCAGATTTGAGCCCGTGTTTAGAGGTATGCACAAGGCGACCGTCGATCCCAAGGGCCGGCTGAAGATCCCTGCCGAGTTCAAGGAGATCATCGATCGCGAGTACGGCCCCAACTTTTACGTCACCAGCTTGCGCGGCGACAAGGTGTGTGTTTATCCGTTCAGCCAGTGGGAGCATATCGAAAAGAAACTAGCGGAGTTGCCCACGATGCATCCTGCGCGCAACAAGTTCCTGGACCGCACGAACTACTGGGGGCAGCAGGCCCAGATGGATTCGCAAGGCCGCGTTCTGATTCCCGCGCAGTTACGCGCCTCGGCGGCAGCCGCAGGCGAGGTTGCCGTGATGGGCTACCCGGACCGGCTGGACGTCTGGAAGAAGGAAAACTTCGATAAGCACCTGGAGGATCAACCGATTACCTCCGAGGACGAGCAAACCTGGAGCGATCTGGGGATCTAATACGTTACGAGCGGCCTTGGTGGCCGCCAACTAACAGCACCCGCAGGGGTTGCTCCGTGAATGGGCAGCCACCAGGGCCGCCCAACGATGACTGAGTCGGACGATGATCGGTGGCGCGGGCAGCCACAAGCGGTACACCAGCCCGTTTTGGTTGAAGAGGTTAAGGAGTTCTTGAATGTACGGCCGGAAGGAGTCTACATCGACGCAACGGTTGGCGGCGGAGGGCATGCGCAGGCGATTCTTAAGCGCCTCACAAGCGGCCGCTTGCTGGGAATCGATCGTGACCCGGCGGCGCTGGCGGTGGCCAAGCGGCGCCTCAGCGCTTTCGGTGACAAGGTCGCATTGATGCAGGGAAACTTCTCTGACATCAACGAGTTGCACGCTACGAGCGGCTTTGCAGCCGCTGACGGCGTATTGGCTGACCTCGGCTTGAGTTCGATGCAACTTGCGGACGTCTCGCGCGGCTTCAGTTTCAACGCCGAAGGACCGCTCGATATGAGGATGGATCCGGCAAGCGAAACGTCGGCGGCGGATTTGGTGAACTACGCGGGCGAGCGCGAGCTCGCCGATGTGATTTTCAAGCTTGGAGAAGAGCGCCACTCGCGCCGTATAGCGCGAGCTATTATGAGGGCCCGGCCGTTTCGAACATCCACCGAACTGGCGCAGGTGGTGACGCGAGCGATCCCCTCTCGGCCGGGCCCCCACCAGATTCATCCGGCGACGCGGACTTTTATGGCTTTGAGGCTGGCCGTGAACCACGAACTCGACAATCTGGAGCAGTTTCTGGCCAGGGTACTCGGCGTGATGTCGAGCGGCGGGCGCGTGGCGGTGATCAGCTTTCACTCGCTGGAAGACCGCATGGTGAAGCAGTCATTCGCCACCTGGCAGCGGGATGGACGCGCCAAGGTACTGACCCGCAAAGTGGTGCGGCCTGGAGAAGACGAACTCAGCGCGAATCCGCGCTCGCGAAGTGCGAAGCTCCGCGTGGCTGAGAAAACGTAGGGGCGGCCCTTGTAGCCCGCCCTATTCGCTCAGCAAACCCTGTGCGTGCTGTTAGTAGGGCAGCCACAAGGGCCTGCCCTACGTCTCAGATCAGATTGGAGAAAGTGACTATGGCCACCGCAGCGCGATCGCTCCCAGCGCACCGACATCGGCCGCCTCGTGCTCCCATCGCGGGCCGCGCTCCGCTGCGCGAGGTCTACTTTGTGAAACACATCGATAACTCCCGAATTGTGCGCGAGGTCGACGGCGCCAAGCGTCGTGAATGTTATGCGCTAGTGGGATTGTTGGCGCTGGGTTTTGCACTTTCATTTATCTACGCGTGGCAGCATTTTCAGTGTGTGCGTTACGGCTACCAGATTGAGCAATTGCGTCAACAGCAGCATGCGCTGGCGGAGTGGAATCGCGGTCTCAGGCTTGAGGAGGCATCCCTTGAGGATCCGAAGCTCATTGACACGGAGGCCCGAACCCAGCTTGGGCTGAGGGAGCCTGACCCGCGCCAAGTGCTGCGGTTTGATCAGCCTCGCAACGGACAGACGAACGTGGGTGAGCCCCAATTGGCCGAGAGCGGTTCCGGCGCTGGCGCACTCTGGGCATGGCTAGGGCATGTAGCCGGCTTGAATCCTCGAGGACGGGCCGGTCCGTGACTGGTGCCGTTAACAGCGGCGTAGCAGCGGGAGGGGGAACAGGCTGGTATCGCGAAATCGCACTCGGGATTCGGAGCACGGGAAGCTTCTTCGATGCATCCCGCGTTAAGGAACGACGAGTGAGGAGTCCCGAACTCCGATTCGCGGGGTCCCGTCAGAAAAAGGAATGCGCCGCTCGTCCTCGCCTCGCCGGTCATCGGCCAGCAGTCCAGCGATCTCAGTTCAGCGCGTCATGGTGTTTGGAGCCTTCCTCGGGCTCTGGATTCTTGTCATCCTGGGCCGCCTCTACGGGCTTCAAATCATCGGCTACGTCAAGTGGGTTTCCAAGGAACAAAAGCAACAAGAGCACACCGTCCTCCTACCTCCTCAGCGCGGCACGATCTTTGACCGGGCTCACCGCCCCCTGGCAATGAGTCTGCCGGTAGATTCGGCATTCGCCATGCCCGGCGAGATTCCTGACGTCAGCGTTACCGCACGCCTCCTCGCCCCGGTGCTGGGCGTGGACGCCACGGATCTCGAGGGCCGGCTGCAGAACCTACACTCCTTCTGCTGGATCAAGCGTGACATTTCGACCAACATCGGGGCGCGCCTGCGGAGCCTCGACCTGCGCGGCATCTACTTTCAGAAGGAGATGAAGCGCTTCTACCCCAAGGGACCTCTGGCGGCCGACGTCATGGGGTTCGTGGGGCTCGACGATCGCGGCTTGGCTGGGCTCGAATATGGCTTGAACAACGTGATCGGCGGCCGGCCGAGTTACGTTCTGGTGGACCAGGACGCCCGGCGGCACAGTTTCCATTCGAGTGCGGGCAAGGGTGAGTCCGGGACCGATGTCGTCCTGACCCTCGATGAAAATATCCAATTCATTGCGGAAAGAGCATTGGCGGACGCTGTCGAGGAGCACCAAGCTGCGGGTGGCGTGGTGATTGTTGAGAATCCGGCCACCGGAGAAATCCTGGCGATGGCCAGCCAACCGACTTTTGACCCCAACAACTTTGAAGGCGCCACGCCTGAGCAGCGCAAAAATCTAGCCATTCAATGGGTATACGAACCCGGATCGATGTTCAAGCTCGTGACGTACTCGGCCGCCCTGGAGGAGGGCTTGATCTCGCCCGACGAGACCATTGACTGCCAAGGCGGCTCGATCACGCTTGACGGGCACGTGATCCACGATGATAACGAGCACTTTGGTGTTCTCACTGTCGAGCAGGCTCTGGCCCACTCAAGCGACGTCGCAGCCGTCAAGATCGGATTGCGGCTCGGGCAGGAAAGGCTTTACCAGTACATTCGCCGCTATGGGTTCGGATCCCGAACTGGGATCGAACTGCCAGGTGAGGAGGAGGGACTGCTTGAGCCGGTGAGTCGTTGGTCAGGACTCTCGATCGGCGCGATTTCCATAGGCCAGGAGATTGGAGTAACGGCGCTCCAGATCATCAGCGCGTACTCGACCATCGCCAACGGCGGGGTTCTGCATCCACCGCGCATCATTGAGAGCTTGGTGGAGGGCTCCTCAGTGACCGCTCCGCAAGAAGGCCCGAGCCGCCGCGTGGTCAGCGAACGAACGGCCGAGCTGATGAAGCACATGTTTATGGAGGTGGTGGAAGAGGGCACCGGTAAGAAGGCGCAGTTGAGCGGCTATTCTGCCGGAGGTAAGACGGGTACCGCACAGAAGATTATCAACGGCAGATACTCCCACAGCAGCCACGTGGCTTCCTTCGTCGGTTTCGCTCCGGTGGATCACCCGGCGATCACGGTGCTGGTGTCGATTGACTCTCCGGCGGGCCAATATCATGCCGCCGAAGTGGCCGCGCCCATTTTCAAGGAAGTGGCCGAGCAGACTTTGGCATCTCTAAATGTGCCGAAGGACCGCCCTGTGACCTTGGTGGCTGAAAGCAAAGCTGCCGTCATACCTCAGCAAGATCCAGGCAGCCGAGTCGACAAGCCCGATAGCGTCGCGGCGCAGGCTGTCCCCGAACGGCCTGCAAGGGAGGATTCGCGAGCGGCGGCTTCCTCAACGGATCCGGCCGGCGGGGACCTCAAGCCCGTCGCGCTCACAAGTGACGCGACCCCGCCCGAAGGCACAGTGGTGCTTGAAAAGGGACCTCTCACCACGGTCCCTGACTTCACCGGTCTGGCAGAGCGTGCGGCGGCGCGTGAATGCAACGCAGATGGATTGGAACTGGTCATGTCTGGTAGCGGACTCGCGTCGCAACAGGACCCTCATGCAGGCTCGAAAGTGCCGTCGGGAAGCAAGGTGCGAGTGTGGTTCAGTCGCTAGGAAAGTTGAAGAGTCGAAAGTTGAAAGGTTAGGGAGTCAAAGCGGTGAGCGCTCTCGAAGCACCATTGCCGAGCGGGAGCGTGGGCAGCTCGTCGCTCTTCAACTGCCTGACTCCTTCGGATTAAGGTTGACGGATGAAGCTGTCAGATCTGATGCGCAGGATTCCAGAGGCCGAGTTCGGTCTGGATCCGGATTTGGAAATCCGTTCATTGGATTACGACTCCCGCCGGGTACAGCCCGGGGGCCTCTTCTTTGCCATTCACGGTGAAAAGGCTGATGGCCACGCCTTCATTCCGCAGGCCCTGGCGCGCGGAGCGGTTGCCATCGTCAGCGAGCGGGCAGTGCCCGGCGAGCGCTCGGGATCACTGCAATTAACCGTCCCCTGGGTACACGTGCCACGAATCCGTCGGGCCCTGTCCGCCGCCAGTCGTGCCTTTTACGGCTATCCGGAGAAGGCCCTCCGTCTGGTGGGGATCACGGGGACCAACGGGAAAACCACCACGGCATATTTGCTGGAGAGCATCTTTCAGGCTGCGGGCCTGACCACCGGGATGTTCGGAACCATCGAGTATCACGTGGCAGGACAGACGCTTCCCGCCGTTAACACTACCCCGGAGTCGCTCGATCTTGTCCGCAACCTCTCGGAGCTCGAACGCGCGCGGGCGTCCATAGTGGTCATGGAAGTCTCGTCTCACGCTTTGGCACAGGAGCGAGTTTGGGGATTTCCCTTCGCCGCCGCGATCTTTACGAATCTCACCCGTGACCATCTCGACTACCACCAAACCATGGAGGACTACTTCCAGGCGAAACGCCGCCTTTTCGAAGGAATCGGCGCGGCTGCGCCCGGCCTCGCGGCAATCAACATCGACGATCCTTGGGGAGCGCGCTTGCTCGAACTGGCTTTTCCTCGCCTGGTAACGTTTGGCATGAGTCCCGAAGCGAATGTTCGTCCCAAGCAGTATAGTACGGACGCGTCCCGCATTCGAGCCACGCTCCTGACGCCCGAGGGGCCGCTGGATATCGAATCCGAGCTTACCGGGCGGCCCAATTTCATGAACATCATGGCGGCGGTGGCAGCGGCACAAGGCCTGGGGATTGCCGGCCAGGCGATCGAGCAGGGGGTTCAGGCGCTTCGTCACGTTCGGGGCCGGTTCGAACGCGTCGAAGCAGGGCAACCGTTCCTTGTCGTCATCGATTACGCCCACACGGACGACGCCTTGCGGAATGTCCTCACGACCGCGCGTGAACTCACCCGGCGGCGCTTGATTGTGGTGTTCGGGTGCGGAGGAGATCGCGACCGCTCAAAGCGGCCTCTCATGGGAGAGGCCGCGGGGTCACTCGCAGACGTGGTCGTGCTGACTTCCGATAATCCCCGCAGCGAAGATCCCCTTGCGATCATCAACGATGCTCTGGTCGGTGTGCAGAAGACGGGCAAGCCGTGTATCTTGGAACCGGATCGTGGCACAGCTATTCGTCAAGCTCTGGACCTGGCGCACGACGGCGACACGGTGGTGGTCGCCGGGAAAGGCCACGAAACCTATCAGGTGTTTAAGGACCGGACGGTTCCCTTTGATGATCGCGAGGTAGCTCGACAGGCGCTCGCGAGTCTGGGGCATACAGGAGCGTGAAGGCCAATCCGACGCAGCCTAGAGCGGGCTACGGAACGATTGTCAGGGCGTGCTCTGGGAGGGCGGTGATTCAGCCCCGTCCTTCGAGGCCGCGAAATTGGTTGTTCTGTGCTCGGCGTGACAACACAGGCGAATACCGATGGACCTTTCGCTGGGCGAAGCCGCCGCCATCCTTGGCTCAGTCTCGGGAGCGCCCGAGCGTGTCGCTAAGAACTATTCGATCGATACCCGTACGCTCGCGACTGGAGCACTCTTTTTCGCGTTGCACGGTCCGAACTTTGATGGCCACTCGTTCGTAGCACGAGCGCTGGAACACGGAGCTGTGGGTGCGGTTGTGGAACGCAACTGGGCGGCAACAGCGCCTGCGAGTCTCCGGCCCGTGCTGATTCCGGTCCCGGATACGGTTTCGGCCCTACAGGACCTCGGCCGGGCGGTTCGTCACGAGTGGGGGCGTCCGCTGATCGCGGTGACAGGTAGCACCGGCAAAACTACGACCAAAGAACTGATCGCTGCGGCGCTCGGTACGCGCTACAGCGTTCACAAATCGGTCGAGAATCTGAATAATCACTTGGGTGTGCCGCTGACCCTTCTGGACCTGTCCACGCGGCACGATGTGGCTGTGCTCGAAATGGGAATGTCTCACGCCGGAGAGATCGCTCATCTTGCCCGGATCGCAGGCCCGACTGTCGGAGTGGTTACGAATGTGGCGCCGGCACACCTGGAATTCTTTGACTCCGTGGATGCCATCGCGGCGGCGAAGCGCGAACTCATTGAAAATCTGGTTCCGCCTTCAACCGCAGTTCTCAATTATGACAATGAAAGGGTACGCGCCTTCGGCGACGGCTTCTCCGGACGAGTGATCTCGTATGGATTCGAATCGGGGGCTGACTTTCGGGCTAGTCAGTTCCGTTTAAGTGTCGAAGAAAATGGATTGGTGACAAGTGTCTTTAGGGTTCGCGGGCCCGATCTTGACATGGAATTCCGGCTGCCCTTGCCCGGCCGGCACAACGTGGAGAACGCGCTGGCTGCCGTTGCCGTGGGGCGTCTCATGGATGTTTCCGGAGAGCCCATGGCCGAGGCGATCGCCGCGTTCACTCCCTTGCGCCGCCGCGCGGAGGTGCTGCGGCTGGCTGCGGGCATAACTCTGATCAACGATTGCTACAATTCCAATCCCCGTGCATTCGACCAGATGCTCGATTTGCTGCGAGATTGGCCGGGGGCAGCGCGGCGGGTTGTGATTGCCGGTGAGATGCTGGAGCTTGGCTTCTCATCGCCCGAGTTGCATCGCGCCGCAGGCCGCAAGTGCGCGTCGAGCGCTGTCGACTGGTTGCTGGCAGTCCAGGGAGATGCTCAGATGATGGTGGAGGGTGCGGTGGAGGCGGGCTTGCCGCGTGACCGAACCCGCTTCTTCAGTGAGGCAGGTGAGGCCGGTCGCTTCGGCCGGTCCATCATGCAGCGCGGAGACGTTATCTTGGTGAAGGGCTCGCGCGGCGTGCACTTAGAGCGAGCCGTCGAAGAATTGGCTCAAGATTAGCAGTCTGCAGCACCGCCGGATCGGCAACGACGCGGAAGATAATCGATGTTTTATTTCCTGTATCTCAAATTTTACAGCCATCATCACGCCTTCAACCTACTCCGCTACATTACTCTTCGAACTGCCTTCGCCAGCATTACAGCGCTGTTACTCTCGATCCTGGCCGGGCCAACTACCATCCGCAGGCTGAAGAATTTTCAGATCGGGCAGTTCATTCGCGAGGAAGGGCCTGAGTCACACAAGGCCAAAGCCGGCACTCCCACCATGGGCGGAGTCCTCATCAATTTATGCATTCTGATACCCACGCTCCTGTGGACGGACCTGAGCAATGTCTTCGTCTGGCTGGTTCTGGCGGCCACTCTGGCATTTGGAGCGATTGGTTTCTGGGATGACTATCAGAAGGTCCGGCACCGCCAGAATCTCGGACTTACGGGCCGCACCAAGATGTTTTTGCAGATCCTGGTGGGGTTTCTTTTTGGTGTGGCGCTGATGCTGCTTACTGCGGCCGGCCATTACTCCACGAATCTCACCTTTCCCTTCTTCAAGCAAATTCATCCGAGCTTCCTCATCTCGCCTCTTTTGAGCAAGCCCTGGGCCTATCCCGTGGCTTTTCTGCCGTTCCTGATATTTGTGACCTTTCTTTTGGTCGGCTCATCGAACGCAGTAAACCTTACGGACGGCCTCGACGGACTGGCCATCGGTTGTGTGATCATCTCCGCTTCGGCCCTCACGTCGCTCACCTACGTGGCAGGGAACGCCGTCTTAGCGGGGTATCTGGATGTGGAGCATCTACCGGGCGTTGCCGAGCTGACGCCCTTCTGCGGCGCCATGGTGGGAGCCAGCCTCGGTTTTCTTTGGTACAACGCCTATCCGGCTGAGATCTTCATGGGTGACGTGGGGTCGCTCTCACTCGGCGGCTCCATCGCGGCGGTGGCCGTCATCATCAAGCAGGAACTGCTGCTGCCTTTCATTGGCGGCATTTTCGTGGTGGAAGCTCTCTCGGTGATTCTGCAGGTGGGGTGGTTCAAGGCCACCGGCGGACGGCGCATCTTCCGCATGGCACCCCTTCACCACCATTTTGAGCTCGAAGGATGGAAGGAATCGAAGATCATCGCTCGCTTCTGGATCGCGGCTCTGGTCTTCTCGCTGTTCGCGCTGACGACGCTCAAGATCAGGTGAAGTCAGTGCTGTTCCGCCTCTCTCGGTCGCGGTAGAATGCAGAGTGTTCAGCCGCAGTTCACCGGGCAGCGTCCCCGGGCGGCAACCCATATAAGCGCAAGCCGTGAGCAAAGAAAAATCGCTTCGAGCCCGATGGCAGAATCCTGCGGGAAAACGCGTCCTGGTGGTGGGCCTTGCCCGAAGCGGACGCGCAGCCGCAGAGTTCTTTCACGCACGGGGCGCTGTGGTGACGGTGTCGGACGCGCGTCCACCCTGGGCTTTTGGCTCTGAGATCTCGGACCTGCTGGCCCGAAAGATCGGTGTGGAATTTGGACAGCACGGCGTCGACACCTTCCTTCGTCAGGACCTGATCGTCACCAGCCCGGGTGTGCCCTGGGATCTTCCTGCGCTGGCCGCAGCACGCGACCGGGGCATTCCCGTGGTGGCCGAAGTGGAAGCCGCGAGCTGGTTCCTGCGCGGCAGACTGGTGGGAGTAACCGGTTCCAACGGCAAGACCACCACCACTTCGCTCATCGGGCGGATGCTCGAGGCCTCCGGCTACGCCACGTTCGTGGGAGGCAACATCGGCGTTCCCATGATCTCGATGGTTGAGCAAACGAACGACGCAAGCGTCACCGTGGTTGAGCTCAGCAGCTTTCAGCTTGAAGGAACCGAATGTCTGCATCCGGATGTGGCCGTCATCCTGAACATCACCCCAAACCACTTGGACCGGCACCCCTCCTTTGAGGCCTACCTTGAGGCCAAAGCGCGTATCTTTCGGAACCAGACTGAGTTGGATTACACCGTGCTGAACGCCGACGACCCTACCACGGCCGGCCTGGCAGAACGTACTCATGGCCAGACGATCTTTTTCAGCAGGACGCAGCAACTTCCGGGCGGACTGATGGTTTCCGGCGGCCAAGTTGTGTACAGGATTCTGCACCTGGAGCGCGACTTGTTTTCGCCGCGCGACGTCAAGCTGCGCGGCGGCTTCAATCTGGAGAACGTGCTGGCCGCTTCGGCTGCCGCTTGCGTCCTGGGAGCGGATTTCGATGCGATTGCGCGTGCGGTGCACGAGTTTCGCGGCGTCGAGCACCGCCTCGAACTGGTGGGTGACGTGTCGGGAGTTGAATTTTATAACGACTCCAAGTCTACCAGCGTTGACGCCACGCTGAAAGCCGTTGGCGCTTTCGAGCGTGGAGTTCACCTCATTCTGGGCGGCAAGGACAAAGGCGCCCCATACGCCCCCCTTATTCCTCTCCTGAAGAGTCGCGTTCGCGAAGTGCTGGTGATAGGCGCGGCGTCAAAGCGCATCGCGCAAGAGCTGAGCGGAACCGCTGATCTGGAGGAGGTTGGAGACTTGGAGAGGGCCACCCGCACCGCCTTCAGCAGGGCGCGGCCGAGCGAGGTGGTTCTGCTCTCGCCGGCTTGTTCCAGCTACGATCAATTCCACGACTTCGAGGAACGTGGCCGCAAGTTCAAGGCGCTGGTGGAAGAACTGGCGCGAGAAGCGAGTGAGGGCCGCACACGCCTGCCGCCTTTTGAGCTGAAACCCTCCATTCCAGCCCTCAAAGCACAACCTCGGACGGTCCTCGCCACTGAGGATGGGGTCCGAATGCCGGGGAATGCCGCAGCGAAAACGACTCCGGAAATCGCCGCCGCGGCAGACTCTGCGGCAGCGACTAATCAGCAGCCGTCCACGCCAAGCTCATCGATCGCCGAGCCTGCGGATCACCGGCGGGAGCACCTAGAGATTGGCACAGAGGCAGATTCTGCGGGCGGTAAGGAAGCCGAGGCTCCCGTGGGAGTTACAGCACCTTTGGCTGAGGATCTGGAGACACCGGCTAGCGAGAGCGCTGAACCGGTTATTGGCCGTCCCGAACGAATCTATGTGTACGAGCTTGACGCCGAGGTGCGCCCGCCGCTTGACCTGGACACTGAAGTCTCCATCGATGACGTCGTTCTTGACCGGCTTCCACAGTCTTCTGAGGCCGCTCCCGCGCACCGAGGGGTCGACGACGAGCCCCTCTTCTTTGAGATTACTGAGGCCAGTCTGAAAGGCCCTCGGCAGCGCCTCAAGCCTCCTGAAGTGAAGGCTGATGCATCACGGGGCGCCACGCTCCCCAAGAAATGAATTAGAAAGTTCAGCACCGGATATTCATGGCGAGAAAACTTCAGTCTGACAAGATCCTGTTCGGCGTCGTGGTGGTGTTGGTGCTCTTTGGAGCGCTGATGGTCTATAGCGCTTCGGCGGTCATGGCCGCTGAGCGTTACGGCAGCAGCTACTATTTTGTGGAGCGGCAGCTCATTTGGGCCGCAGTGGGACTCGTGGCCATGGTCGCGTTGATGGGCTTTGATTATCGCCGCCTTCAGAACTCTTTGATTGTGTTCCCAGCGGTCGCGCTGGAGTTGATCCTGCTCATCGGCGCACTTCTCTCCGGGAGCAGCCACAACGCACATCGCTGGCTTCACCTGGGACCGGTCAGCTTCGAGCCTTCCGAGTTTGCCAAGCTTGTGCTGGTAATTTTCCTGGCCTACTTTCTCGAGTCCCGGCGCGGCCAGGTGAATGATATTCCGCATACGCTGGCTCCCTTGGGTCTATTGACCGGCCTCACGGTGGCGCTGGTGCTGAAGGAACCGGACCTCGGAACCTCGCTGGCAATCCTGTTTGTCGTCGCCGCCATGCTGTTCGTTTCGGGACTCAAGACGGCCTACTTTGGTATACCGCTGGCCTGCGCCGCGCCCATGTTTTATCTTCTCGTTTATCGCGTGCCCTACCGATGGAACCGCATCGTGGCCTTTATGGATCCCGACAAGGACCCGCTGGGCAAGGGCTTTCAAGCGCTGCAGGCCAAGATCGCCGTGGCCACGGGCGGCATCACCGGTGTGGGCTTAATGGAAGGAAAGCAGAAACTGTTTTATCTGCCGGAGCCGCACAACGATTTCATCTTCGCGGTCATTAGTGAAGAGCTAGGTTTCGTGGGTGCGCTGCTGGTGGTGGCGCTCTTCGGGGTGATTCTCTGGCGCGGCCTGCGAGCCGCGTCGCGGTGCCCGAATGACTTCGGGCGGCTGCTGGCGGTCGGATTGACAACCATGCTGGTGGGCCAGGCACTTGTTAACATGAGCGTGGTGCTGAGCCTTCTGCCCACGAAGGGCATTCCGTTACCGCTGATCAGTTACGGGGGCTCCGCGCTGCTCATGGATCTGGTGGCAGTGGGCATTCTGTTGAACATCTCTCAACATGCCACTTGAGATGAAGCCCGGCTGCGGAAAAACGAGGGCCAATGGAAGAATGGAATTTCGGTCTCGGAAGGGCGGGGTTTCAACCGGTTTCAACCAGGCTTCAGCCCCGCCGTACCGACGCCCAAGATTGAGTTTTTGAAAATGGTCTGGGACGCGCTTCACGGCGGGGCTGAAGCCCCGCCCTTCCGGGGCGCGTCCTAGCCGTTTTGCCGCAGCTTCTTGGAGGAAGCAACCATCCCGAACGGTTCCGAAGATTCACTGCGCGTGCTTGTTGTGGCCGGCGGCACCGGCGGTCACATTTTTCCGGCGCTGGCAGTGGCGGAAGAGCTTTTGAGCCGCCGGAATTCCTATCTCTCAGAAGAGGTACGTTTCCAGTTTCTGGGCACAACACGGGGCCTGGAGACGCACTTGATTGAATCGTCGGGGTTTCCCTATCGCGCGCTCACGGCCGCAGGACTGAAAGGCATTCGGGGATGGCGCCGTCTGAAGAACGCCTCGGTGTTACCGACGACTTTTCGTGAAGCCTTCGATGCTCTGCGGAGTTTTCAACCTGACGTCGCGCTAGGCCTGGGCGGCTATGTTGCCGGCCCGGTGCTGCTGGAGGCAGCGCTGATGCGCATTCCAACCGTGTTGGTGGAGCCCAACGCTGCGCCCGGGTTCACGAATCGCGCGCTTGCCCGGTTCGTGACGCGGGCTGCAATTGCGTTTGAGCCGACTGCACGCTACTTCGGCTCCAAGGCTTGCCTCACCGGATTGCCCGTGCGAAAGGCGTTCTTCCAGGTTACGCCTCCGGAGCACCGGTCGCCGTTTACGATCCTGGTGTTCGGCGGCAGCCAGGGTTCGGCTGCGCTCAATCGTTGCCTTGTGGAGAGCCTGCCGCTGCTGGCTTCGCGGCCGTTACGTGTGATTCACCAGACCGGCGAGCGTGAAGCCGACCCTGTGCGCGAGGCTTACAAGCAGTCTGGTGTACCGGCAGACGTGGTGCCTTTCATTGATGACATGCCCGCTGCGTTCGCTCGTGCGCACCTTGTGGTGTCGCGCGCCGGCGCCAGCACGGCGGGGGAACTCGCGGCTGCGGGAAAAGCGGCAGTGCTGGTTCCGTTTCCTGGCGCCACTGACCAACACCAGCTTGGAAACGCACGGGCGCTGGAGCGCGCCGGCGCAGCACGCGTGCTGGAACAGAGCCTGCTCACACCTCAGCGTCTGGTGAGAGTAATCGATGAGCTCATCGCCTCGCCCGAGCGGCTCGCGGCCATGGAACAGGCGGCGCGAAGCCTGGCGCGCCCTGACGCCGCAGCGCGCATTGCCGACTTGATTGAAGCACTCGGCAAAGGACGCCGTCAAAAGAGGAAAGGATAAGCGTCGGTGAGCACACAAGAGTTTGGCCGAATGCTCGGCAGAGTTCGCAGAGTTCATTTCGTGGGCATCGGCGGTATCGGCATGAGCGGTATCGCGGAGGTGTTGCTGAACCTAGGCTTTACGGTATCGGGTTCTGACTTGAAGGCGACTCCGGTCACTGACCGCCTGGTCCGGTTAGGTGCGCGTTTCAATGAGGGACACGCAGCCGGCCACGTGCAAGGCGCTCAAGTGGTGGTGATCTCTTCCGCAGTGCGACTCGACAACCCCGAGGTGCTGGAGGCCACGAGCCTTGAGATTCCCGTGATCCCGCGTGCCGAGATGCTCGCCGAATTGATGAGGATGAAGTTCAGTGTGGCCGTGGCAGGGGCTCACGGGAAGACCACTACGACTTCCATGATCGCGCTGATGCTGTCGGAAGCGGGGCTTGATCCCACGGCCGTCATCGGCGGGCGGCTTGACGCCTTCGGGTCAAGCGCGCGTCTTGGCAAGGGTGAACTGATGGTGGTGGAAGCGGACGAAAGTGATCGCTCATTCCTGCAGTTGCTGCCCTCGATTGCGGTGGTCACCAATATCGACCGTGAACACCTCGAGCACTATCGCGATATCGATGAGATCATCTCCGCATTTGCGGCTTTCATGAACCGCGTTCCGTTCTACGGAGCGGTGATCGCCTGCGTTGATCCTCCTTGGCGAGAATATCTTGAGCGTGTTCGGCCGGAACTTCGGCGGCGTCTCGTGACCTATGGAATCGAAGCGGGCGCGGACGTCACGGCCAGTTCAATTGTCACCGACCCTGCCGGTTCTGAGTTTGACATCATAGTGAGGGGCCGCACGCTCACCCGGCTGAAGCTTGGCGTACCCGGGCGGCACAATGTGCAGAATGCCCTGGCAGCGGCGGCCGTGGGCCTGGAGCTTGATCTCGGCGCGGACGAAATCGAGCGCGGACTCGCGCGCTTTCGCGGCGCCGACCGCCGGTTTCAGGTAAAGGCGCAGCTTAGCGGCATCGCCGTGGTGGATGATTACGGACACCATCCCGCTGAAATCCGGGCTACTCTCGCTGCCGCCCACGAATGGGGCGCCAAGCGCATCTGGGCCGTCTTTCAACCCCACCGCTACACCCGCACCAAGTTCCTCATGGACGATTTCGCCCGCTGTTTCGACGGCGTCGAGCGCGTTTTCGTGATGGACATCTATCCTGCCAGCGAGGCTCCGATTCCGGGCATCACATCGCAGAACCTGGTAGCGAGGATGCACCAGCTTGGGCTTGGCCAGGCGCAATATGCGCCGTCGGAGGAAGCGTTGCTGACGGAGATCATCCCCGAATTGCGAGCAGGCGATATGGTTCTGACCATCGGAGCCGGCAACGTCTGGAAAGTAGGAGAGGCGCTGGCCCGGGATTTGGCGGGTGTAGCAAATCGAACGGTCGGATGCTCGAGTACGAAGGATGAGGAATGAGAAATGCCTGGGAGCGCGGGCGTCTCGCCCGCCGAAGCAGTCGAAGAGTCGAAAGTTCAAAGTCGAAAGTGAACCCTACCAGGCTTCTGGCTTTCGACCTTCGACGTTCGACTGTCAACTGATACGGCGGGCGAGACGCCCGCGCTCCCAGGCTGTCGCTGAGGCATCGGAGGAGCAGTAAAGGGCGATATGGCGCGTTCAGACGAAGAAGGATTCGAGAGCCCATCCGTTTACCGGCGGCGCCAAAAGGTGGTTGCTGTTTCGCGGCGTCGCGTCGGTTCGCGGATGAGGTGGGCGGCGAAAGCCGCAGCCTTCATTGTCGGCGCCGCCTGCCTGGCGGCGGTGGCCGCCTGGTATGTGCGAGGTTCGTCGCGCTTCGATCTTTCCGGACCCGATTCGGTCATTCTCATCGATAATCATTTCGTGTCGCAAGCCGATATCGCCAGCGCGATTGGAGCGGGGGCAGAGCCGAATCTGTTCCGTCTTTCCCTCGATGACGCCCGGCACGAGGTTGAAGCTATCCCCTGGGTTCAGTCTGCGAGTCTACGACGCGTCTTTCCGAATTACCTCCAGGTTGAAGTGACTGAACGCAAGCCGGTCGCCTATGTCAACACCGGCGACGGGTTGAAGCTGGTGGACCGGGAAGGTGTGCTGCTCGAAAAACCGCCCGAGGCAGCCTTTGACTTTCCCGTCGTTACCGGAATTGATAGCTCGATGAGTGCTGCGGACCGCAAGGCTCGCCTTGCCCTTTTTGACCGATTCGAGCAAGAATTGAAATCGCAGGTCGGCGGAGCGGGGTGGCTGGTCTCAGAGGTTGATCTCTCCGACGATGGGGACCTGAAGGCGCTCCTGGTTCAAGGCCGCGAAACCATTCTGGTGCATTTCGGCAATCGTGACTTTGGAGAGCGGTTCCGGACGTTTTTGACGCTGCTCCCGCAGATCCAAAGCGCCACCGCCAACGTGGACTCCGTTGATTTGCGCTATCGGGGTCAGGCGGTGGTAAGCCCCAAGCCGCCTGCGGGTGAGGACGCGGCTAATGCTGCGAGACCGGCACCGGTGGCTGCGGTGAGAGGAGAAAGCTCTGCGGGACACGCTGCTTCCCCCGCCAAGAGAGCGCGAGCGGTGAAATGATTTCGGGACACAGCGAGGCCGCGGGTGACAATGCGCGAAGCGCCATGGAGTGCGGCAGCTTGCTGCCGCTTTCATTTCGCGAGCTTGCTCGCGGCCATGCATACCCCTTGTGGGCAGAAGGGCCGCCACGCGGCCCGCAAGCTGCCGCTTTGGCCCCGCGATCTTGCTCGCGGCCATGCCCTCAGGAAGCGTACAAGCCGGGGCCGGCCAGCAAGCTGGCCTGAAGAAAGCGGCAGCAAGCTGCCGCACTCCAAAGCGCCTGCGGCGCTTCAGGGTAAGCTGGAGAAGCAGTCGCTTCGACAGTCGCGTGCGGCTCCTATCTTCGAGGCTGAGCAAGGTCGAAGCCGCGGAGTGACAGTTGTGACGAGTTATTTTACGGTCTCGTCGGACGAGGTCTAGCCCGATTCGGCACCGATTTGTGCGGTCGCCGGTACGCAATCTGGCTTTAAGGTTTATGGCGCGCAGAATCCCCTACGTAGCGGGTCTGGATCTTGGGGACAGCAAGACGTGCGTTGTAGTGTGCCGTCCTGGGGAAAAGGGCAAGCTGGAACTGGCCGGCCTGGGAGTGGCTGAGTCACGGGGCTGGCGCAAGGGCGCCATCAATGACTTCGACTCGGCTGTGCTGGCCATCAAGAAGTCCGTGGAAATCGCCGAGGATGCGGCCGGCTTCTCCGTCGACACCGCCTATGCCGGCATCGGCGGCCTTGACCTCCAAGGTGTGAATTCCACGGGCGCGATCGCCTTGGGCCCGCGCGGCCGCCAGGTGGTGCCGCAGGATATCCGAAAGGTATTTGAGGCCGCTCAGGCTATTCAAATGCCCCCCGAACGGCGGCTAATCCACGCCGAGCGTCAGGAATATCTGTTGGATTCGCAGAATGGCATCCGCAATCCGGCCGGGATGGTGGGAACGCGCCTCGATGTCAGCGTGCATCTGGTGACGGCGTCCACTCTCGCACATGACAATCTGGTGACTGCTGTCAATCGCGCCGGGATTGCAGTCAAGGACACCGTGCTCGAGCCGCTGGCCGATGCCGAGGCCTGTCTCACCACCGACGAACGCGAGCTCGGCGTGGCCTTGCTCGATATCGGGCGGGGTTCGTCAGAACTGGTGATCTATCACGAGGGAAGCCTCCGTCACACATCCTCAATTCCGGTGGGCGGAGAATATTTCACCAATGATGTGGCCGTGGGTTTGCGCACTCCGGTTCCGGAGGCGGAGCGTCTTAAGCTAGCCTGGAATGACGGTGAAGCTGCCGAGCCTGGGAACGGGCTTGAGGTACAGGGCGTTGGCGGACGGCCGCCACGCGTGGTGGATGGAGCCATGCTGAAGGAGATTCTCGAGCCTCGCGCCGTCGAACTGATGGAGCTTACCGCAGCCGAACTGGCGCGCTCCCACTTCGATCGCCAACTCCGGGCCGGAATGGTCCTGGTGGGGGGCGGAGCCAAACTCTCCGGGCTGGTCCCTGTGGCCGAGCGCACGCTGGAGATGCCGGTGCGGATCGGCAGACCGTCGGGCATCGAAGGTGGGGATGAGTCTCTGTCCGATCCGGCGTTTGCTACCGGCGTAGGGTTGGTGATTTGCGGTTACCGTCGTCACTTGCTTGAGGATTCGGCGGACGAAGGTTGGACGGTGCGACTGAAGAAGATTTTCGGCAGCGGCAACGGTGAGTGACCGGCGTGACGGCGACGACGAAAGCCGGAATGTTGTTGATGGGTATCTGAAGAAATCCCTGGGAGCGCGGGCGTCTCGCCCGCCGTCGATGCTGAATCATTGAGAGCAGCCCCAAGGGCGGGCGAGACGCCCGCGCTCCCAGATTTTTTCACACGTTCCTCGTTGGGGAGAGGAGGACACATGCCCGACGGTTCTGAAAACGGTGATCTCCGGGTGGGTTTCAGCGATGAGGCGCGGCAAGGCGCCAAGCTCAAGGTGATTGGCGTTGGCGGGGGAGGCGGCAACGCCGTAAACCGGATGATTGCCGCCCAGGTCGAGGGCGTCGAGTTCATGGTGGCGAACACGGACCGTCAGGCGCTGAGCGCCTCGAACGCCCCCGTGAAGATCCAGCTTGGAGCCAAACTCACTAAAGGCCTTGGGGCCGGCGCGAATCCGGACATCGGCAGGCGCGCTGCCCTCGAAGATACCGAGAAGATCATCGAGGGCCTTGAAGGCGCCGATATGGTGTTTATCACCGCCGGACTCGGTGGGGGAACAGGTACGGGTGGCGCACCCATTGTGGCCGGTCTCGCCCGCGAACTGGGCGCACTGACCGTGGCGGTAGTCACCAAGCCCTTTGCCTTTGAGGGCAAGCGCCGCATGATGCAGGCTGAGCAAGGTCTTGGCGAGCTCAGCGAGCACGTTGACACCGTCATCTGCATTCCCAACGAGCGGCTGATGCAGTTCGTGGACAAGGGAACGAGCTTTTTCGAGGCCTTTCGTATTGCCGACGACATTCTTCGGCAGGGCGTGCAGGGCATCTCCGACATCATTACTATCACGGGGATTATCAACAGGGATTTTGCCGACATCAAGACGATCATGGAAGGCATGGGTTATGCTGTGATGGGAACTGCGGCAGCGAGCGGCGAAGGGCGCGCTGTGCTGGCGACCCGGCAGGCGATCGAGAGTCCGCTTCTGGAGGATGCTTCTATCAACGGTGCGCAGGGCATCCTGCTGAACATCACGGGATCAAGCCATTTGACGCTGCACGAGGTTCATGAGGCGTCCACGATCGTGCAGCAGGCAGCCGCGGACAACGCCAACATCATCTTCGGTGCGGTTCTCGACGAGTCGATGGGCGATGCGGTCAAGGTGACGGTGATAGCCACAGGAATCAAGTCTGAGAAACTCGGCTTGACGAAACTTCCGGCCCTGTCGATCGCCGCTAAGACCGTGCAGCAGAGCCTGCGGAACGCGGTGCACAAGCGGGAGAAGCTGCCCATTGATGCTCCGCCGCCCGAAGTGGCTGTTGAAGCATCGCCCGAGGACCTGGAGGTGCCGGCCTATATCCGCCGCCGAAAGACCGAGACGCAATGACACGCGGCATGGTCTCGAGACCATGCCTGGAGTTTGTGCATTTTGAGGCCCGAAGGGCCGCACTAACAAAGCCCTGGGCAAGGCCCGGGCAACGTTCAGGGGACCTAAGGAATGTGAAGAATGTAGCCCTGAAAGGGCGGGCTAGGCCAATCAGGCATGGTCTGGAAGACCATGCTGGCCGGAAACACCACCATGATGCCGCGAAGGTGGGAGAAATACGAACAAACTTGAAATATTTTGTAGAATCAATAAGATGCTAACCGGGAGGGTAGAACGTCAAGGATTGTGACAAAGATAATCAATCAATTAACCGCTGTTCATCGGGTTCGTACCGTTGGAAGCTGCGGAGGGCAAGGACAGGTGCTGATGTTCATTCGAATGTTCCCTACGCAGTCATTCCCGCGAAGGCGGGAATCCATTGTAGAAGTTCTCGGAAACAAAGCATCAAGGAAGTGGATTCCCGCCTTCGCGGGAATGACTGCGCCTCACGGGGTTCCGCCGAGCCAATGACACCAGTGCCCAAGAACAAGATAGGTTGACACGGGGCGAGCATACCCTTATAGTCCTTTACTTTGAGTTTGGTGATCAGGAGGGTGAGATGAGACGCTGGCTGATTGGGTTAGGCATCGGACTCTTGGCTGCGGGCATGGCAGGTGCGAGGCCTCCGCAGAAGATCTCTCAGACGACTCTCAAGGTCGGCGAACAGGCGCCGGATTTCACTTTATTGAGCGATAAGTGGGTACCGGTGAAATTGAGCGATTATCGGGGCAAAAAGAACGTGGTGCTGGCCTTCTACGTTCTCGCCTTCACTTCCGGTTGAACCAAGGAACTCCAGGCCTATCAGTCTGATTTGGCCAAGCTTGACGCGAGTGATACGGTGGTTTTCGGCATCAGCATTGACAGCCCCGCCGCCAATGCGGCGTTCGCGAAAGAGATCGGAGTCACCTTTCCCTTGCTGAGTGACATGAATCGTGAGGTGTTAACGCGGTACGGGATTTTGCAACCGTTTGACAAGTTTGCCAGCCAGGGCGTGAAGTATGATTTCGCTCAGCGCACCACGTTTGTGGTGGACAAGCAGGGCGTCATTCAGCACATCGAAAAAGACGCTGACGCGGTGAACCCAGACACCGCGGTCACCATTTGTACTCGCCTCGGGCACCAAGCCAGCCCTTAAGGAAGTAGTCGGACGCCCGGCGGTACTGGACTACGCAGTGGGGAACAGAAAACGGAATCGGGGGGGGGATTGCGGCGGCATAACGTTATTGACTCGCGAGCGGCGGTCGGAGTACGTTGGAACCGGCCTCGAAAGACCGGCAAACTCATGAAGGCTGACACTGCGGACACAAGCGTTATCGAGGTTGTCTACGAAAGCGACTTGAAAAACGTCGAAGCAGCCGAGGAGATCGTCCAACGGGTCTGCACCAGTCTCGGTTTCGACGAGGAAGAACAGCACAAAATCGGCATGGCCGTGCACGAGTCGATGATCAATGCCATCTGGCACGGGAACAAGAACGATCCGGAAAAGCACGTCTGGCTGCAATTTCGAATTTTCGACGACCGGTTTGAGATCCGGATTCGAGACCAGGGAGCAGGCTTCGACATCAGCGGAATCCCGCACCCCTTGGAGCCCGAAAATCTGCTGAAGGTCTCAGGCCGTGGTATATTTTTGATCCGCTCGTTTATGGACGACTTCCAGGTATCCCGGCTCCCGGAAGGGGGAACCGAGGTCACCATGGTGAAGTTGAGACAGCCTCATACGGACCCAAATCAAGGAGGATTGCACCGTGAGCATGAAGGCCACAACACGCCAAGTTAATGAAGTTACTGTCGTTGACCTGAGCGGCAGGATCACTCTGGGGGAGGGGTGCAGTCAGTTGCGCGACCTGATTCGCGATTTGATTGCCAAGGGCCACAAGAAAATGCTGCTCAACCTGGCGGAAGTGACGTACATCGACAGCTCCGGAATCGGTGAGCTTGTGAGCGGATTTACAGCCGTTTCAAACGCTGGCGGTCAGTTGAAGCTGCTCAACCTCACCAAGAAAGTGCATGACCTTTTGCAGATCACAAAACTTCTCACCGTGTTTGACGTGTACGAAGACGAAGCCACAGCCATCGCCAAGTTTTGAAAAGGCAACAACCGCCTATCAGAGGATGGCGCTACCCCGAGCGCCGTTCTTGATCGAGATGACAACGCACCCGGCGGACTCCGCAGCGCGGAGTCCGCAAGCCTCCCTGCGCCCGGCGCGGGCCAAGCCTTGAAGCAGAACTGAAGCGCACGCAGCACCCCTGGCGAAACTGCTGCTCCCGCGGACCTATCCTGCGAGTATCGCTGCCCCCTGCTTCCACAGCGCACCACACTCCGGTTTCGGACGACACCGCCGAAACCGAATCTCATGCTAATCAACCCGCAGACGATAAAGGGTATGAGAGGGTGTGTCATGAGTGTTGGTGATGCAAGAGAAGTCGGCCTGCTGCCCGGCGCCACCGCGCCGGCCGCCGGGCCGACTTCTGCAATTTGCGATACACGCGCTCGCTCCGCTCCCAGCGATGGTGAATTGAACGAAGCGTTTGAGTCGCTGCAGGAACAGAGCCGTCGAACCGGCGCAGCCCTGGGGACAGCGGCCCACCAGCTCAAGACTCCGCTCGCCATTGTCGCCGGGTATGTAGACATTCTGTTGTCGGAGAAAACTGGCGCCCTGAATGACCGCCAGCGCAAGATTTTGGAGGAATCGAGTCTCAATTGCGCGCGGCTGCGCAGATTCGTGGATGATTTTTTGAGTTTCAGCGCTTTCGAAGCGGGCAAGATCACTCTGAAACTCGAAGAGGGAGACTTGCGCGTCTGCCTTTCAGAGCTGCGCCAGTATTGGCTTCCCTCGTTCAATAAGAAAGGAGTGGCACTCTCCTTAGCTCACCCAAGGGTAGCGGTGCAGCCGTTTCCGTTTGACTACGATAAAGTCCAGCATGTTGTCTCGAACCTGCTTGAAAACGCGCTCAAGTTTACACCGGCCGGAGGTGCGGTGGAGCTTGCGCTGGAACCCTATTACTGGGAGCGCCGCAGCTCGGCGGGGCGCTATCTTGGCGAGGACCGGCGCACGCGCTCGTCGCGCGCGCCGAACACCATGCGCGTAAGCGTGACGGACACTGGCCCGGGCGTTGCGCCCGAATACCGCCAGGAAATTTTCGAAGACTTCGTCAAGCTGCCTTGCGGCAGAGAGGAAGGCAGCGGCACGGGACTGGGCTTGGCCATTGCCAGGCGATTCGTTCTGGCTCACGGCGGCAAGATCTGGGTCGAGGGAGATCGGTTGAGGGGCAGCATCTTCAGGTTTCTTCTGCCGTTGAACCCCTAGCGATGATAAGCGGCGGCGCCCGACGCGACTGCGATATGGAGAATCCTGCATACATTCTGGTGGTGGATGACGAGCCCGGCATGCGGCGCTACCTTCAGACCCTGCTGGAGGTTGACTCCTACCGCGTGGTTACCGCCTCAGATGGCAGCCAAGCCCTGCGGTTGGTGCAGCAGGAGCCGAGTCCGGATGTAGTTCTGCTTGACGTTTTGATGCCGGGTCTCGATGGTCTTCAGACTTTGGAACAACTGCGCAAGGCGCGGCCGTGCGTCAAAGTCGTGATGCTCTCCTGCGTGAACGACACTCGCAAGGTGGCCCGTGCGATACGCCTCGGTGCTCAAGACTACCTCTCCAAGCCCTTCCAAAAAGCTGAACTCGACGCCGTGCTAAGCCACTGCCTTCAGTCCTCCACGCAGGCCCCTGCCATCGAGGGCGGCGACGAGATTGAGGAACTCAGCGACGATGTCTACTTTGTGGCGGCCAGCCCCGCCATGCGCCGGATTCGCGATCAAGTCCGTCAGGTGGCCAACGTTGACGTTCCCGTGCTCATGCTGGGCGAAAGCGGTACGGGAAAGGAAGTGGTAGCACGGCTCATCCACAAGCTCTCTCCTCGCGCCCATCGTCCCTTGCGCAAGGTCAACTGCGCCGCACTGCCGGGCGAGCTTCTGGAAAGTGAGCTCTTCGGCTATGAAGCGGGGGCGTTCACCGGCGCCACGCGCGCCAAGCCCGGCCAATTCGAACTCTGCGACAAAGGCACCATCCTGCTCGATGAGATCGGCGAGATGCCGCCGGGCTTGCAGGCTAAGCTGCTTCACGTCCTTCAGGACCAGAGCTTCTGCCGCCTCGGAGGGCGCAGTATGGTGAGTGTCGACGTCCGCATATTGGCCGCGACAAACATCGACGTTGAACGCGCCATCGCCAGCCAGAAGCTGCGCCCCGATCTTTACTACCGTCTGAATGCGTTCACCTTGCACCTGCCGCCTCTGCGCGAGCGTCGCGAAGAGATCCCATTGCTGTTGCGTCACTTCATGGCTTTCCACGCTCACCGTTACGGCCGCGCGGCGCTTCCGGTGTCGCCTGATCTGGTGGCCGCATGCGTGAGATACTCCTGGCCTGGGAACCTCCGCGAGCTCGAGAACTTCGTCAAGCGCTACGTGATTCTCGGGGACGAATCGGCTGTGTTGAACGAACTGAATTCCGAAGCGCCGGCGCCAAGCCCGGCCATTCAAGCTCCGCGCTTGAACGCCGCCTGTGGCGGTGATTTGAAAGCCTTGGTTCGGAACCTCAAGGACGAAGCTGAGATTGAGGCGATCAGCGCAACCCTCGAACGCACGAAATGGAACCGCAAAGAAGCTGCCCGGCTTCTTCAGATCAGCTACAAGGCGCTGCTCTACAAGATCAAGCAGTACAATCTCGATTGCGCCTAACCGCCGCGTTCCGGGCGTACACCTCTGGCGCGCTCCGCAACACGTCGTGCAGGTTTGCTCCACTGTTGACAGGCTAGTCTCACCAAATGTAACTCGAGGTATTCTGACTCGTCGTAGGGCCGGGCTTGCCCCAGGGCTTGCCCCGGCAAGGCCGGACCCTGCATGCCCTCCGTTTGGACGCGGACGGAAGCGTGAACAGATTCTCGCCTGGTCGTGCATCGAAATGGATGTGACCTAAAGACTACGATAGGCGTTAGCACACGGAAATCGCGACGCTCGCGCACTTGGCGCCCGCATGCGACAATCAGTTTTGCGTAGGATGAATTGAGAAGACGTGTTGTATGCCGTCCGAATCGAAAAACAATCGGCCTCGCAGGCTTCTCAAGTGGGTCACGCTTATTGTGGCCTGTCTGGCCACGCTGGCGGTTCTGGCTGCGGTGCTTCTTCATTGGTACTCCCCGCTAAACCGCAACTGGGTAAAGAGAACGCTGGAGAAGCGGTATGAAGCCAACGTTGAACTCAAGATGTTCAACGCCTCGTTCTACCCTTCCGTCAGCATCACCGGTGCTGGGCTGGTTCTGAGGCGCAAGGATCAACCCGGCTTGCCGCCTTTCGCGTCAATCGCCAGGTTTTCCATCAGCGCTCGCTGGGCCGGCCTGTTGATGCATCCGCTGCGATTCCGGGACGTGCGTCTGGAGGGCTTGGTGCTGAACGTTCCGCCGCGCCGAACCTCGCCAGAGTCGAAGAAAAAGTCGAACAAGAGTAAGAGGTCAATCTCACCCTTTCTTCTTGAGAATGTGGTGGCCGACGGCACTACCCTCAACATCCTTTCTTCGAATCCGAATAAGCCGCCGCACGTCTTCGAAATCCAAAAGCTCAGACTGCAATCGGCAGGTGTGGGCCAGGCCATGTCTTTTCAGGCGGATTTGCTTAATCCCGTGCCGGTCGGCGAAGTTCATTCGACCGGACGCTTCGGTCCATTCGATACGGACGAGCCTTCACAAACGCCCGTCGGGGGAACCTATACTTTCAGCGATGCTGATTTATCCACCATCCATGGACTCAGGGGAATCTTGTCATCGCAAGGCACCTACGACGGCGTGTTGAGCAACATCCAAGTCGACGGTGCGACGGACACTCCCGATTTCGGTCTCTCCGCTAGTGGCAATACCGTACCTTTGAAGACACAATTCACCGCGGTGGTCGATGGCACCAGCGGTGACACCTTTCTACGGCCCGTAACGGCCCAATTAGGATCATCGACAATCGTCGCGCGAGGCGGTGTTGCGCGGGCTAGTCGCAGCGCAGGCAGAATCATCAAGCTCGATGTGACCGCCAAGCCCGCCCGGCTTGAAGACCTGCTTCGCCTCGCCGTGAAGTCGCCGAAGCCGGTCATGACGGGCGCCGTTGCCGTGCAAACCCATCTCGAGATTCGACCGGGTAAAGAAGACATCCTTCAGCGGCTCACGCTGGATGGGACGACCTTCGATATCGAGTCCGCCCACTTCACCGATCCGGAGATCGAGGGAAAGATTACCAGCTTGAGCCGGCTGGGACAGGGAAAACGAGGGGACGCAAGTATTCAGAACGCCCCCATCAACATGCAGGGCAAACTTGTTCTGGCGAACGAACTCGCGAACTTCTCGAACCTCACGTTTGGCGTGCCCGGGGCGAAAATCCAAGTCCACGGCACCTACGGCTTGGCGACTCAAGCGCTGAACTTTGAGGGCACCGCAAGTCTCGAAGCCAAGGCGTCCCAGTTGACGACCGGAATCAAGTCCGTCTTGCTGAAAGCAGTCGACCCACTGCTTGAACGCGACGGCGCAGGTATCGTTGTGCCCATCAAGATAACGGGAACCCGCCAGGAGCCGTCGATCAAGGTCGAGTTCGGAAAAATCCTGAGTAGACATGAGTGAATGGGTCGAGTGAACCTGCGCCCAACTCTGCGCACCTGTCGAAGCGGTCTGGCCTCATTCTTCCACCGCCTCAAGGTCTGCGTCGTCGGCCACGGGCGCGAGTTCGGGCCTGGCTCGCACGGCCCGGATAATGTCTTCGGTGCGGAAACCCCGTCGCCTCAGGCCGGCGAGCAAGGAAGCCAAGCGAGCTCGGGTGAGAGGGAGGCGCAGGCTGCCTATCTTTTTGTCCAGCACCCGTTCGAGCAACCCTCGTTCGTCGATCTCCTCAAAAGCCGCCTTCAAGGCCGGCTCGACGCTGCGCGGGTCCACGCGCCGCGCTCGTAACTCGCGCTCGACGCGGAACCGGCCAAAGGCGCGATTGCGGGCGAGTGAGGAGGCATATTGCTCGGCGAGCTTGCGGTCGTTGAGGAAGCCAAGTTTCTTGAGGCGTGTGACGGTTTCTTCGATCGCTTTCGAAGTGACCCTCTTCAAGCGCAGCTTCTGCTTCAACTCCGCTACCGAATACGGCCTAGCGGCAAGAGAGCGGATGGCAATTTGGAAAGCCGCCTCGGTTGAGGGCCCGGAACCGCCAGCAGTCGGGGTCCCATTCTGCGGGCCCTCGGGTTTGACTTTGGGCCTCATCGGGCACAGCAGAAGCAGCGACTTTCGCAGACGTGGCTGAGAACGGACTGGGCACAAATGGGAACCACACCACCCAAAGTCACACCTTTCCCGGTGATGCCGCCCAAGTGCCTCGCATCCTTGGGCACAGCAGACAGGCCGGGGGGATCGACCTCAAGACCCAACCTCGACCGCCTGGCTGCAGTAAGTGAGCCAGCCGTGGGCGTCTTCCACCCGGCCGTGTGCCAGGTCGAGGAATCGCTCCTGAAGCCGCCGCGTGACAGGCCCCGGTTTACCGCTGCCCACCGGAGTTCGATCCACTGAACGAATGGGTGTGATTTCGGCCGCGGTGCCCGTGAAGAAGCACTCGTCTGCCATATAGAGCATCTCCCGAGCAAGCATTTGCTCGGCCGTTACGAAGCCTAACTCCTGCGCCAAGGTCAGTACGCAGTCCCGGGTAATACCTGGGAGCACTGCGGAGGCTAGTGGCGGCGTGATCAGCTTGTCGCCGATTACCACGAACAGGTTGGCGCCGCTGGCTTCGCTAACGTAGCCGGCGGCGTCAAGCGCGATTCCCTCGGCAAAGCCGTTGGTGAGGGCTTCCATCTTAATCAACTGCGAATTCATGTAGTTCGCGGCCGACTTCGACATGGCCGGTAACGTGTCCGGGGCCATGCGCCTCCAACTGGAAACGCAGACGTCTACCCCTTCGGCCAGCGACCCATGGCCCATGTACTCACCCCACTTCCAGCAAAGCAGGTATGTTTCGATAGGATTTCGCAGCGGATTAACATTCAGGTCGCCATAACCTCGAAATATAAGAGGGCGTATGTAGCAGTTCGGCGCTTCATTGACGCGGACGAGCTCGAGAATCGCCTCGGAGATCTGCTCAGATGTATAAGGGGGCTCCATGCGGAAGACGCGGCAGGAATTGAACAGGCGCTGAGTGTGTTCCGCAAGCCGGAAAACAGCCGGGCCCTGAGGGGTTTCGTAGCAACGGATGCCTTCAAAGATGCAGGACGCGTAGCTCAACACATGGCAGCCCACGTGGACCGTAGCACTGTCCCAGGGAATGAACTCGCCGTTATGCCATACCTTTTCGTAGTAATCGATCGCCATACCGCCCTCCAATTAACACCTGATTATAGCACGGCACTTTGGGGTGTCAGTCGTGCCCGGGGCGCGCTTAGCCCGCGTTTCTGTTCCGAAAATAGGCGCTAAGTGCTTTGTTTTCGACCGAGCGTCTCTTCGTTTCGATAGCGCCATTTTCATGCTTGGGGGTGTCGCGAAGCGACATGACGACTCACGAGGATTTGGAAAGGGCGGGACTTTAGTCCCGCCGTTACAACGTCCGTCGGATATTTGCCTCCTTCCGAGATCGGAAGACAAAAGAGCGCAGTTTCGCGCGATCGGCGGGGCTGAAGCCTGGCTGAAGCCCCGCCCTTTCCGAATCCTCGTGAGTCGTCATGTCGCTTCGCGACACCCCGAAGCATGAAAATGCCCACGAGATCGGTTTACGATCGACTCAGCCTGTGCTGGGTGAAGGCTGCGATTTCTT
>Ga0335085_10002295_pt1 | contig 36273 bp, 32 predicted proteins | sample Lox_Sample_45_FD_206712 | JGI IMG/M metagenome (GOLD analysis project Ga0335085, IMG submission 206712) | Soil microbial communities from Loxahatchee National Wildlife Refuge, Florida, United States - Lox_Sample_4.5 | ecosystem: Environmental > Terrestrial > Soil > Wetlands | place: USA... | reverse complement strand
CTGCGGGACTACGAGGCGACCCGCGCATCCTTCTCCTGGGAGGCGGCCGCCGCCGCCCTGCAGGGATTGCCGGGCGGGAGGGGACTGAACATCGCGCACGAGGCGGTGGACCGGCACGCGGCGGGCGGGCGGCGCGACCATCCCGCGCTGCGCTTCCTGGGCAAGCGCGGCGAGCCGCAGACGCTCACCTACGGCGATCTCTCCGCCGAGAGCAACCGCTTCGCGAACGTCCTGCAGCGCCTCGGCGTGGCCAAGGGGGAGCGCGTCTTCGCGCTGCTGGGCCGCATCCCCGAGCTCTACGTCACCGCCCTCGGCACCCTGAAGAACCGCAGCGTGTTCTGCCCCTTGTTCTCGGCCTTCGGTCCGGAGCCGCTGCAGGCGCGCCTCTCGCTGGGCGATGCGCGCGTGCTCGTGACCACTCCGGCGCTGTACGCGAGGAAGGCGGCGCAGATCCGCGATTCGCTGCCGAAGCTCGACTTCGTGCTGCTCGCCGGCCCCGCCCCGTCGCTGCCGCCGCGGACGCTGGACCTGGGCGGGCTACTGCGCGCGGCCAGCGACCGGTTCGAGATCGGCCCCACCGATCCCGAGGACATGGCGCTGCTGCACTTCACCAGCGGGACCACCGGCAAGCCGAAGGGCGCCGTCCACGTGCACCGCGCGGTGGTCGCGCACCACGCCACGGGGCGCTTCGCGCTGGACCTGCATCCCGAGGACGTCTTCTGGTGCACCGCCGACCCCGGCTGGGTGACGGGCACCTCCTACGGGATCGTCTCTCCCCTCACCAACGGCGTCACCAGCATCGTCGACGAGGCCGACTTCGACGCCGAGCGCTGGTACCGGATCCTCCAGGACCAGCGGGTGGGCGTCTGGTACACCGCCCCCACCGCGCTGCGCATGCTGATGAAGGCCGGCCCCGAGCTGGCGCGGCGGTTCGATCTGCGCAACCTGCGCTTCATCGCCAGCGTGGGCGAGCCGCTCAACCCCGAGGCGGTGGTCTGGGGCCGCGAGGTGCTCGGCCTGCCCATCCACGACAACTGGTGGCAGACGGAGACCGGCGGGATCATGGTCTCCAACTACGCGGCGATGGACGTGAAGCCGGGCTCCATGGGCAAGCCGCTGCCCGGCATCGAGGCGGCCATCGTCCGCCGCAACGACTCCGGCGCCGAGGAGATCCGCCAGCCGGGTGTCGAAGGCGAGCTCGCCCTGCGTCCCGGGTGGCCCTCCATGTTCCGCGGCTACCTCCACGAGGAGGAGCGCTACCGCAAGTGCTTCTCGGGCGGCTGGTACCTGACCGGCGACCTCGCCCGCCGCGACCAGGACGGCTACTTCTGGTTCGTGGGGCGCGCGGACGACCTGATCAAGTCCTCCGGCCACCTCATCGGCCCCTTCGAGGTGGAGAGCGCGCTGATGGAGCACCGGGCGGTCGCCGAGGCCGGCGTGATCGGCAAGCCCGATCCGATGGTGAACGAGGTGGTGAAGGCGTTCGTCTGCCTGCACAAGGGGTTCGAGCCCGGCGAGGCGCTGCGCAACGAGCTGCTCGGGTTCGCCCGCGTCCGTCTCGGCCCCGCGGTGGCGCCGAAGGAGATCGCCTTCGTGCCCTCGCTGCCGCGCACCCGGTCGGGCAAGATCCTCCGCCGCCTGCTGCGCGCCCGCGAGCTGGGGCTGCCCGAAGGCGACCTCTCCACCCTGGAAGAGCCCGCATGACCGCCCCGCTCCCCGCGTTCCTCGACCGCGACGGGGCCCTCTCCCGCCTGCGGGAGATGATGCTCATCCGCCGCTTCGAGGAGCGCTCGGCCGAGGCGTACAGCGCGGGCAAGATCCGCGGCTTCCTCCACCTCTACATCGGCGAGGAGGCGTGCTCGGTGGGCGCCATGCGCGCGCTCCGGCCCGAGGACGCCATCGTCTCCCACTACCGCGAGCACGGGCACGCGCTCAGCCGGGGCATCGCCGCCCGCGCGATCATGGCGGAGATGTTCGCCAAGGTCGAGGGCTGCAGCCACGGCCGCGGCGGCTCCATGCATCTGTTCGACGCCAGCCGCCGCTTCTACGGCGGCAACGCCATCGTCGGCGGCACCCTCCCGCTGGCGGTGGGTCTCGCCCTCGCCGACCGCATGCAGAAGCGGCGCGCAGTCACCGCCTGCTTCCTCGGGGACGGCGCGGCCGCGGAAGGCGAGTTCCACGAATCGCTCAATCTCGCCGCGCTCTGGGACCTTCCCGTCCTCTTCCTCTGCGAGAACAACCTCTACGCGATGGGAACGGCGCTCTTGCGGCACCAGGCGCAGCCGGACCTCTCCCTGAAGGCCACGACCTACGGGCTGATCGCGCGGGCGGTGGACGGCATGGACGTGATCGCGGTGGAGGAGGCGGCGCGCGAGGCGGCCACCGCGGTGCGCGAGGGCCTCGGTCCCCGGTTCCTGGAGCTGCGCACGTACCGCTTCCGCGCCCATTCCATGTACGACCCGGAGCTGTACCGGGACAAGAAAGAGGTCGAGGAGTGGAAGAAGCGCGATCCGATCGCGCTCTTCTCCGCCAGGCTGCGCGAGGCCGGGCTCTTGCAGCCGCGCGATCTGGAGGGCCTGGAGCGCGAGATCGAGGCCGAGGTGGCGGACGCGGTGGCCTTCGCCGATGCCGGCACCCTGGAGCCCGTGGAAGACCTGGAACGCGACGTGACCACGCCCAAGGAGGGACGCTGATGCGCACCACGTATCGCGAGGCCGTCCGCCTGGCGCTGCGCGAGGCGCTCCAGCGCGATCCGCGCGTCTTCCTCATGGGCGAGGACGTGGGCCTGTATGGCGGCTGCTACGCCTGCAGCAAGGGACTGCTCGCCGAGTTCGGGCCGGCGCGCGTGCGGGACACGCCGCTCTCCGAATCGGCGTTCGTCGGCGCTGGCATCGGCGCCGCGCTGGGTGGCATGCGGCCGATCGTGGAGGTGATGACGGTCAACTTCAGCCTGCTGGCGCTGGACCAGATCGTGAACACCGCGGCCGCGGTGCGCCACATGTCCGGCGGCCAGGTCAGCGTGCCGCTGGTGATCCGCATGGCCACGGGGGCCGGACGCCAGGTGGCGGCGCAGCACTCGCACAGCCTGGAGAACTGGTTCGCCCACATCCCCGGCATCCGCGTGCTGGCCCCCGCCACCGTCGCCGACGCCCGCGGGATGCTCTGGACCGCGCTGGAGGATCCCGATCCGGTGGTGATCTTCGAGCACGCCATGCTCTACGCGGCGGAGGACGACCTTCCGGAGGGCGCGGGCGCGGTGGAGATCGACCACGCGGCGGTGCGACGGCCAGGCAAGGACGTCTCGCTGATCACCTACGGCGGCTCGCTGCGCAAGGCGCTGGATGCCGCCACCCAGCTCGCCGCGCTGGGCGTCGAGGCGGAGGTGGTGGACCTGCGGACCCTGCGGCCGCTCGACGACGAGACGGTGCTCGGCTCGGTGACCCGCACGCGGCGCGCGGTGATCGTGGACGAGGGCTGGAAGAGCGGGAGCCTGTCCGCGGAGATCAGCGCGCGGATCTGCGAGAAGATCTTCTACGAGCTGGATGCGCCCGTCCAGCGGGTGTGCACCGCAGAGGTGCCCATCCCCTACCCGAAACACCTCGAGGAGGCGGCGCTCCCGCAAACGGCGCGCATCGTCGAGACGGTGCGGACACTCCTGGGGAGCGCGCATGGCTGAGTTCCTCATGCCCTCGCTGGGCGCCGACATGGAGGCGGGCACCCTGGTGGCCTGGATGGTGAAGCCCGGCCAGGAGGTCAAGCGGGGCGACATCGTCTGTGTGGTGGAAACCCAGAAGGGCGCCATCGAGGTGGAGATCTTCGAGAGCGGCACCATCACCGAGCTGCTGGTGCAGCCGGGGACCGAGGTCCCGGTGGGCAAGCCCCTGGCGCTGTTGCGGCGCGAAGGGGAGACCCTGGCGGCGGCTGCGCCGCCGTCCCCGCCCGCTCCGGCGCCGGAAGTCGCCGCGAAGGTCGAGGCGAAGGTGTTGCCGCCCGCCGTCGCCGAGGGCCATGGACCGCGCGCCTCGCCGGCCGCACGCAACGCGGCGCGGGCGCTGGGCATCGATCTCGCCGCCGTCACCGGCACTGGCCTGGGGGGCGCGATCACCCGGGAGGACGTGGAGCATGCCGCGGCCGCCCGGCCCCCGGCGCCAGCCGTTCCGGCCGCTCCCCAGCGCGCGATCGGCATGCGCCAGGCCATCGCCGCGGCCATGGGGCGCTCGAAGCGCGAGATCCCCCACTACTACCTGAGCACGCGCAGCGACCTGGGCCGCGCGATGGAGTGGCTGCGCGCGGAGAACGGGCGGCGCGCCGTTGCCGACCGCCTGCTGCCGGTGGCGCTGCTGCTCAAGGCCGTTGCTCTCGCCGCGCGGCGGTTCCCGGAGATGAACGGCTTCTACCTGGACGGGACCTTCCGCCCCTCCGCCGAGGTGCACCTGGGCGTGGCCATCTCGCTCAAGGACGGCCTGGTCGCGCCCGCCCTTCACTCGGTGCCCGACAAGTCCCTGGGCGACCTGATGCGCGAGCTCTCCGATCTCATCCAGCGCGCCCGGCGCGGCGGCCTGCGCAGCTCGGAGCTGGCGGACTCCACGCTCACCGTCACCAGCCTGGGGGACAACGGCGTGGACTCGGTGCTCGGCATCATCTTCCCGCCGCAAGTATCGCTGGTGGGCCTGGGGCGCATCGCCGAGCGCCCCTGCGTCCGCGACGGCAAGGTGGTGGCCCGGCCCACGGTGGACCTCAGCCTCTCCGCGGACCACCGGGTCAGCGACGGGCTGCGGGGCTCGCTCTTCCTCGCCGCCATCGACCGCCTGCTGCAGGAACCGGAGGCATTGTGACCCGCGAACAGATCAAGGAGGCGGTGGTGCAGGCGCTCCTGGGCGTCGCCCCCGAGACACAGGCTTCCGCGCTGCGGTCCGACCAGGACCTGCGCGAGCAGCTGGAGATCGACTCGTTCGACTTCCTCAATTTCGTGATCGCGCTCGACAAGAACCTCTCGGTCGCCATCCCCGAGACGGACTACCAGAAGCTCGCCACCCTCGACGCGTGCGTCGACTACCTGGCCGCCCGGATGCAGCCGAAACCGCAAGACGGGACGAAATTCCCGGAGAAAGGAGCCTGGCGATGACAACCCTCTGGATCGTCGTCATCAGCGCACTGGTGATCTACTTGGCGTACAACCTCTACGCCAAGCGAGTGGACAGCCTCGTCATTCGCGCCGACTTCAAGCGAGCCACGCCGGCCCGGATGTACATGGACGGCGTCGACTTCATGCCCACCAGCCGGAATGTCCTCTACGGCTACCACTTCAAGTCGATCGCGGCGGCGGGTCCCATCGTCGGCCCCATCACCGCGGCCGCCATCTGGGGCTGGGCGCCCTCTCTCGCCTGGCTGGTCCTGGGAGTCAGCTTCATCGGCTGGGCCAGCGACTACTCGGCGATCATGGTCGCCGTCCGCAACGACGGGAACAGCCTGAGCGCCATCTCGCACAAGCTGATCGCCCCGCGCACCCGGACCATCCTCTTCTTCTTCATCTTCTTCTACCTGATGCTGCTGGCCGGGGCGTTCATCGGCATCCTCGCCGCCATCTTCTCCGCCCGTCCCGACGTTCCCTTCGGGATCGTCATGCTGGCCCTGATGGGCCTGCTCGCGGGCCAGATGATGTACCGCTGGAAGAAGGACATCATCCTCACCACCGTGGTGGTGGTGGCGGTGACGCTGGTGGCGATGGGCCTCGGCCCCATGGGGCAGCACCGCGACAAGGGCGCGCTGGTGCAGGGGCCGATCGGATCGGCGATCGTCTCCCTGAACAACGCCATCGACCGGATCAGCGGGAAGCGGGCGCTGTTCAGCGTGGTGGACCCCACCAACGCGGATCCGCGCATCCCGGCGCCGGCGGCGGACGGAAAGCGCCCGAGCACGGCGGCCTTTGACGCCACCACGGGCCTGGTCCGCACGCTCCCGAACTACCTCTTCTGGATGCTCTTCCTCTTCGCCTTCTCCTACCTGGGCGCGACCCTGCCCATCTGGCGCTTCGCGCAGCCGGTCAATTACATCGGGTTCTGGATCATGCTCATCACCATCGTGTTGAGCGCGATCGGGATGGTGGTGGCGCCGCTGTTCGGGACCCACGACGTCGCCGGCAACCTGATCGGGAGCTTCGCGCTGCCGGCGGTGATCCAGTCCGGATTCACCATCGAGGCCGGCAAGGCGTGGCAACCGCTCTGGCCGATGCTCTTCGTCACCATCGCCTGTGGCGCCATCTCCGGCTGGCACGCCCTGGTCGGCTCGGTGGGGACCGCGCGGCAGATCGAGTACGAGACGGATGCCCTGCCGGTGGGCGCCGGAGCGATGTTCGGCGAGTTCAGCCTGGCGATGCTCTCCCTCACCGCGGTCTCCATCGCGGGCGTGGGCGGCGGCGGCGGGCGGTTCGCCGTCGGCGTCGGCAAGCTGGTCTACGCCGGCACGGGCGGGCTGATTCCCGAGATGTTCGGCACCGCGCTCGGGTTCGGCGCCTTCGTGATGATCGTGCTCACCGTCACGCAGCTGGTCTTCCGGGTGATGCGGGTGACGCTGACCGAGTGGGTGGGCGATACCTTCCCGCCGGTCCGCAACATGCACGTCTCCAGCATCCTCTCCATGGTGGTGACCGGCGCCCTGGTGCTGACCGGAACCTGGGTCTACCTCTGGCAGATGTTCGGCGCCTCCAACCAGCTGATGGCGGCGTTGGGCCTCCTGGTGGTCACCGTCTGGCTGCGGTCGGAGCGGCGCAATCCGACCTACGCGCTGGTGCCGATGATCTTCATGTACATCACCACCTTGGCGGCGACGCTGGTGACGGCGCGCAACCTGTACGTGACCATCGCGGCGAATCCGAAGATGAGCGGACTGCCCGTGGGCGGCGCCTGGGCGATGATCATCGTGGCAGCCCTGCTCTTCGCGGCGGCGCTGATCATCGGGTGGGACGGGCTCAAGGCCTACCGGCGCTACTCCGCCAGGCCGGCGCAGCCGCCTGCCACGAAGCCGGTTCCTCCTGCCCAGCCTCATCCGACGCCGGCCTGAGGCGATCAGTGCAGCGCGCGTTCAGCGAGGGCGTGGAAGGAGTCGAAGAGCGCCCTCGCGGACGCGCCTTCCCCGGGAGCGTCGACATGCAGCTGGAGATGAGGCGGGGTGCGGCGGACGGACAGGCGCCGCACCTCGAGCCCGGCCCGGCGGGCGAGGTCGAGGAGCTCATCGGCGCGGGCGAGGGCGGCCTCGCTCCCGTGCCAGGTGGCCAGGCCGCCCGCCGCGGAGGGCGGGCGCGAGGACCAGGCGGCGGAGGAGACGGCGTGCAGCGCGTCCTTTCCGGACCAGCTCCTGCCGTCGAGCGCCTCCAGATCGATCGACGGCGCGATGCGCAGCTCCCCCCGGAGGATGAGGGTGTCGCGGCGGCCGCCACGGCGGGCGAAGAGCCACATCCAGGGCATGTCGCGGGGCTCGAGGAAGATCACCAGCGTGACCTTCTGGAACGGCGCCCGGGCGGAGGCGATCACCATCTCCACCGCGGTGGATCCCAGCCAGCGGACGGTGGTTCGCTCTCCCACGGCGGGCAGCCCCTGCTGCAGCCAGCGCATCAGGGCCCCTCCCTTGCGCACGTTCCAGATGGTTCCCACGGCGAACCATCCCACCAGGAGGATGGCGAGGGCGGTGAGAAGGGCGGTCACGGCGGGGGTGATAACCCGCGCGCGCGCCGGGGAAAAGGGCGGCCGCGCCGCTGGGCGCAAACCCTGCGCGAGTTCTTCTACGGAATGGCCGGCTACGAGATCGCGCAGCAGGCGCTGGAAATGCGCGCCTCGATGGAGTCACTGTTCATTCTCACCGTCTTCGGCGACATGATCGGGCTGCCCATCCTGCCGCCGGTCTACTCGCTGCGGCTGCTGCCCTACGTGGCACCGCAGATGCACGTCTGGAAGCGTCGGGTGCTCCGCGAGCGCTGTCTCGGCGACGACCACGAGCACCACCTGCACGGCGTCTGATCGGGGGCTGCGATGGGCGGAACGGAGAAGAAAGGGTTCCTGCAAGGTCTGCGCGAGACCATCTACGGCATGGCGGCGCACGACATGAGCCGCGCGGCGCTGCGCACGCGCGCCTCGATGGAGCACCTGTTCATCCTCATCACCATGGGCGACCTGCTGGGGATCCCCATCCTGCCGCCCTACTACAGCCTGCGGCTCCTGCCTTATGTGGTGCCGCAGATCGCCACCTGGAAGCGGCGCATGCTCCGCGAGAAGGACGTTTCGGACGCCATGTTCTGAGGCGCCGGAGGGCTTATGGGTCTCAAGGAAGTCTTCGAGAAGCACCCCGAGCGCCGCTACATCATGTTCGGCGGCAAGGGCGGGCTGGGCAAGACCACCTTCTCCGCCGCCACCGCGTATTGGCTGGCGAAGCAGGGGAAGAAGGTGCTGGTCTTCTCCGTCGATCCCCAGGCCTCGCTCACCGACATCTTCCAGAAGGACATCTTCGGGAAGGGGCCGGTGAAGATCATGGAGAACCTCTGGGCGCAGGAGATCGACGCCGACAGCCACATCAAGGCGTACCAGCAGGAGATCCGGCAGAAGATCCTCGACATGTACGGTCTCCCCGAAGTGCCCGAGGAGATCGAGCACTACATCCAGGCGGCGAGCGCCGAGCCGGCCATGGAGGAGAGCGCGATCTTCGACGCGGTCGTCGACGTCGTGAACAAAGGCGACTACGACTACTACATCTACGACCTGGTGCCGCTCGGGCACGCCCTCTACTACCTCTCCATGGCCAAGGTCTACGACGAGTGGATCAACAAGGTCACCAGGCTGCGCGAGGAGATGCGCGAGTACGAGGAGATGGTCAGCCGGCTGAAGCGGGAGAAGGAGACCGAGCAGGACGCGATGCTCAAGGAGCTCCTCTACATCAAGGGCCGCATCAACGCCTCCGCCTCCATCCTCACCGACAAGACCAAGACGGGTTTCTTCTTCGTGGTGACGCCGGAGGACATGATCATCAAGGACACGAAGAAGGGCGCCGAGCTGTTCGCGCAATTCAACGTGCCCATCGCCGGATACGTGGTGAACCGGGTCATCCCCCACCATCTGATCGACGAGAACATCCCCCCCTACCTGAAGAACCGGATCGAGATGCAGGACAAGCACCTGGTGGAGATCAGCAAGGTGTTCGGCGATTCCGTGCTCGCGCTCGTCCCGGAGATGGAGCGCGACGTCACCGGGCTGCCGATGATCGAGAAGCTCGCCGGCATCATGTACGGCCAGTGAGGACAGCCATGGCGCAGACGCAGATCACCGAATCCATGCGCGACTACCTGAAGGCGCACCCCGGCCTGAAGTACTCCTTCTTCGGGGGAAAGGGCGGCGTGGGCAAGACGGTGTTCGCCGCCGCCACCGCGGAGTGGCACGCGCGGCAAGGCCGGCGGACGATGCTCGCTTCCACCAACCCGGTGCACAGCCTCACCAGCCTGCTCGGGCAGGACGTGCTGGGAAAGCACACCCCGGTGGAAGGCGTCCCCAACCTCTGGGCGTACGAGATCGAGACCAAGGACACCATCGAGCGGAGCAAGGTGCAGATCCGCGAGAAGATCCAGTGGTTCCTCAAGTACGCCGACATCAAGACCAAGGCGGAGGAGTTCGTGGCCTCGGCCACCATGAACCCGGCCTTCGAGGAGTCGGCGATGTTCGAGAACATGATCGACCTGATGTTCAAGAACGAGTACGACGTCTACGTCTTCGACACCGCGCCCACCGCCAACGCCCGGCGCTTGCTGGGCATGTCCAAGGTGTACTCGCTCTGGGTGAACAAGATGCTCAAGAGCCGGGAGGAGGCGAAGACGCTGCGGGAGATGCTCTCCTTCACCAAGAAGAAGGAGGCGGACCCGCTGATGGACTACCTGCTCTCCTTCCGCGACCGCATGGAGCACGCCCGGGTGCTCCTCACCGACCCGGCGCTCACCGCCTTCTTCTTCGTCACCCTTCCCGAAGCCCTGCCCATCGCGGTGATCACCCGCTTCATCCAGTGGTTCCACGACTTCGGCATCCCGGTGGGCGGGGTGCTGGTCAACATGCTGATCGACCCCTCCTCGGTGCAGAGCGACGCCGCCGAGTTCGTGAAGAACCGGATGGCCATGCAGCAGGAGCACATGAAGACCGTCTGGGAGAAGTTCGACGGCAGCGTGCGCGCGGTGGTCCCGCTCTTCGAGACGGAGATCCGGGGCACGCCCATGCTCAAGCGCCTGGGCGACGCGATGTTCGCGTAAAAACCCCGGGACACAATACGGCTTTTTCCTCCCGCCTCCGCTTCCGCTGCGGCTGACTCGGCGCTTCTTGACTCGCCGGATCGCCCCGGCATAGGCCGCCCGCCGCACGGGGAAGGGAGGTCGAGCAATGTACTCGAACGATGCGAGGATCCGCCGCCGCAAGCTCCTCTGGGGTGCGAGCCTCCTGCTGGCTGGCCTGGCGGTGGCAAGCGCGCCGGTCCTGGCGCACGGGGACGATCACCGGGGCCAGAAGTGGGTCGCCTCCTGGGCCGCGTCGGCCCACGGCCCTTACCCCTCGGGCAACGCGGTGGCGCAGCCCAACCTGGCCTTCGCCTTCGGCGACCCGGCGGTCGGCGCCAACGACCAGACGTTCCGGCTGGTGGTGCGGCCGGATCTGTGGGGGAAGACGTTCCGCCTGCGCTTCTCCAACCGCTGGGGCGTGCAGCCGGTGACCCTCGACGACGTCTACGTCGGGCTGCAGAAGAGCGCGGGCGCGCTCGTTCCCGACAGCAACCGCCCCGTCACCTTCCACCGCCGCGGCACCCTCACCATCCCCGCGGGGCAGGTGGCCTACAGCGACCCGGTGGAGCTGGAGTACGTGAGCGACCCGGCGAAGTTCTACCTCGACGGAAAGAAGATGGCCGTCAGCTTCCACGTGGTGGGGACCAGCGGCCTGATGACCTGGCACGCCAAGGCGCTGCAGACCTCCTACGTCAGCAAGCCCGGGACCGGGTCCCACGGCGGGGACGAGGGGGACGATGCGTTCCCCAACTCCACCACCTCCTGGTACTTCCTCGACGTGGTGGAGGTGATGGCGCCCTCCGACACCCTGCTGGTGGTGGCCTTCGGCGACTCCATCACCGACGGGACCGCCTCGACGCTGAACGGCGACGACCGCTGGCCCGACGACCTCTCCCGGCGGCTGCACGCGAAGTACGGAGACCGGGTGTCGCTGGTCGACGAAGGGATCGGCGGCAACCGCATCCTCACCCCCCTCGATGCCGACTACACTCCCCAGACGCCCTTCTCCGGCGGGCCCCGGGCGCTGAGCCGCATCGAGCTGGACGTGTTCAGCCTGGGCGGCGTGAGCGCGGTGGTGTGGCTGGAGGGGATCAACGACCTCAGCGCCGGCGCCACCTCCGACGAGGTGATCGCCGGCATCCGCCAGGGAGCGCAGCTGATGCACGCCCGCGGCCTGAAGCTGATCCAGGCCACCATCACCTCCGCCCTGGGCAACAACACCGCCGACCCGGCCGCCGACGTGGACCGCGACAACCGGCGCAAGGCGGTGAACGCCTTCATCCGCACCGCGGGGATCTTCGAGAGCATGGCCGACATGGACGCGGCCACCGTCGATCCCGCCACCGGCTCGCTGAAGGCCGAGTTCCTGGTGAACAGCACGCTGGGCACCATCGACCACCTGCACCCCAACCGCGCCGGGTACCAGGCGATGGCGAGGACGGTCGACATCCGCGTGCTGGGGCCGGACGGGCACGGCCACCGGGACCACGACGACTGAGAGCGGGGGATGGCGCGCGAGCGGCCGCCCTGGCGGCCCTCGCGCGCCCGCCTACCTCGCCCCACCCTCCACCCGCGCGCTGAACGGTTCCGGACACTCCGGCGGGGTGCGCGTGCGCTTCCGGGGGGCCGTGCGCATGTAGAGCCGCGATCGCCCTTGCCCTGACGGCGCGCGGGCGCGTACAGATCGTTTGTGCGTCAACTGTCTCTCCTGGCCCCGGGGTGACCGAGAATGCAGACCGCCCTGCGCTACGCGCTTCCCGTGGTCCTCGGCCTCGCCCTCTTCACCCTGGGCAGCTACCTGGTGGTGAGCACCACCAGCCGCAGCTGGTTCGAGGACGACGTGCGCCGCCGGGCGGAGCTGGCCCTGCGCGGGGCCGGCGACGCGCTGGCCCAGAGCTGGGCGCGGGCGGACCGGGTCTCGGTGGGGCGGATGCTGGAGGAGATCACCCGCGACGAGCGCATCCTGGCGGCGGTGGCCTGCGCGCCGGACGGGTCGGTGTTCGCCCAGACCGCCGACTTCCCGCCCTCGCTCACCTGCAAGCGCTTCGTCGACCGCAGCCTGGGAGGCGGGTCCGCCCGGACCTGGAACCGCGCCGAGCGGGTGGGCGGGTCCAGCGTCTACCTCAGCGCCCTGCCCGTGCTCACGGTGGGGGGCGTCCCCCTGGGCGCGGTGGGGCTGATCCACGACATGAGCTACGCCGAGGAGCGCGACGCCCTCACCCGCCGCGCCGCCCTGGGCCTCTTCGCCGTCCTCGCCGTCAGCGCCATCGTCCTCTCCACCGCCAGCGCCCGCAGCTCGCTGCGGCGCTTTCGCGACGACCTGCGTCTGCTGGTGCGCGGCGAGCGGTCCCGGGGCGAGTTCCAGCCCCTCTTGCAGGACGTGCGCGAGCTGGCCGCGCAGCTCTCGCCCGTCAACCGGGCGGAGGACACCGGCCGGGCCTGGAACGCCGAGCGGCTGCGGGAGGTGCTCCACCAGCACCTGCGGGGCGAGAGGGTGGTGATCGTCGCCAACCGCGAGCCCTACATCCACGAGCGTGACGAAGGCGGCGCGGTGCAGGTGCAGCACCCGGCCAGCGGCCTGGTCACCGCCCTGGAGCCGGTGATGCGCGCCTGCTCCGGCGTCTGGGTGGCGCACGGCAGCGGCCGCGCCGACCGGGAGGTGAGCGACAAGCAGGGCCGCATCCGCGTCCCCCCGCGCGAGGAGTCCTACACCCTGCGCCGCGTCTGGCTCACCCCCGAGGAGGAGCAGGGCTACTACTACGGGTTCGCCAACGAGGGCCTCTGGCCGCTCTGCCACATGGCGCACGCCCGGCCCGCCTTCCGCGAGGCCGACTTCGCCCACTACCAGCGGGTCAACCAGCACTTCGCCGACGCGGTCTGCGGCGAGGTGGACCGGCAGGACCCCATCATCCTCGTCCAGGACTACCACTTCGCCCTCGCCCCCCGGCTGATCCGCGAGCGGCTCCCCCGGGCCACCATCCTCACCTTCTGGCACATCCCCTGGCCCAACCCCGAGCAGTTCGGCATCTGCCCCTTCCGCGAGCAGCTCCTGCAGGGCCTGTTGGGGAGCAGCATCGTCGGCTTCCACGTCCAGGCGCACTGCAACAACTTCGTCGACTCGGTGGACCGCTACCTGGAGGCGCGCATCGACCGCGAGCGCATCGGCATCGTGCACTCCGGCGAGACCACGCTGGTGCGGCCCTACCCCATCTCCATCGAATGGCCCAACCGCTGGGCCAGCCAGGCCCCCTCCGCGGAGAGCTGCCGCAAGGAGGTGCTCGCCGAGCTGGGCCTGAAGGGCGACGCGCTGCTGGGCGTGGGAGTGGATCGCCTGGACTACACGAAGGGCATCGAGGAGCGCCTCCTGGCCGTGGAGCAGATGCTGGCCCGCTTCCCCCAGTTCCAGGGCCGCTTCAGCTTCGTCCAGCTCGCCGCTCCCAGCCGCACGGCCATCGAGCGCTACCAGCAGCTCAACCTGAACGTGGAGGCGCTGGCGAGGCGGATCAACGAGCGCTACGGCACGGCCGACTACCGGCCGGTGATCCTCCAGCGCCGGCACCACGAGCCTCCCCGGGTCTTCCGCTACCTGCGGGCCGCTGACCTCTGCTACGTGAGCAGCCTGCACGACGGCATGAACCTGGTGGCCAAGGAGTTCGTCGCCGCCCGCGACGACCACCGCGGCGTGCTCATCCTCAGCCAGTTCACCGGGGCCGCCCGGGAGCTGACCGAGGCCCTGGTGGTGAACCCCTACGACCTGAAGCAGGCCAGCCGGGCCCTGGCCGCCGCCCTCACCATGCGCCCCCAGGAGCAGGCGGAGCGCATGCGCGCCTTGCGGGCCCTGGTCTCCGAGTTCAACGTCTACCGCTGGGCGGGCCGGATGCTCGCCGACGCCGCCCGCCTGCGGCAGCGCGATCGCCTCACCCTGCGCCTCGACGGCCTGGCCTCGGTGGAAGGAGCCGCCTGATGCAGCCCATCCTCTCGGGCAACGCCCTGCAGAGCCTGGCGGGGATGGACACCCTGCTCGGCTTCGACTTCGACGGCACCCTGGCGCCCCTGGCAGACGATCCGTCTTCCCCTGCCATGCGGGCGGAGACCCGGCATCTGCTGGCGCAGGTGGCGCAGCTCTATCCCTGCGTGGTGATCTCCGGAAGGCCGGAGGAGGACGTGCTGCGCCTGTTGGCCGGCGTCACCGTCTGGTACGTGATCGGCAACCGCGGCCTCCATCCCCCGCCCGTGCTGGAGCGCGCCTGGCTGGACGTTGGACGGTGGGAGGCGGCGCTCGCCGAACGCCTTGCGGGGATCGAGGGCGTGCTGATCGAGAACAAGGGGGTGTCGCTCGCGGTCCACTACCGGAAGGCCCCGGACCGGGAACGGGCCCGCGAGGCGATCGCCCGCGCCAGGGACCTGCTCGGCCGGGTGCGCATGGTGGAGGGAAAGGAAGTGGTGAACTTCCTCCCCGAGGACGGGCCGGACAAGGGGCGCTCCTTGGCCCGGGTGCGCGCCCACCTCGGGTCGGCGGCCACCCTCTACGTGGGGGACGACGAGACCGACGAGGACGCCTTCCGTTTGGAGGGCGTCACCGGCGTGCGGGTGGGAAACCAGCCGGGATCGGCGGCCCGCTACTTCCTCGCCGACCAGGAGGAGGTCGACGATCTCCTCGAACAGCTTGCCCGCGCGCGGCCCCGCTCCGAGCGCCGCCCGGAGGCGGCCCCCCGCGCCCGCGAACGCTCGCACTAGGATCGGTCAAGGCGTTCTCGTGCCCGTCCTCGTTCTGCTGGTTGTTCTTCGCGCTGGTGCGGGTGGTCGTGAACGCGCGGATTGAGTCCACCCGCACGAAAACGAGTCACCTGCACGAGACCGGCGTCGACCACCAGAACGACGACGGGCACCAGCTCCAGGAAGCCCCGGCTTGCGAACGGTTCCCGCTTGCGGTAACGCGGAAGCCCTCGACGCAAGGAGACCCCCATGAGCGTGGCGCGCCGGTGGTCGCTTCCTCTCCTGCTGCTGCTGGTTTCTGCTGCGTGCAAGAAGGAGGAAGCGCAGCCCGTAGCGGCGTCTCCGGCCGGCGGGGGCGCGGTGATCGGGGCCGCCTTGAGCCTCACCGGCCCCGCCGCCGTCTACGGCGCGCAGCAGCGCGCGGGCATCCAGGCGGCGGTGGAGGAGGTCAACGCCAGGGGCGGAGCGAAGCTGAGCGTGATCGTGGAGGACGACGCCTCCACCAAGGAGCAGGGCATCACCGTCTTCCAGAAGTTCATCAACCGCGACAAGGTGAGCGCCATCATCGGCCCCACCCTCTCCAACACCGCCAGCGCCGCCGACCCGCTGGCCCAGGCGGCGCAGGTGCCGGTCCTGGCCATCTCCAACACCGCCGCCACCGGCATCACCGACATCGGCAACTACATCTGGCGCGACTCGCTGATGGAAGCGCAGGTGATCCCCGGCGCCTTCAAGAAGGCGCAAGAGAAGCTGCACTTCAAGACCGCCGGCGTGCTCTACGGCAACGACGACGTCTTCACCAAGGCCGGCTACGACGTGATGCAGAAGGCGCTGCAGGACCTGGGGGTGAAGGTGCTGGGGACGCAGACCTTCGCCAAGCCGGACCGCGACTACAACGCCCAGCTCACCGAGCTCACCGCGGCCAAGCCGGACGTGCTGGTGGTCTCCGCCCTGGCCGACAACGCCGCCGCCATCGTCTCCCAGGCCCGGCAGCGGGGCTGGACCGGCCCCATCCTCGGGGGCAACGGCTTCAACAGCCCCGCCTTCATCAAGAACGCCGGCGCCGCCGCCGAGGGCGTGATGGTGGGCACCTCCTGGAACTCCTCCAGCCAGGAGCCGGCCAACCAGAAGTTCCTCGCGAATCTCAAGAAGGCGGGCGTGAACCCCGACCAGTTCTCCGCCCAGGCCTACACCGGCGTGCTCATCCTCGCCGAGGCCATCCAGCAGTCCGGCGGCAAGACGGGCCGCGCGGACATCGAGGCCGGACTGGGAAAGGTGAAGGACCTGGACACCCCCTTGGGGAAGTTCTCCTTCACCCCCAGCCGCGACGCGCAGCACGAGCCCAGCGTGCAGCAGGTGAAGGACGGCAAGTTCCAGATCGTCCAGTAGATGGGCCAGCAAGTCCTCAACGGCATCTTCCTGGGAAGCATCTATGCGCTCTTCGCCGTGGGGTACACGCTGGTCTTCGGCGTGCTCGACATCCTCAACCTCGCCCACCAGGCCGTCTTCATGCTCGCCGCCTTCGTGGCCCTGGCCCTGGTGGCCGACGCGCACCTCCCGCTCTGGGTGGCGCTGCCCGCCGCCGTGCTGGCGGGCGGGCTGATCGGCATCGTCCTCGAGCGCATCGCTTTCCGCCCCCTGCGGGGACGGAGCGACTCGAACATCTCCGGCCTGATCAGCTCCCTGGCCATGGCCACGGTGTTCGAGGCCATCGCCCTGGAGATCTTCGGCCCCGACACTTCCCGCTTCCCCCAGGGGACGTTCCCCGACCGGGTGGTGCGCCTGGGCGGCGCCACCGCCTCCCTGCTCCAGCTCTGCATCGTGGGCATCTCGGTGCTCCTGATGGCGCTGCTCACCCTCTTGCTCGGGCGCACGCGCCTCGGCCGGCAGATCCGGGCGGTGGCGGAGAGCCCGCGCGCCGCGCGCATCCTGGGGGTGAACGTCGACCGGGCCATCGCCTTCGCCTTCTTCCTCTCCTCGGCGCTGGGGGGAGCGGCGGGCGTCCTTTTCGGGCTGGCCTTCAACTCCATCTCGCCCGACGTGGGCCGGGGCGTGGAGCTGAAGGGGCTGGCGGTGATCATCCTCGGGGGCATGGGCAGCGTGCCCGGCGCGGTGATGGCCGGCTTTGCCCTGGGCCTGGTGGAGGTGTTCACCGTGGCCCGCCTGGGATCGTCCTTCCGCGACGTGGTCTCCTTCGCGGTGCTCTTTCTGGTGCTGATCGCGCGGCCCCGCGGGCTCTTCGGCAGGGCGGCGGCGCGCGAGGCCTGAGATGGCCGATCTCTTTCTCGCCTACCAGTCGCTCTTCGCCTTCGTGGGCATCAACGCCCTGCTCGCCCTCTCCGTCTACGCCACCCTCTGCTGCGGCCAGCTCTCCCTGGCCAACGCCGGCTTCATGGCCCTCGGCGCCTACACCGGGGCGCTGATCACCCTGCGCGCGCCCTCCGTCCCCTTCCTCTTCGTGCTCGCCGCCGCCGCGCTGGTGCCCGCCCTGGTCGCCGTCCCCCTCGGCCTGCCGGTCCTGCGCCTGCGCGGGGTCTTCCTCGCCATCGCCACCGTGGGCTTCGGCGAGGTGGTGCGGCTCTTCTTCGTCAACTGGCAGTTCACCAACGGCGCGATGGGCCTGGTGGCCATTCCCCAGAGGACCCAGCTCTGGACCATCGCCCTCGCCCTGGCCGTCGCCCTCTTCGCCCTGGGCCGCCTGCACGGATCGCGCACCGGCTACGCGCTGGAAGCCATCCGCGAGGACGAGACCGCGGCGCGGACCATGGGCATCTACACCACCGGCCACAAGCTGGCGATGCTGGCGGCGGGAGCGGCGCTGGCGGGGCTGGCGGGAGGGCTGGAGGCGCACTTCACCTTCATGGTGGCGCCCAACGGCTACGGATTCGGCCGGGTGGTGGAGATGCTGGTCCAGGCGGTGGTGGGCGGGACGGCCGCCTTCTACGGGCCGGCCGTGGGCGCCGCCTTCCTCACCGTCCTGCCGGAAGCGCTGCGGGAGGCCGGCGCCCGCCTGGGCCTCGCCCCCGGACCCTTCCGCCTGCTGCTCAACGGCGCCATCCTCCTGGCGGTCATCCTCTACCTGCCGAACGGACTGGTCTCGCTCCCCGCGACCTTCCGCCGCCGCGCCCGGCGGCCCGCATGACGCTCTCGGTCTCCGGGCTCTCGCGGACGTTCGGGGGGGTGCGCGCGGTCGACGAGGCCACCTTTTCCGTCGCCGACGGCGAGGTGCACGGGTTGATCGGCCCCAACGGGGCGGGCAAGACCACGCTGCTCAACCTGGTCTCCGGGCTGCTCCGTCCCACGGCGGGGAAGATCGAGCTCGACGGCCGGCGCATCGACGGGCTGCCGCCCAACCGGGTGGCGGCGCTGGGCGTGGCCCGCACCTACCAGAACATCCGCCTCTTCGGCGGGCTGTCGGCGGCGGACAACGTGGTGGTGGGGCAGCACCTGCGCCGCCGGGCGCCCTTCTGGCCCCGGCTTCTCTTCCTCCCTTCCGCGCTGCGCGAGGAGCGCGCCGCGCAGAAGGCGGCGGAGGCGGGCCTCGAGCGGGTGGGCATGCGCGAGCGCGCGCTCACCCGGGCGCACGAGCTTTCCTACGGCGAGCAGAGGCGGGTGGAGATCGCCCGGGCCCTGGCCTCGCAGCCCAGGCTGGTGCTGCTCGACGAGCCCACCGCCGGCATGAACCCCAACGAGGCCTTCGCGGTGGCCCGGCTGGTGCGCGAGGTGGCGAAGGAGGGCCGGGCGGTGCTGCTCATCGAGCACAACGTCCGCCTGGTGATGGAGCTTTGCGACCGGATCACCGTGCTCAACTTCGGCAAGGTGATCGCCCGCGGCACGCCGCAGGAGATCGGCAAGGACCCGGCGGTGATCGCCGCCTACCTGGGAGAAGGCGGGTGAGCCCGCCCCTCTTGCAGGTGAGGGACCTCTCCGTGGCCTACGGCCACGTGGAGGCGGTGCGCCGGATCTCGCTCTCGGTCGAGGCGGGGCAGATCGTGGCCCTGATCGGACCCAACGGGGCCGGCAAGAGCAGCACGCTCAACGCCATCGCCGGCCTCTTGCGTCCCAAGGGCGGCTCGGTGGCGCTGGAAGGGCGCGACCTGGCCGGAGTGGCCTCGCACGAGGCGGTGGCGGCGGGGATCGTGCTGGTGCCGGAAGGGCGCGCCATCCTCCAGCGGATGACGGTGCGGGAGAACCTGGTCATCGGCTCGGAGGCCCGCCCCTGGCCGGGCGGCCGCTCCGAGGCGCACGCCGCCGTGGAGGAGCAGATCCGGCGCTTCCCTTCCCTGCAGCGGAGGCTGGACGCCGAGGCTGGCGCGCTCTCGGGCGGCGAGCAGCAGATGCTGGCCATCGCCCGGGGACTTCTGGCCCGGCCGCGCATCCTGCTCCTCGACGAGCCCTCGATGGGGCTGGCGCCGCTGCTGGTGCGGCAGATCTTCGGGATCATCGGCGAGATCCACCGGGCGGGGACGACGATCCTCCTGGTGGAGCAGAACGCCCGCATGGCCCTGCAGGCCGCGCAGCACGCCTATGTGCTGGAGCGCGGCGAGGTGGCCCTGGCCGGTCCGGCGCAGGACCTGGCTGCAGACCCCAGGCTGCAGGCGGCCTACCTGGGCGGGGACGTCGGCTGAACGTTTGCGCTATAAGAAGCGCGCTCCCGCACGACCAAAGTCCGAGGGGGAACCCATGCGCTCCTTGCTCGCCGTCGCCGCCTTGCTCGCGGCCCTTCCCGCGTCCGCTCGCACCCACCAGGTCCGTCCCGGCCAATCGATCCGGGCCGCGCTCGCGCACGCCTCCCCGGGCGACCGCGTCGAGGTCCTGCCCGGCACCTACCGGGAGGGAGCGCCGGGCGACCTCAACGCTTTGACCATCACCCAATCCGGGATCGAGCTGGTCGGCCTCTCGCGCCCCGGCCATCCGGTGATCTTGAAGAACGCGGGCGCGCAGTCGTTCGGGATCTGGGTGAGCCCGGCCAACTCCGCGGGTCCCGGGCCGCAGGCGGACGACGAGCATCCTCCCTGCGGGCTTTCCGGCCCCACCCAGCGGACGCTGCACGGCTTCACGCTCAAGGGCTTCACCGTGCGGGGGTTCGCCGTGCACGGCGTCCACCTCGCCTGCGTCGACGGCTTCTCCTTGCTCGACAACGTGGCCGAGGACAACCTGGTCTACGGGCTCTTCCCCGTGGTCTCGCGCAACGGCCTGCTGGCCGGCAACCTGGTCACCGGCACCACGCACGACGCGGCCATCTACGTGGGACAGAGCGACAACGTGCTCATCGCCGGCAACCGCGCCGAGCGCAACCTCCTCGGCATCGAGATCGAGAACAGCCGGCGCTGCTCGGCGGTGGGCAACGAGGCCAGCGGCAACACCCTGGGGATCTTCGTCGACATCCTCCCCTTCCTCGAGCGCGGCACCCAGGAGGACGCCTTCGTCGCCTTCAACTCGGTGCACGACAACAACCGCCCCAACACCGCCGATCCCGACGACATCCTCGGCATCCTCCCCTCCGGCCTGGGAATCCTGGTGGCCGGCGGGCACGCCACCACCGTGCTGGCCAACGACGTGCGCGACAACGGCTTCACCGGCATCGCGGTGGTCAGCCTCTGCCTGGGCCTCGCCCTGCAAGGGAGCGACTGCTCCGGGCTGGACATCGATCCCGACCCGGTGAACGACCGCATCCTGGGCAACCGCCTCACCGCCAACGGCACCGTGCCCCAGGACGATCCCTTCTTCGAGTCGATCCGCGCGGACCTGATCTGGGACGGGAGCGGCACGGGGAACTGCTGGAGCGGGAACAAGTTCGCCACCAGCACGCCGGCGGAATTGCCGGGCTGCAAGTGATGCCCATCCTGCGCATGGCGCGGGAATCCGATGCCGAAGCCGTGGCCGCCATCTACCGGCCGTGGGTGGAGAACACCGCCGTCTCCTTCGAGCTGGAGGCGCCGGCGCCGGAGGAGATGGCGAGGCGGATCCGCGCCAACTCCGCGCACGCGCCCTGGCTGATCTGCGAGGGAACCGGCGGCGTCTGGGGCTACGCCTACGCCTCCAGGCACCGGGACCGCGCCGCCTACCAGTGGTCGGTGGACGTGGCCGTGTACGTGGACGAGCGGCGGCGCCGGCACGGCGCGGGCCGGGCCCTGTACCGATCGCTCTTCGCCCTCCTCCGCCTGCAGGGATTCGTCGCCGCCCACGCCGGCATCACCTTGCCCAACCCCGCCAGCGTGGGCCTGCACGAGTCGGTCGGCTTCCGCCGCATCGGCACCTATCCCGCGGTGGGCTACAAGCTGGGCGCCTGGCACGACGTCGGCTGGTGGCAGCTCCGCCTGCGCGACGACGCCGCCCACCCTTCCCCGCCCCTTTCCGTCGAGCAGGCCCACGCCCGGCCGGGCTGGGAAGAGGCCCTGCAGGCCGGCCTGCGCTGAGTCCGGGACGAAGAGGTGAGCGTTGACGTAGACGTGAGCGCTGACGTCGACGATCACGTCAACGCGGCTCCACCCCAAACCTGTATTGTGTCCCCACGTTTTTCTTGAGGGGCGCCATGGAACTTCCATTGTCGGCCAGCCAGATCGTGGTGCGGGTGTGCCTGATCATCTTTGCCTGCATCGCCCTCTTCGGGGGAACGCTGCAGATGTACCTCGGGCAGCCGGACACCTCGCCCCGCCTCGACAACGTGCACCGGTTCATGGCCGGCATCTATCTCTCCACCGGCCTGATCTGCCTGTGGGCGGGGATCACCGTGCGGCAGCAAGGTGTGCTGGTCTACCTGCTGGCGCTGGGGGTCTTCACGGCGGGCTGTGGCCGCCTGCTTTCCATGAGCAAGGTCGGGCTTCCTACGCCCCACTGGGTGTGGCTGGGCTACCTGGTGCCCGAGCTCTTGCTGCCGTTCGTGGCGGCGGCCGCCCACTCCATGCGGGCGTGATCTCAGCGCGACTCGAGGCGAGCCTTGTCGCCCGGGCGGAACTCCCGGGCGTCCATCGGGTCCTCGAGGATGAAGGCGACCAGGCCCGGGCCGCGCTGGGCGGCGCGGCCGGGATCGAGGGACGAGACCCGGGAGCCGTTGAGGAACGCCCTCTCGCCCAGGCTCTTTGGAGGGGTGCCTCGCAGCGGCCGGGCGAATACCACCGGCGTGCACTGCACGCCGCCCTCGTTGACGAGCAGCGCCGCCTCCACCTCGAACTCCATCGCCTCTTCCACGGGCTGTTCCGATCGCACGGGTGCGGCGCGGAACGCAAGAATTGGAGAGGCGCCCCTGTCCACCGACCCGCACCCACCTGCACCCAAGCGCCCTTCCTTGTTCGCAGAATGGGCTCTGCAACAATCGTGGCCGGTCCCCCTTTTGCGGAGGTCGGCATGCCCGTTCCAACGGCCAAGAGCTCCCTGCAGCTGCAAGCAAGCCTGCCGCCGCGCACCGCCATTGCCGCCCTCGCTCCCGACGAGGACGATTTCAGCCCCGCCGAGGCGCTGACCGACGGTTTCCGCTGCTGGCTCTCGCAGCTTCACGTCACCGCGGGATGCGCCCTGCTCCTGCACGCGCCGCTCCTCGTCTTCGCCTTCTTGCCCGACCTCCCCGAGGTGCTGGTGATCGGCGCCTTCGTGGCCGCCGCGGTGGCGGTGGCGGCGGTGGTGCAGGGCGCGCTGGTCAAGGCGGTCCTCGACCAGGAGCGCTCGCTGCCCTCCGACCTGGGCGAGCTGTTGCAGGCGGCGCTGGGCAACGCGCGGCGCGCCATCTCCCTGCACGTCACGGTGATCGCCGGAGTTCTCGGACACCTGTTGATGCTGGTGACGCCCGGCCTGCGCTACATCGCCGACACTTTCGTGGCGCTCCCGGCGCTGGTCGCCGAGGAGAAGTCGGTGGGGTCGGCGCTCGACCGCAGCGCCCGCCTGGCTCGCGGCGCACGGATGCGCATCCTCTTGGTCTGCATCGTTCCCTGGACCACGGCGGCGCTGGTGGCCGCCTCCTCGGGCGTGTTCGGCCAGTCCTCCTTCGAGGACCTGCCCTGGCTGGTGGCGTTCATCTTCGCCCGGGCGCTGGACACCTCGCTGGCGGCGACGCTGTCCACCATCACGTACAGCAAGCTTTGCTCACGGCCCGGGAATTAGGCCCGACGCGTCGCCAGCGTTACCCCCAGGCTGGTAGCCAGCGCGAAGAAGGCCGCCGCCGCCAGCGGCCCCGAGAGCGCGGATGCCCAGAGCAGTCCCTCGGGGCCCCACTGGCCGGCGATCCCTTCCACAGCCCGCAGGACCGCGGAGAGCGCGAACGCCCCCATGGCGAAGGCGCGCAGCCAGGGCAGCGCCAGCGGCCGCCCGGCGAATCCCGGCGCCAGCCGGCCGGCCATGGCGGCGATGAGCGTGAGGAGGAAGCCGAGGTTGATCAGGTGCCGCCGCGCGTCCAGCCAGAGGGAATGGACGCGCAGGCCGAGCAGGTCGGCGATCCCGGCCAGCGCCCCCACCAGGGCGGCGGCGACGAGCGAGGCATAGGCCGCGCGTGCGCCGAAGGGGAAGAGCGGATCGCGGGTGCGGTCGATGGCCGGGCCGGCGCGCGTCGAGGCCAGCCCGAGCTGGAAGGAGAGCGGCACCACGCCCGCGGCGAAGAGGATGTCGGCGGCGCGCTCGACTCCCGTCAGGCCCGAGAGCGCGCCGGCGCTGCCCAGGACCACCGACGCCCCCCAGGCGCAGGCGGCGAGCGCGAAGGCCCGATCGCGGCCCTTCGGCCCCGCGGGAGCGCGGCCCAAAGGATCGCCCAGCGCCGGCTCCACTCCCAAGAAGCCGGAGAACATGCGCGCCGAGATGGCGAACGCCATCCCCAGGGCGAAGCCTTCCACCGAGAGCCTCCAGGCCACGGAAGCGAGCGCGGGCGGCAGGTCCCCTTCCGGCCCGGAAGATGAGAGCCAGAAGGCCGCGGCGTCGGCGAGGCCGCCCAGGGCGAGGAAGGCCAGGGCGGCCTGCAGCAGCGCCTCGTGCCCGCGCCGGCGCTCGCCCGCACGCCTCCGGGCGGACATCGGCGCCTGCAGGCATCCGGCCCCGGCCAGCGTCCCGCAGGCGACGAAGATCGCCAGCGCCCGGCGCAGCCAGGTCCCCGCCTCTCCGGACGCGAAGGGGACGGCGAAGTCGGCGAGGGTGGCCAGCGACAGGCCCAGCAGCGCGGGCAAGGCGAGAGCGGCGCGGATCGGATACCCGGAGACGACCCGCGGCACGAGGTAGGTCCCGAAGCCGAGCACCAGCGGGACCAGGAACCCGAACACCTGGGCCTGCCCGTGCACCTGCTTCCAGAGCGGATCCACGGGCCCCAGCGAGAGCTGGATGCGGAGGAGGAGGACGGCGCCGAGCGTGCTTCCGCAGAGCGCGGCCAGGAGCGCCACCGCCGCGAAGGGCCGCAGGAGCAGGGGGTGCTTGGGAGCCATCAGGGGGTGGCAGGATACGGAATGTGAGGCGCGAGCGCATCGCCGGCCGAGGGACGACGTCACGCGGGCGCAGTTGTGTGCCGGCGGCCGCGCACGTATCCATGGGGTTCCATGGCCATCCAGCTCCCGCCCTCCGCGAGCGGCCTTCCGCACTGGAGGACCGACCCCTACCGGCTCCTCTTCCCCCTGGGCGTGATGCTCGCCTGGGCGGGCGTGCTCCACTGGCTGCTCCTGGCCACCGGAGTGATCGGCGAGTACCGATCGATCTTCCACGCCTTCGCCCAGATCGAGGGCTTCATGACCTGCTTCGCCATCGGCTTCCTCTTCACCCTCATCCCCAGGCGCACGGGCACCTCTCCCCCCGCCGCCTGGCAGATGGCGGTGGCGATGTCCGCCCCGGTGGCGATCGTGGTCCTCGCCTGGTTCGAGAAGTACGCGCTCTCCCAGGTCCCCTGGCTGATCCTGATGGCGGTGATGATCCAGTTCGCCGTCAGCCGCTTCCGCGCCCCCGGCGCCGAGCCGCGGGTGCCCAACAGCTTCGTCTGGGTGGTGCTCGCCTTCCTCATGGGCATCGGAGGATCGATCCTCGCCGGGGTGGGAGCGGCGCTGGGCGACGAGCAGTTCTGGGTTCACGACCTGGGCCGCTCCATCATCCTGCAGGGCATGTTCACGGGGCTGGTGCTGGGGGTCGGGGGCATGCTGCTCCCGGTGATCACCCGGGGAGCGCCGCCCCTGGGCGGAGCCGCGTCCTCGGGGCGGGCCAGGCTCCTGCACCTGCTCGCCGGCCTGGCCTTCATCGGCACCTTCCTCCTCGAGGCGCTGGTCTCCGTCCGCCTGGGCTTCGCACTGCGCGCGGCCATCGTGCTCTCCGTTCTCCTCGTCTCCGCGGGGATCTGGCGGCCGCCCTCGGTGCCCGGGTTGCACCGCCGGTTCATCTGGCTTGCGGCCTGGCTCCTGCCGGCCGGCTACGCCTGCGTGGCCGCCTTCCCCGAGTACCCGAAGGCAGGCTTGCACGTGGCCTTCATCGGCTGCTTCGCCCTGCTCGCCCTCTCCATCTCCACCCACGTGGTGCTCTCCCACGGCGGGGCTCCCCAACTCCTCGGGCAGCGGCCCTGGCCGGTGGCGCTGATGGGGGCGCTGCTCTTCGCGGCCCTGACCTTCCGGGTGCTGGTCGACGCCGACCAGCCGCACGTCTACCGCTGGCTGGGCCTGGCGGCAGCGGCCTTCCTCTGCGCCACCCTGGTGTGGGGCGCCTTCCTCGTGCGCACGCTGCGCGCCTGAATCAGCCCAGGAGAAGCTGCTTCACCTGGGCCACCAACTCCCGGGTGGAGAAAGGCTTGGTGACGTAGAGATCCGCCCCGGCCGCCAGGCCCCGGGCGCTGTCCGCCTGCCGGCCCTTGGCCGTGAGCATGACGATCTTCAAGCCCCGGCAGCGGGGATCGGCGCGGAGCCGCTCGCACACCTCGAAGCCGTTCATCTTCGGCAGCATGATGTCGAGCAGCACCAGGTCCGGCGGGCTGGCCAGCGCGGCCTTCACCCCCGCCTCCCCGTCCACCGCCACCTGCACCTCGAATCCCTCCCGCTTCATGAGGAAGTCCAGCGAGGTGACGATGTTGGGCTCGTCGTCGACGATGAGAATGCGCTTGGCCATCCCTTGTCCCTACCTTGCCAGTTGTAGAGGCCTCTGTCCCCCCTCCCGCTGCAGCGGGAGGGTGAAGGAAAACGTCGCTCCCTGTCCCAGCTCGCTCTGCACCCAGAGCCGGCCGCCGAAGTGCTCGATGATGCGCCGGCTGATGGGCAGGCCCAGGCCGGTGCCGCGCAGCTTGCCGGTGAGCGTGTCGCCCACCTGGCGGAACTTCTCGAACACCGTCTCGTGATCGGCCGGGTTGATGCCCGGCCCGTTGTCCTGGATGTCCACCCGCAGGGCCCCCGCGCCCACCCCCAGGCGGATCTCCACCCGCCCCTGGTTCGGCAGGCAGACGTTGACGGCGTTGGAGAGGAGGTTGATCAGCACCTGCATCAGCCGGTCGCGGTCGGCCCGCACCAGAGGGATGGCCTCGCCGTTCATCGCCATCGAGAGCTCGATGCCGCTCTCCCGGAAGAGCTGGCTCACGGCCTCCACCGACTCGCGGATCACGTCCTTCACGTCCATCTCGGTGGTGTGCCACTCCGCGCTCCCCGACTCGATCTTGGCCAGCTCCAGCACCTGGTTGATCAGCCGGGTGAGGCGCTGGGTCTCCTTGACGATGATGGCGAGGAAGCGCTTGCGCTCGGGGAGATGGATCTCCGGGTCCTCGAGGAGAATCTCGGAGAAGGCGCGGATGGAGGTGAGCGGGGTGCGCAGCTCGTGGGTGACGGTGGAGACGAAGTCGTCCTTCATCCGGTCCAGCTCTTTCAGCTGCTCGTTGGCGGCGCGCAGCTCCCGGCTGGCGTCCTCCAGCTCCCGCGACTTCTGCTCCAGGCGGTGGCTGTAGGCGCGCACCTGGGAGGCCTCGTCGAGGATGTTCATCACCTCGTCGATCCCCGGCGGCTGCTGCTGCACCAGGGAGGCGATCATCACCCGGGCGGAGGCGCCGCCGATGGCCCCCGCCAGCTGGTTCTCGGCGAAGGCCACCAGCTCGGCGTCGGGCTCCAGATCCTCCAGCGATTCCACCCCCTGGCGGCGGGCATAGGCGAGGAAGGCCTCCCGGGCCCGGTCGGGGCCGAGGAAGCGGCCGATCAGGGGGAGGAGATCGGCCACCGGCGCGCTCCCCCGCCAGAAGGCGGAGCGCTCCAGCTCCTGGGTGCGGCGGAAGACGTCGACGAAGAGGGTGGCCTGCTCGGTCTCGTCCGCGCTCTGCCGCCCGATCAGCGAGACCCCCACGTGCAGGCCCACGTTCACCAGCATGCTCCAGAACAGGCAGTGGGAGATCTCGTCCATGCCGGAGAGGCCGAACAGCTCCTGGGGCTTGAGCAGGCCGATCCCCAGCGGCCCGGCGGAGAGGAACGATCCCGGCAGCCAGCCCGACTTGACGAAGGAGGGGAGCAAAAGGGTGTAGGCCCAGACGGCGAAGCCGCCGCAGAGCCCGGCGATGGCGCCGGAGTGGGTGCCGCCCCGCCAGTAGATGCTGCCGAACATGGCGGGGGCGAACTGGGCCACGGCGGCGAAGGAGATCAGCCCGGTGGCCACCAGCGCGTAGGACTCGCCGGCGGCGCGGAAGTGGATGTAGCCGAGCACGAGGATGCCGGTGATGGCGCAGCGGCGGATCAGGCGCAGGGGGCGGGAGAGGTCGGTCCGCTCGTTGAGCCGCAGCCAGCGCCAGCGGAGCAGGACGGGCATCACCAGGTCGTTGCAGACCATGGTGGAGAGCGCGATGGTCTCCACGATCACCATCCCCGTGCCGGCGGAGAGCCCGCCCACGAAGGCCAGCAGGGCCAGGGCCCCCTTCTGCTGGGCCATGGGGAGGGTGAGCACGAAGGTGTCGGCGTCCACCCCCGGACCGAAGAGCATCAGGCCGCCCAGGGCGAGGGGGAGGACGAAGATGTTGATCAGCAACATGTAGAGGGGGAAGAGCCAGATGGCGCGGCGGAGGTGGTCCTCGTCCACGTTCTCCACCACCGAGATCTGGAACTGCCGGGGCAGGACCAGGATGGTGAGCATGGAGAGGAAGGTGAGGAACGGCCAGGTGGCATAGCTGCCGCCGCTGGCCGGGACGGTGAGGAGCGGGCGCAGGCGCTCGCTCTGCTCCGCCAGGCGGAAGATGTCGCCGAAGCCGTGGTAGACGCCGAAGGTGACGAAGGCCCCCACCGCCAGGAAAGCCACCAGCTTCACCACCGACTCGAAGGCGATGGCCGCCACCATCCCCTCGTGGCGCTCGGTGGCGTCCAGGTGGCGGGTGCCGAAGAGGATGGTGAAGGCCGCGAGGATGAGGGCGATGTAGAGCCCGGTGTCGTTGAGGAAGGGGGCGACGGCCTGGGCCGGCATCACCACGTCGGGGTAGTTGCGGAGGATGACGAAGCTGCGGGAGATGGCCTTGAGCTGCAGGGAGATGTAGGGGACCACGCCCAGCACCGCGATCACCGTCACCAGGCCGCCCAGGATCTGGCTCTTGCCGTAGCGGGTGGCGATGAAGTCGGCGATGGAGGTGATGCGGTACGCCTTGCTGATGCGGATGATCTTGCGCATCGCGTACCACCAGAGCGCCGCCATCAGCGTGGGGCCCAGGTAGATGGGGAGGAAGCCGATCCCGTTGGAGGCGGCCCGGCCCACGCTGCCGTAGAAGGTCCAGGTGCTGCAGTACACGGCCAGGGAGAGCGCGTAGGTCCAGGGGTTGGCGATGATCGAGCGCCCCGCCTCCGCCCGCCGGTCGCCCCAGGAAGCCACGGCGAAGAGCATGCCCAGGTAGGCGAAGGCGACGATCACCAGCACCCAGCCCTGCATCCGCGTCCTCCTTCAGTCCCTGGGGCGCTCGATGACCAGGGCCATGAGGGCGATGACCAGCGCCCAGGAGCCGAAGAGGAAGGCGTAGAGCAAGGGGATGCCCGCGATCACGATCGGCCGGGCGAAGAGGGAGAGGATGGGGTAGTTGAGGAGCACGCACCCCAGGAGGAAGACGGCGGCAAGGCGTTGGCCGGTGATGCCCGAGCGTCTCACGGTGCCCCCCGCGCAGAGCGGGGAATCATACCTCGCGGAGCGCCTCCAGCGTGAGGGAGAGCCGAAGCGGCTGGATCGGCATCCAACGGTCCATGCTTGGGCCCTTCCACCCCGGGGAGATCGAAGCCCAGGCCTGCGCCGGCGGGGGACCGGGCGGAGCGGGGATCCGGGATTTCCTGGTGGAGCAGCAGCGCGCCTTCTTCCGGGCGCTTCCCTGTCTCTTCGTGGGGAGCACGGCCCGGGGCTGGCCCTGGGCTACGCTCCTCGCCGGGCCGCCCGGCTTCGTCGACACGCCGGACGAGCGCACCCTCTCGGTGCGCGCCCCGCTGGACCCGGCGGACCCGGCGCAGCAGGCGATCGAGCCGGGAAGCGCGGCGGCGGCCCTGGGCATCGATCTCGCCACCCGCCGGCGCAACCGGGCGAACGGGTTCGTTTCGGCCGCCGGACCCGGAGGCTTCACCCTGGACGTGCGTCAGGGCTTCGGCAATTGCCCGCAGTACATCCACCCCCGCCTCTTCCGGCCCCTTCCCGGCGGCTGGCAGGCGCCGGAGGAGCTTGGCGGCCTCGACGGTGAGGCCCGGGAAGCGATCGGTTCTGCCGACACGTTCTTCGTCGCCAGCGTGGCGCGCACCGGCGATCCCCGGGGCGGGGCGGACATCTCGCACCGCGGGGGGTGGCCTGGGTTCGTGCGCGTGGAGGGAGACACCCTGGTCGTCCCGGACTTCCGCGGCAACCGCTACTTCAACACCCTGGGGAACCTGGTCTCGAACCCGCGGGCGGCGCTGCTCTTCGTGGACTTCGAGCGGGGCGGCCTCTTGCACTTGCAGGGGAGCACGGAGATCGTCTGGGAAGGCCCCATGGAGGACGAGGTGGAGGGCGTGGAGCGGGTCTGGCGCGTCCGCGTCGAAGGCGGCTTCCGCAAGCGCGCGGCGGCTCAGCCCAGGAAGAGCCGGTAGGCGGGGTTCTGCGTCTCCTCGACGAAGGAGTACCCCACCGTCTCGAGGAAGCGGCGGAACTGCTGCAGCTCGCCCTTGGGCACCTGCATCCCCACCAGCACCCTCCCGAAGTCCGAGCCGTGGTTGCGGTAGTGGAAGAGGCTGATGTTCCAGTCGGTGCGCATGCGGGAGAGGAACTGCAAGAGCGCCCCGGGCCGTTCGGGAAACTCGAAGCGGTAGACCAGCTCGTCGCGGGCCAGCGCCGCATGTCCGCCCACCATGTGGCGGACGTGCAGCTTGGCCATCTCGTCGCCGGAGAGATCGAGGGTGCGCAGGCCCTGGCGCTGCAGGGCGCGGACGATCTCCTTCGTCTCCTCGTCGCTGCGGATGCCCACCCCGACGAACACCTGGGCCTCGTTCGCGTCGGCGATCCGGTAGTTGAACTCGGTGATGTTGCGCGGCCCCAGCACCGCGCAGAACCTGCGGAAGCTGCCCGGCCGCTCGGGGATGGTCACCGCCAGGATGGCCTCCCGCCGCTCGCCCACCTCGGCCCGCTCGGCCACGAAGCGCAGGCGGTTGAAGTTCATGTTCGCCCCGCTGGGGACCGCGATCAGCGTCTGGTCCTTCTCGCCCGTGCGCTCCACGTACGCCTTGGCCCCGGCCACGGGCAGGGCGCCGGCGGGCTCGAGGATGGAGCGGGTATCCTCGAAGGCGTCCTTGATGGCCGCGCAGATGGCGTCGGTGCCCACCAGGATCATCTCGTCCACGTGCCGGCGGGCGAGGTGGAAGGTCTCCTTGCCCACCCTCTTCACCGCCACCCCGTCGGCGAACAGGCCCACCTGCCCCAGCGTCACCCGCCGGCCCTGCGCCAGCGAGCGGGCCATGGCGTTGCAGTCGGCCGGCTGGACGCCGATCACCCGGATTTCCGGCCGCAGGCGCTTCACGTAGGCCGCGATCCCGGCGATCAGGCCTCCGCCCCCCACCGCCACGAAGATGGCGTGGATGGGGCCGGGGTGCTGGCGGAGGATCTCCATCCCGATGGTGCCCTGCCCGGCGATCACCTCGGGGTCGTCGTAGGGATGGACGAAAGTGAGCCCCCGGCTCCGCTCCAGCTTCTTCGCCTGCCGGTAGGCCTCGTCGTACGAGTCCCCGGCCAGCACCACCTCCGCCCCGCGCGCCGTCACGGCGTCGACCTTGATCTGCGGGGTGGTGACCGGCATGACGATGGTCGCCTTGCAACCCAACCTCTGCGCGGAGAGGGCCACGCCCTGGGCATGGTTCCCGGCGGAGGCCGCGATCACCCCCCGCTTGAGCGCGGCGGCGGAGAGGCCGGACATCTTGTTGTACGCGCCCCGCAGCTTGAAGGAGAAGATGGGCTGCATGTCCTCGCGCTTGAGCAGCAGGCGGTTCCCCAGGCGGGCGGAGATGGCCGGGGCGAGGTCGATGGGCGTCTCGACCGCGACGTCGTAGACGCGCGCACAGAGGACCCGCTCCAGGTAGTCTCGCGCGCCCGCCGCCATCGAGGGACCGCACCGTAGCAAACTTTACTCGCCCGTGCGGGCTCGACACATCGCGACTTGATCCCCGATCGAGCCGTGGCCGACGGTCGCGCGGCGGGGGAAACAGCAAGGAGGTCGGACGCATGGAACGTGCAGCGAGAGTCGGCTTCGCGCTTCTGGCGCTGGCGCTCGTGCCCCGGGCGGGCGAGGCGCGAGTGGTGGCCTTCGTGGTGGAGAGCAGGCAGCCGTTCGTGGGCGGCGCCGCCTGGGGCAGCGTCGGTCCCTACGAGCGGCTGACGGGGACCGCGTACATGGAGGCGGATCCGCGCGATCCGCTGAACGCGGTGATCGTGGACATCGACAAGGCGCCGAAGAACGCCCGCGGGATGGTGGAGTTCAGCACGCCCTTCGTCATCGCCAAGCCGGTGGACATGGCGCGCGGCAACCACAAGATCTTCTACGGCATCAACAACCGCGGCAACAACCCCTTCAGCCTGCTCACCGCCACCACCCAGGCGCAACTCGCGGCCTTCGACGTGTACTTCACCATGGGCTACACCCTGGTGGACGCGGGGTGGGAAGGCGACGCGGTGCAGACGGCTACCAACCTGACGGCGAACCTGCCCATCGCCCGGCAGCCGGACGGCAGTTCCATCGTCGGCTGGATGCGCGTGGAGTACACCGATCGCAACCTCCCCCTGGCCGGGACCTTCACCCTCACGCTGGAAGGGAACGCCAGCTTCCACTCCTACGAGACCGCGGACCCGGACCCATCGCACTCCATCCTCACCGTGCGCGACGACGTGGATTCACCCAAGGTCGCCATCGGCTCCGACCGCTGGGCGTTCGGCAAGTGCCCTTCGGGCGCGGCCAGCCTGACGCCCTCCACCTTCGACATCTGCTACTTCGACGGCTTCCGCAACGACAAGGTCTACGAGCTGATCTACCCGGCCAAGAACCCCATCGTCATGGGCCTGGGGCACGCCACCACCCGCGACGTGGGCTCGTTCCTCCGCTACCAGGCGAAGGACGACGCGGGCAATGCCAACCCGCTGGGGTCCGGGATCCGCCGCTCGTATGCCACCGGGGCCTCGCAGACCGGCGGCTATCTGCGCGACTTCGTCTACTTCGGCTTCAACGAGGACGAGTCCCACCGCCGGGTGTTCGACGGGGTGATGCCCACCATCGCTGGCACCGATCGGGCCTTCATCAACGTGCGCTTCGCCGACCCCAACATCTGGTCCGACCAGGACGACCGGCACGACTTCTTGCAGAGCAGCTACCCTCCGCTCACCTACGCGGTGACCACCGACCCGGTCTCCGGCATCCGCGCCGGCGTCCTGCACCGGCCCTGGAGCGATCCGCTGGTGATGCAGACCGACTCGGAGACGGAGTTCTGGCAGCTGCGCGGCTCGCTCAACGTCCAGGACGGCAGGGGCGAGCCGGTCGACCTGCCCGACAACGTGCGCCTCTACTTCAACTCCAGCGCTGCGCACAGCATGCGCATCACCGGGCTGCGCACCAATCCTCCCGGGAGCAGCGCGCTCTGCGCGAACCCGACTCCGGGTGGAACGGTGATCGAGACCGCGCGCGCCACCCTGGTGGCGATGGATCTCTGGGCCGACCGGGGGATCCTCCCTCCCAGGAGCAACTATCCCCGCCTGGAGAACGGCACGCTGATCCCGTTGGCAGAGGCCGGCTGGCGCTTCCCCACGATTCCCGGGGCCAGCTTCCCCACCGTGCAGAACCAGCTCGACCTGCTCGTCTTCGGGCCGCTCTTCGGGCAGAACGGAGGCGTGCTCTCCCTGCAGCCCCCGCTGCTCGGGCCCCACTACCAGCAGTTCGTGCCCCGGTCCGATCATGACGGCTTGAACATCGCAGGGGTGCGTCCGATGCAGGTCCGGGTGCCGCTCGGCACCAGCTCCGGGTGGAACATCCGCCGGCCGGAGCACCGCGCGCCCAACCTCTGCGGCTTGACCGGGTCGTACTTCGCCTTCGCCACCACCAAGGCGGAGCGGCTGGCCTCCGGGGACCCGCGCAAGTCGCTGCAGGAGCGCTACCGGGACCACGACGGATTCGTGCGGGCGGTGGAGAAGGCTGCCAAGGACCTGGTGCGGGAGCGCTTCCTCCTCCAGCAGGACGCGGACGCATTCGTGGCGGCGGCCCAGGCGAGCACCGTCCTGCAGTAGCCCTCAGTTCTTCTTGAGAGCGCGCTCGCGGATGGCGGACAGCGTGGTGGCCGGGGTGATCACCTCGATGGAGAGGCGCAGCTCGATCAGCGCCGGCACTCCACTGGCCAGTGCCCGGTCGAAGGCCGGGAGGAACTGCTGGGTGGACTCCACCGTCTCGCCGAAGGCCCCGAAGGAGCGCGCGTAGGCGGCGAAGTCCGGGTTCACGAGGGAAGTGCCGTGGACCCGGCCCGGGTACTCGCGTTCCTGGTGCATGCGGATGGTGCCGTACGCGCCGTTGTTCACCAGGAGCACCACCAGGGGGAGCTTGTACTGTACGGCGGTGGCCAGCTCCTGCCCGGTCATGAGGAAGTCGCCGTCGCCGGAGAAGGCGACCACCGTGCGATCCGGGTGCACGCACTTCGCCGCCACCGCCGCCGGCAGGCCATAGCCCATGGCGCCGCTGGTGGGCCCGAGCTGCGAGCCCAGGCAGCGGTAGCGGTAGAAGCGGTGGATCCACGAGGAGAAGTTCCCCGCGCCGTTGGCGGTGATGGCGTCGGGGGGCAGGCGCTGGCGGAGCTGGGTCACGACCTCGGCCATCTGCAGCGGCCCCTGCACCCGCACGGGCGCGCTCCAGGCCTCGTAGTCGGCGCGGGCGGCCGCGGTGGCGGCGGCCCAGGAAGGAGGTGACGGCGGATGGACCTGCGACAGCGCCGCCATCAGCTCGGGCATCCCGGCGTTGATCGCCAGGTCCGCGGCATACACCCGCCCCAGTTCTCCGGCGCCCGCGTGCGCGTGCACCAGGGTTTGCTTCGGGACCGGGACCTCCAGCAGCGTGTACCCGCTGGTGGTGGCCTCTCCCAGGCGGGCGCCGAAGACCAGCGCCAGGTCGGCCTCGCGGATACGCTGGGCGAGCTTGGGATTGATCCCGATGCCGGCGTCCCCGGCGTACTGCGGGTGGTCGTTGTCGAAGAGGTGCTGGAAGCGGAAGGCGCAGACCACCGGCAAGCGCCACTCCTCGGCGAAGCTGCGCAGGCCCGCGTACGCCTCCGCCGTCCACCCGCTGCCTCCCACGATCAGGACCGGCTGCCTCGCCGCCGCGAGGAGCGCGGCCAGCCTCTGCACCTGCTCGGGCGCCGGCGAGGCGGCCACCCGCTGCCAGCGGAGAGCGGCCGGCGCCTCCGCCTGCTCGGCGAGCATGTCCTCGGGCAGCGCCAGGACGACGGGCCCTGGGCGCCCGGAGGTGGCGGCATGGAAGGCGTGGCTCACGTATTCGGGGACGCGCCGGGGATCGTCGATCTGCGCTACCCACTTGGCGATCTGCCCGAACATGCTCCGGTAGTCGATCTCCTGGAACGCTTCCCGGTCGGCGAATCCGCGCGGCACCTGGCCGACCAGGAGGATGAGCGGCGTGGAGTCCTGGGCGGCGGTGTGGATGCCGATGGCGGCGTTGCTCGCCCCCGGTCCCCGCGTCACCAGGGCGATGCCCGGCCGCCCGGTGAGCTTGCCGTAGGCGTCGGCCATGTTGGCGGCGCCGCTCTCGTGCCGGCAAGTGACGAGGCGAACCTGGTCGCGCACGTCGTACAGCGCATCCAGCGCCGCCAGGTGGCTCTCTCCCGGGACGCAGAAGACGTGGTCGGCGCCCTGCGCCACCAGGCTGCGCACCAGGATCTGCCCGCCGGTCCCCTTCAGTGTCTCCCGCCGTTCCATGCCGCCCTACTTCTTCCCCAGGAGCGAACGCGCCCGCTCGCGGAGCACGTACTTCTGCACCTTGCCGGTGGAGGTCTTGGGCAGATCCCCGAACACCACCACCCGGGGCGCCTTGAAGTGGGCGAGCTTCTCCCGCGCGTATTCGATCAGCGCCTTCTCCGGAAGCTGCTCGCCCGACTTGAGGGCCACGAAGGCCACCGGCACCTCTCCCCACTTCTCGTCGGGCCCGGCCACCACCGCGCTCTCCATCACCAGCGGGTGGGCCGCCAGGGTGCGCTCCACCTCCAGCGAGGAGATGTTCTCCCCCCCGGAGATGATGATGTCCTTGATCCGATCCTTCAGCTCCACGTACCCGTCGGGATGGAGGACGCCCACGTCCCCGGTGCGGAACCAGCCGTCCGGCGCCGCCCGGCGGGTGGCCTCCTCGTCGCGGTAGTAGCCCAGCATCACGTCGTTGCCGCGCAGGGCGATCTCGCCGATGGTGCGCGCGTCGGCGGGAACGTCCTGGCCGTCGCGCGCCAGCACCCGAACCCGCTCGGCGATCACGTTGCCCACCCCTTGCCGCGCCTTGAGCTGCGCCTGCTGGGAGAGGGGCAAGGCGTTCCACTCGCTGCGCCAGTCGCAGAGCACCGCCGGCCCGTAGGTCTCGGTGAGCCCGTAGAGGTGGGTGACGTCAATCCCCAGCTCCGCCGCCCGGGCGAGGATGGCGGGAGTGGGGGCGGCCCCGCCGGTGCCGAAGCGCACCGGGCGGATCTTCGCCGCCTCCGGATGGAAGAGCATCATGGTGAGGACGGTGGGCGCGCCGCAGAGGTGGGTGATGCCCGACTCGCGCAGGTGGCGCCAGATGCGGGCGGGGTCCACGGCTGGCAGGCAGAAGTGCGTTCCGCCCGCGGCCGTCACCGCCCAGGTGAAGCACC
>Ga0335085_10002294_pt1 | contig 36289 bp, 32 predicted proteins | sample Lox_Sample_45_FD_206712 | JGI IMG/M metagenome (GOLD analysis project Ga0335085, IMG submission 206712) | Soil microbial communities from Loxahatchee National Wildlife Refuge, Florida, United States - Lox_Sample_4.5 | ecosystem: Environmental > Terrestrial > Soil > Wetlands | place: USA... | reverse complement strand
CCTCCACGTCGTTTTTGGCCGAACAACGTTAGGGTAGCCGATTCGGGGTGCTGCCTTCGACGCAGCCCTTCGCAACTTATCGCTGCTTCACGTCTTCAAAACGCTTCACACTTTTCGGAGAAGAGACAAAATGGATAAGTTATGCTGTAAAAGCCGTTAGGTTATTGATGAACAAAAGCCAGCCCGTATTTTAGCGAGCAAAAAGCAGGTCTGAGATGCAAAAAAAGGACGGCAGATTCACAACCAGCAGCAATGAAAATCGGTGGCCGTTCAGTCGACAGGCCCACCTGTACCTGTACCTGCGCTGGACACCCGAGCCGCGCGCCACTATCATCGGCCTCTATGACCCGACATCCTTCACCTCCGGCCTTCGATCCTGGCTTCACCGAGCAGTACCGCAGCGGGCTGAGCCGCGTCATCAATCCGGATGGACAGTTCAACGTCCACCGCCGCGGCACCGACTGGCACGACATAAATCCCTACCTCTATATGCTGAACGCCAGTTGGCGGGTTTTCATGGGGCTGATTCTGGCCGGCTATCTCGTGACCAACCTCATTTTCGCGTTTATTTACTACTACGGAGTAGGGATCGATCACCTGCGGGGCTCCGAAGCCGCCACGCCCTTCGCGCGCTTTCTGAATGGGTTTTTCTTCAGTGCTCATACCATCACGACTGTGGGCTACGGCAACATTTCGCCGGACGGCATTTGGGCCAACGCCATAGCCTCCCTGGAAGCCCTGCTCGGATTGCTGGCCTTTGCGCTCGCCACCGGTCTCGTCTTCGGACGATTCTCGCGGCCCGCAGCGCGCATCGCCTTCAGCCAGCACATGGTGGTGGCGCCTTATCAGGGCGGAACGGCGCTCGAGTTTCGCATCGCCAATCGCCGCTCCAAGAACAACCTGATGGAACTCGAGGCGCGCGTACTCATGATGACGGTGGAGCGGACCGACGGCGGGCCGGCGCGCAAGTACGTGCCGCTCGAGCTCGAGCGCGCCAAGGTACAATTCCTGCCGCTCGCCTGGACCATCGTTCATCCCATCACGGAGTCAAGTCCCGTGTGGGGCAAGACCGCGCAGGATATCGCGCGGCTGGAAGCGGAGTTCCTGATTTTGATCAAGGCCTTTGACGACACGTTCTTTCAGACGGTCCATTCCCGCTTCTCGTACCGCCCCGAAGAAATCCGGTGGGGAGCGCGTTTTGCCCCCACTTTTGAGGTGGACGAGCACGGCCACATGGTCCTTGACCTGGCCCGGCTGAGCGAATTGTTGCCTGCCGGCCCGCCTGATGCGGCGCCGGCACTGACCTCAGGCTGATGACACCTTCCACCGATTCCGACCGCCGCCTCCCCGCCTTCCCCCGGATCATGCTGATTGGCCTCGGGGATCTGGGCTCCGCGGTACTCGAGTTCCTGGCGCGCGAGCCCGCCGCTGGCCCGATTCTGGCCGCGAGCCGCGATGGCGCCCGCGGAGAGCGTCGCGTGAACCTGGCCCGGGCGGGAGCGACCGCGCAGGGCTTTACGCCATCGATGCGATTCGCATCTTTGGACCTTGACCGGCCGGACGAGTTGAGCGAACTGGTCGCGCACGAGCAGCCGGACATCGTGCTGAGCACCGCCACCCGGCAGACCTGGTGGCTCCCGGACCTGCTGCCGCCGGAGGAAGCGGCGCGGCTGCGGCGGGCGCGATTCGGCGCCTGGCTGCCGCTGCATCTCGGTCTCACGCTCAAGCTGATGCGGGCGCTGCGGGCCGCAGGATATCGCGGCATCAGCCTTACCGCGCCCTTTCCCGACGTGGTCAACGCGGCGCTCGATAGGATCGGTCTGGCACCGGATTGCGGCGTCGGAAATGTTGAGGAAATCGCCACCAAGGTCCGGCTCACGGCGGCACGGAATCTGCGGCGGCCCGTCGAGAATGTCCGGGTGACGCTGGTGGCGCATCACGCTCTGGTGTCAAGAGCATTTGAAGGTACGACCGGCGAGCTTCCTCCCTATTTCCTGCGCGTCTTCTGCGGCGACCATGACGTCACCCGGATCGCGGGCGGCGAGCAGTTGCTGCGCGTGCCTTATCCACTGCCGCCGGGACCGGCCATCAATTTCCTTACCGCCGGTTGCACGGTGCGGCTACTCCGGGCGCTGTGCCATGAAACCGAAACGCCCCTCCACGCTCCGGCGCCGGACGGACTTCCGGGTGGATATCCGCTGCTCGTGAGCAGTCAGGGAATCCGCTTGGTGCCCGTCGACGGTCTCACCCACGAAGAAGCCGTCGCGATCAATGAAGCCAGCCACAGCTTTGATGGCATTGAGCGTATCGAGCCGGATGGAACCGTAGTCTTCTGCCCCGAAGACGTCGGAATCCTCCGCGACACGCTGGGCTACGATGCCTCGAGTCTCAAGCCTGAAGAAGCTGACGATCGCGCCACGGAGCTGATGGCTGATCTGCGTGCATTTGCTAAGCGGGCAGGAGTGGATCTCGATCAGGCATGGCAGGCAATGAGGCTCTCTTGAACCATGAATGATGAACGATGAACAATGAGTAACGAATAAAAAACAGGAATGAACCGGCATCCGCTAACGGACAACCGGTGACCGGGCTGAAACACCGGAAGGTCCCGAAACGTACAGCAATCGTACCCATTGACGCGCAAAGATTATGGAGGAATGAATGCGAATGAGAACTCTGATATCAGCCTATACGCTTCTGCTCTGTCTCGGGCTTGTTCCCGCCGGAGCCCGGGCTCAGTCACAGCCGGCCGCAGCACCGTCGGCCCAGGCGAAGCCGGCCACTACTCCGGCGGCTGCGGCAGCCCCCGCGGCGCCTCTGCCCACGGTCGATCAGATTGTTGACAAATTCCAGCAGGCCTCGGGAGGCAAGGAGGCCTGGGACAAGCTCACCAGCCGGGTCTCGAAGGGGACCTTCGAGATGGAGCAAATGGCGGCGGACGGTACGCAGGAGATCTACGAAAAGGCTCCGAACAAAGTGCTCTTCGTGACGGATATCCCGTCCTTTGGCGTGGTGCAGCGCGGCTTCAACGGCACGGCGGGCTGGTCAGACAACCCGCAAACCGGCCTGGTTGATGTTACCGGCGACGAGCTGGCGTCGATGAAACGTGAAGCAGACTTTTATCAGGTGCTTGACCTGAGAAGCCTCTACCCGAAGTTGACGGTCAAGGGCAAAGACAGTGTGAACGGCAAGGATGCGTACCTCGTCGAGGGTGTCCCTGCTGAGGGCGCCCCTGTCACCATGGCGTTCGACGCCGCTTCGGGCTTGCTGGTGCGCGCGCAAACCGTGGCCGATGGTCCAATGGGAAAGACCGACGTCGTCACCACGCTCAGCGATTATCGTGAGGTGGACGGAGTCCAGGTGCCGTTTGCGATCCACTCCGACCTGGGCCAGATTGCCTTCACCATCAAGCTGACCGACGTGAAGCACAACGTGCCCATTGACGATGCGAAGTTCAACAAGCCGGCCGCTCCGACACCAGCCGGGACGCAGTAGGCCCGGTTTAACAGAGGCAGCGGCGCCGTAACCAAAGATGATTTCACGACAGAGGCCACGGAGGCACACCGAGATCTTCTCCGTGCCTCTGAGCCTCTGTGTTTGCTTTTGGACTAGCGGCCGTCGTGATGTTCGGTACGGCCTTGTGCGATGTCGACGGCGTGGGGCAGGAGATCGATCACGGCTTCGAGCGATTCGCGGGCTCCGCGGGTACTGCCCGGCAGGTTGACGATCAGCCTGCCGTTGCGCAGCCCGCTCAGGCCGCGGGAAAGCACGGCGCGGCGATTCTTCTTGAGGCCTTCAGTGCGCATGAACTCGCCGAATCCCGGGATCTCGCGCTGGATCACGGCGCGCGTGGCCTCGGGCGTCACGTCGCGCGGGCTCAAGCCGGTGCCGCCCACCGTGAACACCACGTCGCAGTCGGGTCCGAAGGTCCACTCGCGCAAGCGCTCGCTGATGGCGTCGAGATCGTCGGGAAGAATCTCGAGCGCGGCCACGCTCCAGCCGCGCGCTTCCAAAACTTCCCTGACGGCGGCTCCGGCCTGGTCCTGGCGGCGTCCGGCCGCGGTCGAGTCACTGAGAACGAGGATTTTTGCCTGCATGGCGATAGTGTCCGCTTCTGCCGCCCGCCTTCTCAACGAGGTGCAGCCCGGTGATTTCGATGCTGTGGTCGAGCGCCTTGCACATATCGTAGACGGTGAGCGCGGCCACTGCGGCCGCGGTCAGGGCTTCCATCTCCACGCCTGTCTGGCCTGTGGTCCGCACCAGCGATTCGATCCGCACGCCATCCTGCGTGAACCGGGCCCCTACGTCGATGTGCGTCAGCAGCAGCGGATGACAGAGCGGAATGAGTTCCGACGTGCGCTTGGCGGCGGCGATGCCCGCTACGCGCGCGATCTCCAGGGGATTGCCTTTAGGGTTGTTGCGCACGGCGCGGCGTGTGCGTGCGTTCATCCGTACCAGGACGGCGGCCCGCGCGAAGCGAACGGTCTCCGGCTTGGCCGAGACGTCCACCATGCGCGCGCGACCCCTTTCGTCGTAGTGACTTAAACGGTCTTTCACGTTGCAAGTATCTCGAAGTGGTTAGTTGTCCCTCGTCCGTTGTCAGTAGCCCGTGGTGGCAGGCGCTTACTTCCGGCACACTCACGAGCTACCAATCGACCGGCAGCTGACAACTGGCGCCTGATCATCACCACGACTTCGGCAATACATCCACCCAGTCTCCAGCCGCCGCGTCAGTTTGGTCAGGTCGCAGCGCCAAAAAGCAATTCGCCTCGGCGAGACCGACAAGGTCCCCCGAACCCTGCCAGCCCACCAGCTCGACAACGGGATCGGCGCCGGTCGAATCGCGCGTCACCCGCGCCGGCATGAAGAGGCTGAGTCCGGTTTTCTGCCGGACGGGCTTGGCGAGCCGCGCCTTCAGGAAGACCGCAGGCTGGAATCCCGCGCCACTGAGCAGCGCGATGGCGGGCCGCGCAAATAGCTCAAAGGTGACGAACGTCGAAACGGGATTGCCCGGAAGTCCGAAGAAGAATCGATCGCGAGCCTGGCCGAACGCCAGTGGCTTGCCTGGCCGGATCGCTACGCCTTGAATATAGAACTCGGCGCCGAGGTCGGCGAGAATCTCGGCCACAAAGTCGTACTTGCCAACCGAAATTCCGCCGCTCAGCACCAGAAGGTCGCAGGCGAGCCCCTGCTCGATCAGAGCCCGCAGCGCGTCCTTGCGATCAGGGGCAATCCCGAGCAGGCAGGGAACGCCGCCGGCCGCTTCCACTTGTGCCGCGAGCGTCAGTGCATTGCTGTTGCGAATCTCGAACCAGGCGGGCTGCTGCTCGACAGGCACCACTTCGTCGCCCGTGGGGAGAATGGCCACGCGAGGGCGTGCGAATACCTTTAGAGACGCATGGCCCAGGGCGGCTCCCAGACCGATTTCGCCCGGACCGAGGCGCCGTCCGGCAGGCAGCACTCGCGAGCCCGACTCGGCTTCGCTGCCGCGCGAAACGACATTGTCACCGGATTGCACGGAGCGCACAATCTCAACGCGACGGGCGCCGCTGGTCTTCGCGGATTCAAGCTCCCGCGAGTACTCGACCATGATTACTGCGTCCGCGCCTTCGGGCAGGGGAGCGCCGGTCATGATCTCGACTGCGCATCCGGGTCCGATAGCGCCTTCAAAGGGACTGCCGGCGCGCGCCAGGCCTGATACCTTGAGGGTCGCCGGAACCTGTGCCACGTCGGCAGCCCGCACAGCGAAACCGTCGCGAGTGGATCGATGGAAGGGCGGATAATCCCGATCCGCCGTCAAATCGTCCGCCAGAACGCGGCCTCGCGATGCGCCGAGAGGAACCGTCTCGACGGGCGGCTGTTTCCGCCCCGCCTCAATCCTCCCTCGAATTGTGGCAAGCGCTGCTTCGAAGCTGAGCATGGCTGGCGTAGGGGCGGCCCTCGCGGCCGCCCAACTGATTAGCGCCCACAAAAGGCGCTCTGGAAATGGGCCGGCCACAAGGGCCGCCCCTACTCTTTGGGAACGAAGGAGGTGTCCATCCAGATCGTCTGGTGGCGCTCCGGTCCGGTGGAAACCATGGCAATGGGAACTCCAACCTCGGCGGAGATGAACTGGAGATACTCACGCGCCCTGGCGGGGAGCTGATCGTAGTCTTTCAGACCAAAGGTCGGCTGCTGCCAGCCGGGAAGCGTGATGTAGCGCACCTTCAGCCGTTCGACCGCCGTTACGTCGGGCGGGAAGGTATCCAGGCGGCTTCCGTCAAGCTCGTACTGCACGCCGACGGGAATCTCCGCCAGATGATCCAGGATGTCGAGCTTGGTGATCACCACGTGGCTGAGGTGATTCAAGCGTGCTGCGTAGCGCGCTGCAGGCACGTCAAACCAGCCACAGCGGCGCGGGCGTCCCGTGACGGCGCCATATTCTCCACCGCGCTCGCGGATCTTGTCCGCGTCCTCGCCGGCCGCCTCGGTGGGAAACGGCCCGCTGCCGACGCGCGTGGCGTACGCCTTCGAGACCCCGATCACCTTGCCAAGCCGGGTCGGCCCCACACCGGTCCCGATGGCGGCGCCGCCCGCTGTGGCGCTGGAAGACGTCACGAAGGGATAGGTGCCGTGATCGATGTCCAGCATCGTTCCCTGCGCGCCCTCGAACAGCACGCGCTGTCCTCGGTCCAAGGCTCCATTTAGGAACTCGGAAACATCTGTGAGACGGGGAACGATCCCCGCGGCCGCTTCGAAGTAGCGCTCCATCCAGGCGCCATCGTCGTGCTCGCTGCCGAAGAGGGCCGCCGCGAGCTGGTTCTTCTCCTTCGCCATCTCAAGGCACCGGGCCCGGAAATTCGAGGGATCGCGCAGGTCGCAGGTCCGCAGTCCGCGGCGGCCGGCCTTGTCCTCATAAGTGGGACCGATTCCCTTCGACGTCGTGCCGATTCCGCCTCCGCTGCGCGCCGCCTCCGCTGCGATCTCGTAGCTGCGATGCCAGGGCAGAATCAGGTGAGCGCGGTCGCTGATCCGCAAGCGCGATCCGATCTTCACTCCTGACTCCTCCACGCATCGGATCTCGCGAGCCAGGGCTTCTGGATCGATCACCACGCCGTTTCCGATCACCGCGATGCAGTTCGGACGGACGACGCCGGCCGGCAGAAGCTGCAGAACGTGCTTGCGTCCCTCGGCGATCACCGTATGCCCGGCATTGGCCCCGCCCTGATAGCGCGCCACGATATCAAAGTGCGCTGTCAGGGCGTCGACCACTTTGCCCTTGCCCTCGTCACCCCACTGTACGCCCACTACCACCGCAGCTTGGCTCATCAGAACTCCGAAATTCAGGGGTCGAACGCATCATTGTACCTGATTGGATAGCACTCAGGGGAGGTCCTCAGACGTAGGGGCGGCCCTCTGTGGCCGCCCCCTTAGGGATCATCGTTCGTCGCGCAACCAGGCGGGCGGCCACAAAGGGCCGCCCCTGCGTCTGAGATCAGGGAGGATTTCGTTTGCGATGGATTTGCTAGCAGGCCAGATCAGCGCGCGTAATGCGGGCGCCTTGCAGCGGACCGAGAACTGTGAGCGCCAGGCGCTGGCGATCGAGCAGTTCGCGAGCCACCGCGAGCACGTCGTCGGAAGTCACGGCCTCCACCTCGCGGGCGATCTCGTCCATCGTGATGTAGCGTCCGAAGTACATCTCCTGGCGCGCCAGGTTCGACATGCGGCTCATGGTGGATTCGAGGCCGAGCAGGGTGCTCCCTTTCAAAAAGTCCTTAGTGCGGCGCAGTTCCTCGTCGCCCATAGGCTCGGACTTCAGCCGCGCAAACTCCTCCACGATCAACTGGACAACCGTGCGGGCGTTGGCACCCGAGGTTCCGGCGTAAACGTTCAGGCAACCCGCGTCGGTATAGGTGCTTAATCCTGAAAAAACCGCATAGGCGAGTCCGCGTTTCTCGCGAACGTTCTGGAAAAGCCTCGAACTCATACCGCCGCCGAGCGCCGTATTGAGAACATAGCAGGCGAATCTTCGCGGATGTGCCAGCGGGTAAGCCGGAGCGCCCAGGCAGATGTGGACCTGCTCCAGGTTTTTCTTGTGACGCAGGCGGATGTCCGGTGAGGCCACGGGAACGCGCTCGTGAACCGCGGGAGTTCCGGCGGCCACGGGACCGAGCTCCTGCTGGACCAGATCGAGCACCTGCTGGTGGCGCAGGTTGCCGGCCGCCGACACCAGCATGTTGCACGGCGCATAGTGCCGCCGGAAGTAGCGGCAAAGGCGCTTGCGATTGAAGCTGCGCACCGTCTGACGCGTTCCCAGAATGGGCCGGCCGAGAGGATGATTGCGCCAGTAGCTCTGGGTGAAGATTTCATGCACCAGGTCGTCCGGCGTATCTTCGACCATCTTGATTTCTTCCTGAATGACCTGGGATTCCTTGGCCACATGCTCGTCGCGCAGCAGCGGGTCCTTCACCAGGTCGGCTAGCACCTCGAAGGCGCGCGGCAAGTGCTCATCGAGCACCTTGATCGAGAAGCTGGTACATTCCTTGGCCGTGAAGGCGTCGAGGTGGCCGCCAATCGAGTCCGCCGAACGGGCGATCTCCTCGGCGGTGCGCTTGTGCGTCCCCTTAAACACCATGTGCTCGAGAAAATGCGTGATGCCGTTCTCCTCGGCGCGCTCGGCCCGCGAACCGGTCCGCAGCCAGATGCCGATCGAGACGGAGCGTACAGACGGCATCTCCTCGGTGACCAGCGTCAGACCATTGTCGAGCAGAGTCTTGCGAACCGGCGCTTGCGGATGATTCTCTTGCTTCAAGGCGTTCTCCCGTCCCCTATCGTAAGCACAAAACGCTGGCGTGCGCCAGCAAGTTGCTTGGATGGCGCCGGTGGACGGCGTGGCGCAAGGAATGTTGAGCCTCGGAAAAGAGGATTAAAAGCCATCTTTTCAAGGCGATAGGCCGAGAAAAGGCATTCGCTAGCCCGATCGTCAGTGGGCGCGCGCAAAATATTCCGGTGCGTTGCCGCGCTTCCACTTGATGTTGCACCCGACGCTGGGCCGTTGCTCGGTCGCGACCGGTTTGCCCGCCAACACGGCATCCACGGCCGCGGTCAGGTCCCTGCCGGTGACCGGTTTCCCGTTGCCGGGACGGCTGTCGTCGAACTGGCCTCGATAGACCAGCCGGCGGTCGCGATCGAAGAGGAAGAAGTCAGGCGTGCAGGCCGCCTGATAGGCCTTGGCGACGTGCTGCGTCTCGTCGTAAAGATAAGGAAACGTGTAGCCGGCGCGCGTTACCTCTTTGGCCATCTCGGCCGGACTGTCATCCGGGTAGGATTCGGCATCATTGGAGCTGATCGCCACCACGCCCACGCCGCGCGACTGGTAATCGCGGGCGACTTCGGCGAACTTTGACCGCACGTGCTTCACGTATGGGCAGTGATTGCAGATGAACGTCACCAGCAGCGCTGGCGCATCCTTGAAATCGTCGAGCGACACCTGTTTGCCTTGCGTGTCGGGCAAGCGAAAATCCGGCGCTACACTGCCGGTCGGAAGCATCGTCGATGGGGTCTCTGCCATTCGGGTTCCTCCACGGTAGGATTGAGTCAATGCCAGCTCAGGTAGTGGTCTCGTTTGACGGCTGCCCCTGGCCATTCGTCATAATAATCAAAAGGCGTTCCGGTCGTCACAGCACCACAACCCAGTTTAGCGCACAGTGACAACGCCCCCGGTTTGCGATATTGTCTTGATCGAGTTCCCCGTCATGACGCGCCGCAACATGTCGGTCGCCGGATTCGCGCTGATCGCCGTCATGGTCGCCATCGCTCTGATCGCCTATCGCATGGGAATGCGGGGCGCGCTCTCCGCGTTGCGCCCTCCGGTCTTGGACGGCAGCGCCTGCGTCGATATCCAGCAGGCCGCGGCGCATGCCAACGAGGAAGCCTGCGTCACTGGACGCGTTCTGCGCGCCTACACGTCGAAGTCGGGGAATACCTTTCTTGACTTCTGCGAGAACTATCGCGGCTGTCCTTTCACCAGCATCATCTTCGCTTCCGACCGTTCGAACTTCGGCAATCTCCAATCGCTCCAGGGCCGGCAGCTGGAGTTGCGCGGCAAGATTCAGATCTATCATGACCAGCCGGAGATCGTGCTCAAAGACCCGTCGCAGATTCGGGAGGCGCCGTGAACCGCCCGAAACTGGCGTTGCTGGCTCTCACCGCCGCCATGTTGACCGGCTGCTGCCTTTCCGCAGCTGAAGCCCAGAACGGCGTCCCGACGAGGGCGCAGGAAGAAGCGGTTGCCAAGGCGCAGGCTGCGCTGGCCGCGGCCAAGAGCCCTACGGAGAAATCGGCCGCGGAGGTCGATCTCGGCCGCGCTCTTTATGATGAAGGCGAGGAGAAGAAGGCCGAGGACCAATACCAAGCGGCCCTCGCTCTTGACGCCAATAACGCCGCTGCACACATCGAGCTCGGCCGGATCGCCTGGGGCGAGCATCATTTCGATAAAGCGCAGGAGGAATTCCAGCAGGTTATGAAACTCGCCCCTGCCGCCGGCGCTGGATACGCCGCCGAAGGGCAGCTCCTGGCGACGACGGGTCACGCGGCGCAGGCGCGTCCGCTGCTCGAAAAGGCCGACGAACTCGACAGCCGTGACTGGGCCAGCCGCTACCAGCTGGCGCTCATCATGCTCGACGCGGGTGAATCGGGCCCGGCTCGCGAGTTGCTCAACGAAGTGATCAAGCTGCAACCGGACTACATGCCGGCTCGCGAGCAACTGGCTCTTGATCGCTTCCGTCACGGCGACGCGGCAGGTGCGGTGGCTGAGGCGCAGTCGATGCTGGTCGAGGATCCGAAGTCGCCCGAGGGACACCGCATCATGGCGCTCTCTTTTTTCAAGCAGCGGGATTACGAGTCGTCTCTGGCGGAATGCGCCCTCGCTCTCCAGGGCCGGCAGGACTCTCTGGAAGTGCTGGCGCTGCAGGCGCTCGATCTTTGGGAGCTCGACCGCAAGAAGGAGGCGCGCCAGGTCGTAGCTGATCTCGCCCGGCATCCCGGCGTCCGCGCCAGGTTGGACAATGCTGAGACCGTGTGCCGCTGGGTGGTCTGCGGCGCCGGTGATATCGCGGCCGTAAGCGATTTCCTCCGCCGCAATCGGTACATCCTGAATCCGCCAGAGCCGTGAGCTGTCGTGACCGCCGCACTTCCATTCAGGGGGAACAACCTCGTGCGCCTTTCCATTCGCACGTCCGCATTGCCGATACTCGTTCTCGCCGCCGCAACGCGTCTCGCAGCGACACTCAAAGCGGGTGTCGCCAAGACCACGATCACGCCGGACGTGACCGCGAACAAGGTTTACATGGCCGGATTCGGCAACAATCGCGTGTCCACCGGCGTTCATGACGATCTCTGGGTGCGATGTCTCGCGCTCGGCGCTGGCCGCGACAAGCTGGTGATGTGCAGCGTGGACTTGATCGGCCTGTTCTACGACGACGTTTTGAAGGTCCGCGCCCAGGTGAAGGCCGATCGGCCGGACGTCACGCAGTTGATCGTTGCCTCGTCGCACGATCATGAAGGTCCTGACACTATGGGCTTGTGGGGACCTGCGGCATTGCAGACCGGCATCGATCCGGCGTACATGGACAAGCTTGACGGCCGCATCGCCTCGACCGCGCTCCAGGCATTGCAGTCGCTGAAGCCCGCGAGGCTCGTGCTTGGCCGCGACGATCATCCGCTGCTGGCGCTGTTCCAGGACGACTCCCGCCCGCCGTATGTCGAGGATCCGCACCTGTTTGTGATGAGGATCACGGGTTTGCACCAGGAACCTATCGCGACCGTGGTGAATTTCAGCGATCATCCAGAGACATTAGATAGCAAAAACACATTGATTACTGCGGATTACCCAAACTGGTTACGCCGGTACGAACAGCATGGCGGCGGCACAGCGCTGTTCTTCAACGGCACCATCGGCGGGCTGCTTTCGACGCTTGGCGATCAGGTTGCGCTGCTTGATCCCGACACCGGCGAGGTCGCCAAGGACGCCACCTGGCGCAAGGCCGAGCTGTTCGGCAACACCTTGGGAGAGCTGGCCTTGCGGGCTGTCGACGCTAACGCCAGCGGCAGGGTCGAGGCCCCGGTGGACTCGATCGTGGTCCGGCAGAAGGTGATCGTCGCGCCCATCGAGAATGACGGCTTCCGCGTGGGCGGCGCGCTCGGAGTCTTCCGCGGGCGCAAGGGGCTTTGGACGAATGGCCGGCCCGATCCCAGCGTCGAGCAGCGCGATCTGCCCCAATTCGGCGGCAAAGTCCCTTACGCGACCGGCCACGACCTTCAGACCGAGGTCGATTATATCCAGTTCCGCGGCGGTGGGCGTCTTCTGGCCGAGATCGCAACGGTGCCTGGCGAGATCTATCCCGAGCTCGTGAACGGCGGCATCACGCGCTACCCCGGCGCCGATTATCCCGAGGCGCCGTTCGAGCCCACCCTGCGAGCCGGCATGCACGGCGAATATCGGATGATTTTTGGCCTGGCCAACGACGAACTAGGCTACATCATCCCCAAGTGCGAGTGGGACAGCAAGCCACCGTGGCTGCAGAATCGGAAGGGCCGCTGGTATGGCGAAGTGAACTCGGCCGGACCCGAGGTGGCGGGCGCCGTCACGCGATCGCTGCGGGAGTTGATGGAAATCCCGTAGGTTTGAACACGGCCGAGTTTCGACTGAGCGGCTCTGCCGCCTGCCTTGCGGCGAGCCGCCGGCCCCGGGAATTGTGGATTCCCGCTTGCGCGGGAATGACGGACTTGGATAAGCGCCTCTAACTTCGGCCATGTCACCTCCGCGGACGCGGGGGTCCAGGCTAAGCGCACGGAAGGAGAATGAATCTTGAGCGATCCCACCCCACCGCCCGTCGAATGCGACGACCTCAATCCAGGCGTGGCGGTCAGTGACATTCCCACCGCCATCGATTTCTACGTCAAGAAGCTCGGCTTTCAGAAATCCTTCACCTGGGGCGGCGAGCCGCCGACTTTCGCCGGCGTGAGCCTGGGCAATGTCCGGCTGTTTATGGCAAAGGGCACGCCCATGCCCAGTCCTGATGTGAGCGCGGCATATTTCCTTGTCGGCGATGCCGATCAGCTGTACGAGTTTCACCGTGCCACGGGCGTCGACATTGCACAGCCGATCAGCGACAGGCCCTATGGTCTCCGCGACTACGCCGTGCGCGACCTTTACGGGTACTACCTCGTGTTCGGACATCCCTTGCTCAACGTCGGCGAGCCGGTCAAGATCGAGCGGGTCGATGTGCCCGTGCGCCTGGAGAAACGACTCGCGGCGCTGCTCGCGGACCTGGCCGAGCACAAGCGCATGAGCGTCAACAGCTGTCTCGAGGAGATGCTGCTCCATACCAACGAAGGCGTGGGTCCGCACACCAAGACCACGCTGCGATATATCGAGGAGCTGAAGACGAAGCACGGCATCGACTATGACTGCCACGCCAGCTACCGCTTTGCGGAGGAGTGAGGGCATCCGGGCAGCGGGTCAGTTTCGAGACTGCTGCGACCACCCCGGCTTGGCGAATTCGCAGCCTGGCTTGACGCCGCGGCACTGGCGGCGCGACCCTGAGCCATGGTCTCCCTGAGCCCACTCTCGTTCGCCTGCCCGAAGTGCGGTTCGACGGATGTGATCTACTCCTGCAGCCCGTCCTGCTGCTTCAATCACGTCTGCAGCCAGTGCTATGCCACCTTTGAGCCGGAGACGACGCGGGTGGGCGAGTACACCGGCGACCTCGCTCCCATTCCCGAGGTCGACACCACAGGCCCCACGGCGCCCTGCGCGCGCTGCGGCGAGTATCGACTGTTCGCTGCCGGGAGCGATTGCATTCCCGCCGGCCAAGTGCTTTGTGTATCGTGCCGGGCCCTGCTCACGCTGGAATTGGTTGAGGTCGCCGGGAATTAGCGCTCCAGCGGCGCTGTCCTGAGCGCCGAAAAACGCCGGTGGGACTCCAGCGCTACAGCGAACGCGGTCGGGCGAAAGGCCGTAACCAGCGCGCCATCAACCCACCTGCGCCTTGACCGCGCACCAAGGTTTCAACATACTATTTTCTAATTGCTTGATTCCGCTATTTTCCGCCCTGAACTCCACTTTTCAAAGGGGCGCTGCCGATCGAGGCCTGAGGTTGAGGCTGCGGCTCAGGAGGTCACTGTGCGTGAGATTCGCAAAGTCGCCGTACTCGGCGCCGGGACGATGGGCGCCCGCATCGCCGCTCATCTCGCCAATGCTGCCATCCCTTCCGTGTTGCTGGACATCGTGCCCAGGGAGCCGACGCCCGACGAACAGGCCAAGGGCCTGACGACCGCCGACCCGAAGGTGCGCAATCGATTCGCGCAGGCCGGACTCGAGGGCGCGATGAAGTCGAGGCCCGCCGCCTTTTTCGTAAACGAAGCGGCGCGCCTGGTGGCCACGGGCAATTTTGACGACAACCTGGGCCTGCTGAAAGATTGCGACTGGATCATCGAGGCCGTCACCGAGGATCGTGCCATCAAGCAGTCGTTGCTGAAGCGCGTGGAAGCCCAGCGGGCGCCGGGCGCCATCGTCAGCTCCAACACCTCCGGCATCGCGGTGGGCAGCATCGCCGAAGGCTTCAGCGAAGACTTCCGCCGCCACTGGCTGGGAACGCACTTCTTCAATCCGCCGCGCTACATGAAGTTGCTGGAAGTGATCCCGACGCCCGACACGTTGCCCGAGGTCATCGAAACCATCTCGCGTTTCGGGGATGTGGTGCTGGGCAAGGGCATCGTGCTGGCCAAGGACACGCCGAATTTCATCGCCAATCGGATCGGCACCTTCGTAACCCTGAACGTCTTCCGGATCATGCAGGAAGGCGCCTACACGATCGAAGAGATCGATGCCCTGACGGGGCCCGCCATGGGGCTGCCCAAGAGCGCCACCTTCCGGACGCTCGACCTGGTCGGCCTCGACGTCCTCGCTCACGTGGTGGAAAACCTGCGGCAGTCGCTTCCGGCGGATGAGCGTCGCGAGCTGTTTGGGGCTCCGGCCTTCGTGTCGGAGATGATCCAGCGGAAGCTGCTCGGCGACAAGACGAAACAGGGGTTCTACAAGAAGCTCAAGACCCCGCCCGGCGCCGAGAGTGAGATTCAGACTCTGGACTTCGCCACTTTCGAGTACCGGCCGCGGCAGAAGCCGCAGTTCGCGTCGCTCGACATGCTTCGCAATGTGGAGGACGTCGCACAGCGAGTGGCGCAGCTCATCGACGCGCCGGATCGCGCCGGCGAGTTCTATCGCCGTGTCCTCAGTGATACGTTCCATTACGCGGCCAACCGCATCCCGGAAATCGCCGACGACGTGGTGGCTGTCGACAACGCCATGCGGTGGGGCTTCAGTTGGGAGCGCGGTCCTTTCGAGCTGTGGGACGCGGTCGGCGTCGAAAAAGTCGTGCGGCATTGGGAGAAAGAGCAGCGTCCGGTTCCGCCGGTCGTGGAGAAGCTGCTCGGTTCGGGGAACAAGTCTTTCTATCGCGACGAGGGGGGGCAGACCAGCTACTTCGATCTGGGAACGTCCGCTTATCGCGCGAAGACCGAGCAGCCCGGCGTGATCATTCTCGATTCACTGAGGGCGCAGGGCCGGGAAGTCCGCAAGAATCCCGGCGCCAGCCTGATCGATCTCGGCGACGGCGTGTTGTGCCTCGAATTCCATTCCAAGATGAATACCATCGGGGCCGACACCGTGGCCATGATTCATGCCGGGCTCAAGGCGCTGAATGAGAACTTCGACGCCATGGTGATCGGCAATCAGGCGCCGAACTTCTCGGTGGGCGCCAACCTGATGCTGCTGCTGGTCGCCGTGCAGGAAGGCGAATGGGACGACGTCCACACGGCCGTCCGGCAATTCCAGAACGCGAACATGGCGCTGAAGTACGCTCCCAAACCGGTGGTCGCCGCGCCGTTCGGATTGACGCTAGGCGGCGGCACAGAGATTTGTCTGCATGCCGCTCGTATCCGCGCTGCGGCCGAAACATACATGGGATTGGTCGAATTCGGCGTCGGCCTGATCCCTGCCGGCGGCGGCACGAAGGAGATGCTGGTCCGGGCCATGGACATGCTTCCAACTGACCCGGAGGCGGATCCCTTTACTTATGTGAAGGACGTCTTCGAGACCATCGGACTTGCCGAGGTCTCGAGCAGCGCTCAGGAAGCTTACAAGCTCGATTATCTGGGGCCACGAGACTCCATCACGATGAATCGCGACCGGCTGATTGCTGACGCCAAGCAGGTTGCGCTCGACATGGTGAAGTTGGGGCACCGGCCCAGCAGTCCGAGAGAGGACATCCTGGTGCTCGGGCAGCCGGCATTTGCGAAAATGAAGCTGGGCCTGCACTTGATGCGGCGCGGCGAGTTCATCTCAGATTATGATGTGGTGGTCGGCACGGAGCTGGCGAAGGTGCTTTCCGGCGGTGGGGAATTTACGTCAGCGCAGCGGGTTTCAGAACAGTACCTGCTTGACCTCGAGCGCGAATCGTTTGTGCGATTGTGCGGCCAGCGTAAGACCCTTGAGCGCATGCAGTTCATGCTGAAGAAAGGGAAGCCGTTGCGGAACTGACAAAGCGAAGCCGTGCAGAAGGCAGGCAACACACCTACGCCGTGCGAGCCCGGCTCCCTTCCGTTAGTTTGCTGAAATGGCTGCCCCGGGGGTGCGGCTTCTTAAAAGTCGCGGCTTGAGCGCCGCTGGGTCCTGGCACCCAGCGGCATCTCAGAATCTGCCTGCGGTTCTGCGCATTAGCGTGTCGCCAGCTTGCGCGCGAAGTCCAGCAGGAATGCCCGGTCGGAATCGACCATGCGGCCCACGAGTCCCTTCAGCTTGAGGAGGAAACGCGCTTCCGTTCCTCCGGGACCCGATTCGTCGGCCAACTCTTCAAGCGACCGGCGCGGTGTCAAATGGGGAGTGGCTGGGGCGTCCTCACCCGTGTAAAACAGACGATACAGCGGAACATCGAGAGCGGCGGAAAACCGCTCCAGTGTTTCGAGTGAGGGAACGGTGTGCCCGTGCTCCACCCGGGAAATGTAACAGCGAAGAAGGCCGCTCGCCTTCTCAATATCGCCTTGCGAGAGACCTTTCTGCTCGCGCAGCTGACGGATTCTTTGACCGATTAACATTCATTTAGCTCCTGACGAGTTTAGGTCCCAGAGCCCTGGCGCCCCTGAGTCGATTTCCTTGCTCTGCTTACTACACTTTTATACCTTACTGATGACAAAAAGTACAGTGTCAATTCTGACAGGCTTTCACGTTAACCCCAAAGATATATATTCCGCAGTTAAGCAGCCGCAGACTCCCCCAGCACGACCGACAGCAGCGCCATCCGCACGTAGAGCCCATTTTCAGCCTGCCGGAAGTAAGCGGCCCGGGGATCGGCATCCACCTCGGGGTCGATCTCGCTGACCCTGGGAAGCGGATGCATGACGATCGCGCCCGGCCCCATCAGGCGCAGGCTGTTCTGGTTGATCACGTAGAGCCCGCGGCATTGCTCGTAATCCGCGATCCGGTCTCCGAATCGTTCCTTTTGGATACGCGTCTGGTAAACAACATCCACTTGGGGAAGCACGGCCTCGAGGGAACTCTCCTCGGTGTAGCCTACTCCGTGCTGCCCGAGATAACTGAGAATGTCTTCCTTCATCTTCAGCAGCGGCGGAGCCACGAACCACACGTGCACGTCCTGGAATTTCCCCAGCAGATAAGCGAGCGAGCGCACGGTGCGGCCCTGGGCGAGATCGCCCACCATGGCGATGCGCAAGCCGTCAATGTGACCGATTTCCTTCTGGATCGTGTAGAGGTCGAGCAAGGCCTGCGTGGGATGCTGGCCCACTCCGTCGCCCGCGTTGATGATGGGCACGCGCGAGACCCGCGACGCCCGCAGGGCCGCGCCGACTTCATAATGCCTCAACACAATCACATCGGCATATCCGTTGAGGATCCTGACCGTGTCTTCGAGGGTCTCGCCCTTGGAAACAGACGAAAATTCGGCGGCGTTTTCGGTGCTGATTACGCGGCCGCCTAGCCGGTGCATGGCTGTCTCGAAGGAAAAGCGTGTGCGCGTGGAAGGCTCGTAGAACAGCGTCGCCATGATGGCGTTGGGATAGCACGCACATCCTCCGCTGCGGGCCACGGGCTCCATGCTGGCGGCGCGGTCAAAGATATCGGCAAGCGCCGGACGGTCGAACTGCTGCGCTTCCACGATGTGAAGGGGCATGCGCGCTTCCGCCGCGCAGGTGTTCGGGCTCAGCTCCTTCTTGTGAGTGGTACCCATGACTGATCGCGCGTCGTTATATCGGCTTAAGTGAAAGGATAATATCCGACGTAGACAGAAGGAGTGTAGCTCCGGAATTACTGCCCTGTCAAGTTCAAACGGCATATTTCCGTATCAACATCGGCATCATTACACTCAATTACATCGACAACTACCGGCCCTGCCGATAACTTTGGCAGATGCTATGGCTGAGCTGATACCTGCCGGAATGCTCATTCACTCCCGGAGCGAGTGGCCGTGCGACTCCTGCCGCGCTTCTCAGTCGGGGAGCGGTTTCCTATGCCTCGATTGTGCGACCTCCCTGGTCAGCACGGCAATCGAGATGATCAGGTCCGCAGGCATGGAACCTGACCGTTTGGCTGATGTCCTGGACATACCTGGGGCGCCTCAGTCGTTGCCTTGGCTAATACGGTGGGCGCGATTTCCGCGAAGCTAAACCAGACCACCCCCTGTTCACGCCGATGCCACGTCACCCGTGGTTGCATCGGCTCGCTGACATCTTCCTACTGCTCCCGGTAGCCCAGGATGTCTGCGGTCGCGCCCCTCAGCACGCGCCCCTTGTGCGGCGCACCGCGCTCCTCCCGCGCTGCAAACTCCATGCGCTGAATCAGAATGCGATACTCACGGAACTCGCAGTCTTCGGGCAGCAGCAGTTCGTCGGAGTTATAGATCTCGCCAAAATGGATCTCGCGAGCCTCGGTATCGACGCGGGCGTCGAGGACCCTGCCCACAAGGCGCCCGCCCTGGTAGATGGCGTCCTGCTCGTACGATGTCGGCGCCGCCGGCGATTTACCCGCGGATGGTGCGCCCCTGTCAGCGTTCATCGGCATGAACCTCAGTGAGAACTCGGCGGTCCGCCGTTAACCGGCAACCACCCCGTCCAGTATACGAAATTGGAAAAGCGCCTGGGAGGCACTCTCAGCTTTCGGGGTTTCAATAGGCTCGGTGTATAGCCTCTTTCAGACTCGAAGGCCGGCCGTGTGGTCTTCTGGCGGAATGGGTTCGTTTAAACGATTTAAGCGGATTTAAGGCCGTTTAAGGGCGCTTAAATGGGTTCGCTTTCGACCTTTCTTCGGGCGGGTTTGTTGATTCTAAAGGACATTTTGGCTTCGTTTTGCGAATTTTTAGGTGGGCGGTTGCGAATCTCGTGCTGGACGGCGAGCGGGGCGCGACCGCGCTCGATCTGCTCGTCTCCGGGTTAGTGATGCGCAAGATCATCGAAGAGCCTCAGTCGTTGGGCTAACTCTCTTATACACACTCCAATGGTAGGTATCAATAGGACCAAGGTCCGAGGCGCGTCACTGGCGTCATTTGCTGATTTAGGCTTGGTCCACGCCCGGCTGCATTTCGCATTGTCAAGCAAATGAGTTGACTCGGATTTGCCTCCGGCGTAGCTTTTGTCTTGGAACCACATCAATTCGAAAAGCTCCGACGGAGGCGGCTGTGAAGAACTGTTCTGAGAACAAGACTGCAAACCAAGAGGCGGCAAAACTCGAAGAAGGAATCCCGCGCCGCACGTTTCTCGGCGGCGCCGCGACGGCGCTGGCGTTCTCCATCGTACCGCGTCGCGTGCTGGGCGGCCCGGGATACGTTGCGCCCAGCGACAAGCTGACCCTCGCCTGCATCGGCGTGGGCGCGCAAGGTACGCGCGTGATGATGGATTTCCTGAAATTGCCCGAGGTGCAGGTGATCGCCGTCTGCGACGTGAACCGCCAGAGCAGCGACTACTCCGAGTGGGGCACGAACGAGCTGCGCGACAAAGTCCGGGCGCTGCTCGGTGATCCAAGCTGGGGCAGCAAGCTGACGGGCCCGACGGCGGGACGCGATCCGGCGCGGCAGATCGTGGAAGCCTACTACGGCAAGCAGAATGCGTCCGGCGCGTATCACGGCTGCGCCGCTTACCGCGATTTTCGGGAAACCTTGCACCAGGAGAAGGGCCTCGACGCCGTCGCGGTCTGCACCCCGGACCATTGGCACGCGCCCATTTCGATCATGGCGATGAAGATGGGCAAACACGTCTACTGCCAGAAGCCCATGAGTCATTCGGCCGTGGAAGCGCGCCGCATGGCGGAAGTGGCGCGTGAGACCAAAGTGGTGACCCAGATCGCCGTGGCGAATTCGGCTTCGCCGGCCACGCGCGCTCTCCAGAATTGGATGGCGGCGCATGCGATCGGCCAGGTGCAGCGGGTGGAGAACTGGTCCAGCCGGCCGTTCTGGCCGCAGGCGCTCGACCGGCCCGATCACGCGGACCCCGTCCCCGACGGCTTCGATTGGGACATGTGGCTGGGCCCGGCGCCCGAGCGTCCTTTCAGCCATGTCTACCTGCCCTTCGTGTGGCGCGGCTGGTTCGATTTCGGAAACGGCGCTCTCGGCGACATGGGGCAATACAGCTTCGATACCATCTTCCGCATGTTAAGACTCACGGCGCCCACCACGATCCAGGCAAGCTCCACGAAGCCTTACAAGGAAAGCTTCCCTGAGGCTTCGCTGATTCACTGGGAATTCCCGGCGCGCGCAGACATGCCGCCGGTCGAGATCAACTGGTACGACGGCGGGCTGAAGCCTCCGCGGCCTGACATCCTTCCCGACGGAGTCGAATTCGGCGCCGAGAACGAAGGCCTGCTCGTGGTCGGCGAGAAGGGCATGATCCTGGCCGGCTTTGAAGGTGAGAATGCGAAGATCTGGCCTGAGTCGCTCCGGATGGCGTTTGTTCCGCCGCCCATTCACCAGCATTCGCCGGGTCATTATCAGGAATGGATCCTGGCCGCGAAGGGAGGCGGGACCACCCTCGCCAATTTCGAATTCGAATCGCAGATCGGCGAGGCATTGATGCTCGGCAACATCGCGCTGCGCACCGGCGAGAGGCTCAATTGGGACGGCGCGAATTTCAAGATCACCAATTCAAGCGCCGCCCAGGCGATGCTGAACTGCGAGTATCGCGGCGATTGGGGATCAGTGGTTGGAACTTGAAGACGAGTGAGATTGAACTCGCGGCAGCCACGGCCTGGGGAACGGATACATCAGCCAGCCGATCAGCAGGGCGATGCCCACGAACAATGCGAAAGACTTGGCCCCGTAAAGGATGCGCTCGCGGGTCGTGTTCCGGGCGATCACGCCGAACACCACCGAGACGAGGAACGCAAACAGAAGCATCGCGGGAAAGTGGGAAATAACCATTGGCTTGAAGATTGAAACTAACACGGGCGCGGCCCGCATCGCAATCGCGAATACCGAACCCGGCAAGTTTCAGAGATCGCACCTGCCCCGAGCATTCCCTTGCCTGCGGTTGAACGCCGGGGCGTAAGCCACAGCAGCATACCTACCACCCCGAAGATCGGTGCACGCGAGAATTAGTCGTGTTATACTCCATCGTAGTTGAACGCTGGGGCGTGGGCCGATGCCAAAGTCAGAAATCAACATGAGTGAAGTACCCGTCTACAGCGTCTCCGAAGCTGCACGGTATCTGCGCGTGCCCTGCACTACGCTGAGGTATTGGACTCAAGGTCGGGGATCGGTCGCTCCCTTGATCGGACTGGCCAGCGCCGAGCCGTGCCGACTGTCTTTCTCGAATCTGATGGAATGTCATTTACTCAGCTCAATGCGCGGTGAGGTGTACCGGTTGCGGCTGCCGAAGATTCGCAGTGCGCTTCAGACCGTGGCGAAGTTGTTCCCTTCGCGCCACCCGCTACTGGATCGGCGCTTTCAAACGGACGGTGTCGACCTGTTCGTTCAGAATCTCCCCGAGGAACTAGTGAACCTATCGAGGGGCGGCCAACTCGGCATTAAGAGTGTTTTGCAGATTCACCTTCAGAGAATCGAGCACAGGCCGGAGGGGGAGCTTGCCTTTTTCCCGTTTGTCGAAGAGCGCAGCGCACAAGAGCCGAAGGTGATTATGATGACTCCTTCAGTTGCCTTCGGCAGACCCGTAATCACCGGAACGGGCATTTCGACAGCCGTAATCGCTGCGCGCTTTCATGCTCGCGAGTCGATCAGTGAACTAGCGAGAGAGTACGGCCGTAGCGAGAGCGAGATCGAGGAGGCCGTGCGATGGGAATCCAGACCCCTTGCAGCCTGAAGACTACACCTTCTTCCTCGATGAGAATCTCCACAATTGCCGGCCAGTTGTCGAAGCCTTGATTTCGGCCGGTTTTCGCCACGAAAGGCACGCAGACCATTTCAGTCCGGGCACCGAAGATTCGCGTTGGCTTCCCCTCGTCGGAACACGACGGTGGCTTCTTCTCACGGTCGACAAGAACATTCGGTTTAACGAATTGGAACGGCGCGCCGTCGAGCAGTTTGGCGTGCGAGCGTTTGTCTTCGCTTCAGTCAATCTCGGAGCCAGGCAGATGGCTGAAGCTTTGGCAAAAGCCGTAGCGGACATCGTTAAGCTCTGCAATCGCCAGCCCGCCCCGTTCATCGCTTCCATCACAAAATCGGGAGGCGTTCATTTACGCTACCCGCGCCCGTAGCGTCGGTACCTTCGGGCCGTGCCGGCCCTCAGTTGTACTTCCATGATCGCGTATCCGCCCCCTGCGGCGCGGACCTCGTGATGTGGTCCGCCATCCAGCGTACCATCTCTTCCTGCGTGGCCGGCTGCCATCCGTGACCCTTCTCCGGACGGCCGTACTGGATGTCGCCGTCATACGGTGGATCAGTCGTGCTCTTGAGAAAATCCTCCACGTCGTAGACCGCCAGGTTCAGATAAAAATTGTCCATGTCGCCTACGTAGAGGTGGAGCTTGCCGCGCAGCTTCGGTCCCAGCGTCTTCCAGTTCGTGCGCAGGTCGTAGCTAAGATCGAAGCCGTGATCGCGCATGTAGTTGGCGACGCCGCGATCGATCTTGCCCGTGCGTTTGTCCCAGAGGGGCTTCGGGTAGCCGTCATCGCCGATCGGTCCGTAGGCTGCCTCCCATATTTCAAGCTGCTGGCCGGAGCGCCCGTGGCTTCCGAGAACATCTTCCAGTTCGCTGAACTTCTGCACGGACGTTTCCGGCTGGCCATAAGACTCGCGCTCCATGTAGCGCGGAACCTGCAGCCAATGATGTCCTGGCTCCCAGAACGCATTGTCATCGTCGTAGGCGTTAGTGAGCTGATAGTGGCGGAAGTCGATGGGATCCGGGTAGAGGGTCCAGGTTCCCCCGAAGAAATCCGGATGCAGCACCTGCAATGCGAATGACTCCCATCCCCCGGTCGAACCGCCCGTGAGCACGCGCGCCCAGCCTTCGGGGATCATGCGGAAGTGCGATTCCAAATAGGGAACGAGTTCGGTCAGCAGCGCGTCCCCGTAAGGTCCTTCGTTGACCGAGTTCACGGCGTAGGAATCGTCGAAATAGGGAGAAGGGTGCTGAAACGTGACTGCGATCATGCGTGGAAAATTGTCGGAGTTCCACGCCTGATAGAACTGATAGCCGGTCTCGACGTTGTAACTCTTCAGCATGCCCTGAAAACGCGCCGGGACCGGCTGATTCTCGGTCGAAAAGCGGAAAGGCGGCGACAGACTGAAGTGGCCTTGTTCGTAGATCACGGGATAACGCACGTCGGGGTGTGTGTCGTAGCCCTTCGGCAGGAGGACGACAGCGCCAATGTACATAGCGTGTCCCCAGAACGCCGTCAGGAGCTTGCTTTGAATCTTCACATGTTTCACCCACTCAGTGTCGGGCGGCTCCTGAACAGGCGGAATCACCTTGGTCAGACTTAGTTTGACGTCGTAACCAGCGCCCGGGTCGAGATGCACCTTCTGCACTTCGCTGTAAAGATTCCCCGGCGAACGGTTGAACTGCTGGCCCTCCCACTGATCCATGTGCGCCCAGATCGTATGACCGTCGGAGCGGTGGAACTCCGTGTAGACATTGATCAGCGCCTGAACGTAGTAATCGCCTGCGGGAACGTCACGAAGGCTCTCGACGGGGTAGCCGAGGGTCGCGCCGTCGATTACAGCCGCGTCGCCGGGCTTGAGTTGGTCCACGTCCGCACCGAACAACGGCGGCGCGTCGCCCCAGAATCCCGCTCGCAGACGCGGCTCAGGCTGCGGCTCCGTCGAGAGAACCACGAATACGCGGCCGGTGATCGGCCCCGCATGGGCCGAGGCTGGGAATGAGACTTCGAACTTCAAAGGGACGTTCGTCTGAGGCGGCTGGGCATAGATGACCGCTGCAGCGAAAAAGACGGCCAGCACGGTGAGCGCAGGTCTGGAGATTTCCCTTAAGCGACGCTTCAATCGTCCTCCTTCTCGCAGGGTGAGTCAGTTTGACGTAGGGGCGGCCCTTGTGGCCGCCCATTTCGAGGTCGCTCTGTCATCTGGGCGGCCACAAGGGCCGCCCCTACGTCAAACTTACCCACTAACTCGTCCTTCCGTTGGGCGCCGGCGAGCAAGCATTATATCCGGCGGGCAGAATGACAGCATCGGGTCTTTCTCACAAGCTGTTACCTGCGACAGCCATTGTCGCTTCGATCCGAAACCGGTAAAGTAAAGTGGCATTGGGGGAAAGGGAAAGCTCAAGATGACAAACAAAGCGATTCGTTGGGGCGCGCTCGGCCTGCTCATTACGCTGGTGTCGATTTCCGCGCGGTGGCTTAGCCTGCGAGGTTCTCGACCCGCTCCACGGGCGCCGATCGCGCAGAAGCTACCCCAGCATTCTTCCGGAACCGGCCCGGCGCTTGCCGGCTCCTTCGGGCGATTACCCTTGAGTTTCGAGGCCAATCAGGGCCAGACTGACCAGGCCGTGAAGTTTCTCGCGCGCGGGATGGGGTACACGCTCTTTCTGACTTCGCGCGAAGCGATGCTCTCATTCCGCGGCAAACGGCGCGCCCGGAGTGAGCCAGGTCCGGAGGATCCGGCGTCTCGGCAGCTCGGCCTGAATCGCCGTACTGGAATCTCCGGGGGTGGCGCGACGGAACGCAGCGTGCTGCGAATGGAGTTTGTGAGTGCCAACCCGCAGGCAGCAGCGGTCGGCCTCGACAAACTTCCGGCCACGTCGGATTATTTCCTGGGAAACAATTCCGCTGCTTGGCGCACGGGTGTGACCCGCTACGGCAAGGTACGCTACCGGGGAATCTATCCCGGAGTGGACGTGGTGTACTATGGCCACGCGGGTCAGCTCGAATACGATCTGATGCTGGCGGCTGGAGTCGATCCGAGCTCGATTCGTCTGGCGCTGACCGCTCAGGGCGCGCCAGCCGCCGGACAGCGGCGGCTTGTGCAGATCGACGCGCGCGGTGATCTTGTGGTGCCGGTTGCCGGCACTGAAGTTCGCTTTCACAAGCCACAAGCTTACCAGTGGGCGGCAGGCTCGAAGCCGGAGGGCCGCAGGGAGCCGGTCGAAGCCCGCTACGTGCTGACCTCGTCGGGAGCGATCAGCTTCAAACTTGGCCCGTACGACGTCTCCCGGCCGCTGGTGATCGATCCCGCGCTGACCTACTCGACCTACCTCGGCGGCAGCGACGACGACGAGGGCAACGGCATTGCTGTCGATCGCTCCGGGAACGTCTACGTCGTAGGGCAGACCTCTTCGGTAGATTTCCCCGTCACCAGCGGCGCATTCCAAACGGCCAAAGCAGGCAGCGATGACGTCTTCGTGACCAAGTTCGACCCCACTGGCCAGTTGATCTATTCCACGTACCTCGGTGGCAGCGCATTTGATTCGGGTGAAGGGATCGCCGTCGACAGGTCCGGGGCGGCTTATCTGACCGGCACAACCTGCTCGAGCGACTTCCCGATAACCCCGGGCGCCATCCAGACCGCCTACGCGGGCACCAACGGCAATTGTGAGGTGTACGGCGGCGATGCTTTTATCACCAAGCTGGACGCGGGCGGTTCGGCGCTGGCCTACTCCACCTATCTCGGATCTTCGGGCTCGGATGTCGGCTATGGCATCGCGATCAATCCGTCCGGAAACGCCTATGTGACCGGGCTCGCCGGAGCCGCGAACTTCCCCACCACTCTTGGGGCCGCCCAGACGAGATTCGGCGGAGGCTTCGACGCTTTTGTGACCAAGCTGGGAACGGCAGGCTCGAGTCTGGCGTACTCCACGTTCCTTGGTGGACAGTACGGCGATCTCGCCTATACCATCGCGCTCGATTCCTCCGGTAATGCTTTCGCCGGCGGGTATACCGATTCCAAAAATTTTCCGGTTACCCCGGGAGCATTCCAGAGCACTCTGCGAGCGCCGACCGCGGGTTTCGTCACCAAGCTGAATCCTCAAGGCACCAAGCTCGGGTATTCGACTTACCTGGGTGGATCGGGTTCCGGCACAGCGCCTTGCGCGACCTGCGTAACCGGCGTTGCCCTGGACCCCCTGGGTGATGCTTACGTCTCGGGATTGACGTGGGAAACCAATTTTCCTGTCACGTCGGGGGCGTATCAGCGCACCTACGCGGGAGGCTATCACGACGCTTTTGTTGCCGAATTTAACCCCGCGGGCAGCGCGTTGCGCTATGCGAGTTACCTCGGGGGCAACGGCGATGATGGCGCAGTGGCGATCGCGGTCGACGGAGGAGGCAACATATATCTGAGGGGAAACACATACTCCGCGAACTTCCCCGTCACTTCCAATGCCTTCCAGTCCGCCAGTGGCGGCGGTTCCGACGCATTTCTCTCTCAGATCGCGGCCGCGGGTAAGACGCTGGCCTATTCTACCTACCTCGGTGGTTCGGGCGACGAGTTTGCCGGTGCCACACGGAGTCTCGCGCTCCTGGGAGCCGCCAACCCGATCGCCTATCTCACGGGGTATATGGACTCGACGGACTTCCCGGTTACTTCCGGGGCGTCTCAGCCGGCATATGGAGGCGGAACCAACGACAGCTTCGTGGCCGAATTCAGTTTCGCCGCGCCTCGGCAATGATGGAGCGTCGCTCCCGCCTCAGGCGAGAGACCATAGAGGCACAGGTCAAATTCTCGAATATTTCGAAAGAAACGATACTTCTTGACCCCCTCCGGAGCATGGACAACAATAGAACCTTCCTGCAAGTGAACGGAGCCATTCGGTGGGTGTGAATTTCCGGTCTGTTTTCAGCATGTTTTCGTCGGACCTGGCGATCGATCTTGGGACCGCCAATACGCTGGTGTACGCGCGCGGCAAAGGCATTGTGGTAAACGAGCCCTCGATTGTGGCCATCAACAAGGTTTCGGGTGACGTTGAGGCGGTGGGCCGCGAAGCCAAGGAGATGCTCGGCCGGACGCCGGGCAACATTGTCGCCATCCGGCCATTGAAAGACGGCGTCATCGCCGATTTCAAAGTCACCGAGAAGATGCTGAACTACTTCATCCACAAGGCCCACAACCGCAAGATGTTTGTGCATCCGCGCATCGTGATCGGCGTACCGTCGGAAATCACGCAGGTCGAGAAGCGCGCCGTGCAGGACTCCGCCATGCGCGCCAAAGCCAGCGAGGTCTTCCTGGTGGAGCAGGCGATGATGGCCGCGATCGGCGCGGGCCTGCCGATCACCGAGCCCTCGGGTTCCATGATCGTGGACATCGGCGGCGGCACCACGGATATCGCGGTCATCTCGCTATCCGGCATCGTCTACAGCCGCTCAGTACGCGTGGCCGGCAACGAGATGGACGAAGCCGTCACGGCTTATCTCAAACGGCGTTACAATCTGCTTATTGGCGAGCGCACCGCCGAGCAGATCAAGATGGAACTGGGCTCGGCCTACCCGCTGGAGAAGCCGCTGACCATGGAGATCAAGGGACGGCATCTGCTCGAAGGCATCCCGAAAACAGTCACCATCGACGATTCCGAGATCCGCGACGCGCTCGCGGAGTGCGTGGCCACGATCGTGAATGCCATTCGTGTCGCCCTGGAGCGGACACCGCCGGAGTTGTCGGCCGACATCTCGGATCGTGGCATCCTGCTGACCGGCGGTGGCGCGATGTTGAAGAATCTCGACAAGCGCATCCGCGAGGAGACCGGGTTGCCGGTTTCGATCGCTGAGGACCCGCTGGCATCCGTGGTGCTGGGCACCGGCCGGATGTTGACCGATTTTCACCTGTTGCGGAGAGTCGCCATTGAGTAAGTTCGCCGACCAGGTCCGGCAAGGCGCCTATTTTTCCGAGTCGCGGGGACACGACACGCTGCTGGAAATCCGCTCGCCCCTGACGGCCCGTCCCGTTCCTCCGCGCGTGCCGGAAGGGCCGCAGGTGGTGCAGGCCTTCATCTCGCAGCATCGATCGTTCTTCATTCTTCTTGCCGTGCTGATGGCTCAACTGGTTTTGCTTTCCGTCCAGGTGACACGCGATCGAAACGTGCCCCTGGCGAAGGTGTGGGCTGTCTCGACCTTTGCGCCCGTCGAGCGCGGCCTGCGCAGCGCGACGGATGGTATTTCAGGGGCCTGGACGGCGATTCGTGATCTTGGGCACGCGCAGCAGAACGAGCGCGAGTTGAACGCCCGCATCGCCGCCGACGAAGCTGAGATTCGCGAATTGTCAGCCAAAGCTTCGGAGAACGATCGGCTGCGCTCGTTGCTCGATTTCAAAGCACGCGCGGGCTACTCCACGGTGGCCGCGGAAGTGATCGGTTCCAGTCCCGGTGAGAATTCCAACGCCATTCTGATTGACAAGGGCGCCGACGCGGGGCTTAAGGCGGACTTTCCCGTGGTGACCGCGGATGGCGTGGCCGGCAAGATTGTGGCTGTTTACGGGCACAGTGCGCAAGTGCTGCTGATCACGGACCCTGCGGCCGGCGCCGGCGCGCTGCTCGAGCAGAGCCGCGTGCAAGGCGTGTTGAAGGGCGGGGGTCGCGGGCTGTGCCGCTTGGACTACGTCATGAACGACAACGCGGTGTCACCCGGAGACAAGGTCGTGACTTCGGGCCTGGACCGCGTCTTCCCCAAGGGATTGCCCATCGGCACCGTGGTTGAAGCGAAGGACGGCAACATCTACAAGAACGTGATCGTGAAACCGGCGGTCGCCCTGAATCAGCTCGAAGCCGTCCTGGTGGTAGTATCCAAGGGCTCCGCGCCCGAGGAACCACAAGCAAGGCATTGACGATTGTGTGATTGCCGATTGAAGATTTGGAAGGCGGGGTTTCAATCACCCGATCATCCGGCCTCTCAATCAGCCAATCGCTCAATCCCTCAATCATCATGGCAGCTCCCGCCGAGCGCCCCATCAACGTCTACCGTGTCCACCCGCTGACACTTTGGATCGCCGCCCTTCTCGCTTTGGTCCTCCAGCCGTTTCTTCCGGTGGTCCTGCCCGCCGCCCATCTCCTCGATCTGCCCTTGCTCGTGGTGATCTACTTCTCCATCATGCGCCGCAGCAAAGTGTTCGGGACGATCTTCGGCGCCGCGCTGGGTCTCGCGGAGGATGCGCTCAGTCACGGGTTTCTGGGCATGTTCGGCATCGCCAACGCGCTGGTCGGATATTTCGGCGCCTGGGGCAGCATCCAGTTCGATCTGGAACAGTTTCTGGGCAGGCTGGCCCTGACGTCGGCGCTGGTCCTCTTCCACACTCTGGTGATGTCCGGACTCCGGCACGTTCTGGTGGCGTCGCCGCCACCGCTTGAGCTGCTCGACCTCGTCAGTATTGTGCTACTGAACTCCGCGCTGGCCATGATCCTTTTCCAGGCGCTCGATCGTTTCCGCCGTCCGGCGTAACCCGGACCCGCAAGGGCATCGTCACGGTGGCATTCCTCACGGGAAGGGGTCACGATGGTGGTGCAGGCTTCCAGCCTGCCCTGCGGGGCCGAGGCGAGCAGGCAGGATGCCGGAACCGAAACGACCTGATCATCCGCGATATTGACGCAAGCCAGCGCCGCTTGAATAATGGCGGCTGGTCTCAGAGTACAGTTCGAATCTGGAGGAATCGCTATGCGTATCGTGCGCTTTGCCTGGATACTCGTTGCATTGCTGCCCGGATCGCATTGGGTTTGGGCCGCTGCGATCACGCTCCGAGGCGCGCCGGCCGACACCGGCTACAACGCGGGTTCGAAAGCTGTCATCCGCGCCACCTTGAGCGGCGCTGCGGCCGCAGGATCCTATGAGGTGTTTGCCGATTTGCGCTATGCTGGTTCGAACGCAACCAACACCCTGGCGCTGCGGCCCTCGGGCGGCGAGGGCGTCTACGAAGGCGCCTGGGATATTCCCGCCGATGCGGCCACCGGACTCTACACCGTCACGCTTCGCGCGCAGGATGACGGCAGCCACGCGCTGATCGCGACCGCGAATCCCCCGGGATTCTTCGTTTACCGGAAGCTTCTGCGGATCACACATGTGACCTTGGATAAGACGTTCTACGCCCCCGGCGAACGCATCCAGTGCGAGATTGGTCTCGAGAATCTCACCGATCGCGATCTGAAAGGCCTGCGCATCGAGTTTTCGAACGAGAATTATCCTTGGATCTCCACCTTTTCGGGTCAGGAGAACGCGGCCGGCAACATGGCGGTGAATCCCGCGCTCGGACTTGTCGTCCTTCGCGAAAGCCTCGACGTTCCGGCGCGCGGGGAAGCATCGCTCCCTATGGAATCCGCGGGCAAGGCGGCATTCCTGCAAGGCTCGCAGGTGGCCATCATGGGAGCGGGTGGACCGGCGCGGCACGAGGAAGTGGCGCCGCCCGAAACCGACCGCTACACCATCGCGGTCTGGGACCACGACCGCAAGAATCTGCTCGACATGCAGTTCTCCACCCAGGTCGTCGTGCGCGAGCCCGACCGCGTGCTGCCCAAGCCCTACAGCCGCAACTACACGCATCCCTACAACAAGGACATCGATTTCAGCAAGTACCGCGAGTTCTACCCGCCGGGCTATATCTCGCCGGTTTTGAATCTCGACCGATTCCGCACGCTCTACCGGCCGGGCGACCATGTCAACATTCTGGGAAGCTTGGCGCCGCCCGGAACGGGCATCTTTCACGTCGAGGTCCGCGACCCGTCAGGGAAGGGGGTGAGTTCCCGGGACGAGAGGGATGTGGAGCTTGAAGCTTCGGGCGTGCTCCGGCTGAATGATGTCTGGCCGATTCCCGCCGACGCCGACCCGGGCTTTTACACGGTAACGGTTTCGGAACGCAACGCCGCGGGGCAGGACGTGGCCACTGCCGCGATGGATATCGCCGTCAACCCGCTCCCATCGTCGCTGATGGTCTTCTGCCCGCACGAGGACGACGAGCATCCGTTCGCCGGATTGATGCGCGCCATGGTGGAGGCCGGACTGCCGGTGCACGTGGTCTTCTACACCGGCGGCGACGTGGGCGAGTGCGAACGCTACTTCGACGGCCATCCTTGCGACCCCGCGCGCGCCCGCGAGTTCGGCACCGTCCGAATGGAAGAATCAACCGAAGCGCTGGAGCATATCGGCGTGCGGCGCGACGAGGTTACTTTTCTCGGATTGCCGGACGGCGGCTCCGGCGAAATCTGGTTCAACCACCTTCATCCCGGCAATCCGTTTCTCGATGTCTACATGGCGGTCGATCACTCGCCTTACCAGGGAGTCTTCGTGCCCAACCTTCCCTACGCGCGCGATTCGGTGGAAGACGCCGTCGAGCGCCTCATCACCCAGTTTCATCCCGCCATGATCGCCGTCTCGCATCCTGACGAGCGGCACGTGGATCATCGCACGGCCAACTGGTTCACCTTGAAGGCATGCCAGGAACTGCTGCGCCGCCATCAGATCGATCCCGCCACCGTGGTGCTCGCGGATCAGGCGTACGGTTCCGGAGGCTACAAGCCTGCACCCTATCAGTACAAGCCCTACGTGCTTCGCCTGAGCGGCGAGGCGGCGGCGTTAAAGCGGGAGATGGGATGGCTCTACCAGTCGCAGGACGGCAATCTCGACGAAGGCGCCAAGAAGACATTTGTCGAACTGCCCCGCACCGAGATGCACGAAGTGATCGGGGACTGGCAGCAGCACGAAGGCTGGAACGAATAGGTCGGCTGTAGCGGCGGTGTCCTCAGCGCCGCGGGGCTCTACATCGCACTCGGCAGATACTCATAGCTGACAAACGCCACCCGCTTGCTGTCCGGCGACCACGACGGCACGTTGATGGTTCCCTGTCCGCCGAACAGTATCGCCAGCACGCCGATTTTTCTGTCCGCGAGCGACATCAGCCGCAGCGTTACGTCCTTGTCCGGAGGATGCCCGGTCACGCCGGGTGCATACGACAGAAAGACCATCCATTTTCCGTCCGGCGAGATGTGCGGGAACCAGTTGTTGAATTCGTCGGACGTCAACTCCTCCTGGTTGCTTCCGTCCGGCGCCATGCGCCAGATCTGCATCGTGCCGGTGCGGTCGGAATTGAAGTAGATGAACCGGCCGTCGGGCGAATAATCCGGACCGTCGTTGTGCCCCGCTGATCTCGTCAACTGCGTCTCAGGGCCGCCCGCCGTGGGAATCGTGTAAACGTCGAACTGCCCGTTGCGTTCCCCGCAGAAGCAGATCGTCTCGCCGTCGGGCGACCAGCCGTGCCAATAAGACGGGCCCTGTTCCGTAATGCGTCTCGGTACGGCGCCGGTAAGCGGAAGGACGTAGATGAGCGATCCGTTTCCTTGCTGGGCCTGCTGGGATTCATCGCTGATCGCTATCAGCCTGCCGTCCGCCGAGATGCCGTGACCATTGTTGCAGTGGGTGGCGAACGCAGTGTCGATCGTCTCCGGCGTGCCCCCCGCGACCGGAATGCGTTCGATGCGACCGTTGCGATTGAATATCAGCGACGAGCCGTCGTGGGTCCAGTTGGGCGCTTCGAAGCGGCCCTCGGCCACGTAGACCGCGCGACGGTCCGTCGAGGCGATGTCCACCGTCTCGAGAGTGCTGTAAAGCGTGCCTGCGGCGGACGTCCCACTCGTCCCGCGCGCCGGCGGCGTTTCGAGACTGACCTCGGAGAACACCGCCGTCTCACTCACGTTTTTATCGTGCGAGCACACACCGAGCCCGACGTAGAAGGGCTCCTGGAATTCCACTCGTATGGCCGCGCCGGCCGGCTGCAGATTCTTGCCGTCCGGGGCCAGCCACAGGTAGACGTATGGGCCCCGCTTCTCGATTCGCAATCGCTTGGGCTCGGAAAGATTGGATTGGATCTCGTGCGTCGCCGCGCCCTTCTGATCGCGATATTGCAGTGAGGTCAGCCCCACGCCGTGCAGCGCCACGTCGGCATAGACGGAATCGGAGTCGAGGCTCTGGCGGATCATCAGCACCGCTTTGCGATGTGGGTTTCCGCCGCTGCCCTGGAACACGATGTCCGCCGCCAACGAGACGTCGCCGTACGCCTGCTTCCAGACAAACTGGAAGGCGTCGGCGCTGGACCACATGTTCTCGCCGCTGCCGGTGACGGTGTAAGTTTGGGCGGATCGATCGTAGCGGACGGATCCGGCGAGAAGCACGGTCCCGATGTCACCGTGGTCCGTGAACAGCCCCAGCTTGGCTGCAGTTTCCCTGGCGTGCCCGCGATCAGGCACGCTGAGGCCCAGGAAGACTGTCGAGAAGAGTACCAGCAAGCAAGCCGCACGTCTGCTGTCCACGTGCACCTCCCGAGGCACCGAAACTCTAGAGTCCAAAAGCCGGCTGCCAGTCAGGTTCTCGCAGGCCCGCCTAACGGCTATGGGCTGCGTGGCCGTCACCAGAGCTCAAGTTGAAAAGTCCGATAGCGGTGGATCAACTCAAAGTCGGAGCGATCGCATGCGACCAGACGAGCGCCGTGGGACCGCGCCGTAAGGGCGATGAGCACGTCAAAATGCAGATCACGCAGTTTGTCCGGCACGAAACCCTTGTCGGCCCGAATCCTCCCCAGAATCTGGCCGGACTCCAGCCAATTCTTGTCGGTCGGGGCGAGGACCGGATGATTTCTCGCCAGCGTTCGCAGGAATTCGCGCTCGGCCGGCTTGGTCGCCGCGCGCCACAGCTCCGCCAGAACTACCGCCGATGTCCGAACCAGCCCTGACAGCTGATCAAAGCGCTGCTGATAACACCCGGTGCGGAGATGGTTGATCACAACCGAAGTGTCGAACAGGACCAGGTTACTCACTTCTCGCCGGCAAAGGAGAGCTTCCCGGCATTCTTGCGCATTAGATTCTTGAACCGCTTCAGCGCCACAATCTCCTTCAGCGAAACGTGAATGGCCTCGGTCCGGGATTTCACGCCCAGAACCTTGACGGCCTCGTCCGCGAGGCGGGTATCAAGCCTCATAGATGTCATTGTCGCCATTCGCGCTCCTTTGGTATATACACTCTATCATAATCGCATATACAGGACAATGCTTCGTCCTCAGCGATGCACATCCTCAAAAGGTACCGAGAAGGCGGTCCACGCGCTTACGGTTCACGAGCACACACGCCTTCGCCGCAATTCCGCGTTCGGCCCAGCCGCCCTTCAGCTTTGCGGGTTTATCGAGCCTGCCCCGCGGGCGACCCAATAACTTCAGGCGGCCTGCCCGGCGCGATGGCTGCCTTGAAGAGAGCCGAATAGGCGATTCCGGCCAGAGCTCCGCCCACGATCGGCGCAACCCAGAACAGCCACAACTGCTGGAGCGCCCAGCCGCCGACAAAGATCGCCGGCGCCGTGCTGCGCGCCGGATTGACCGAAAGGTTGTCGACGGGAATCCCGATCAGGTGGATCAGCGTCAGGCAGAGCCCGATGGCGATGCCCGCGAAACCCACTGGCGCGTTCGAGTGGGTCGCCCCCATGATGACGAAGAGGAAGAAGAAGGTCAGAACGATCTCCGCCACCAGGCAGGCTTCCAGGGAGTAGCCGCCCGGCGAATGATCGCCGTAGCCGTTGGCGGCAAAACCGCCGCTCAGGGAAAAGCCCGCCTTACCGCTCGCGATGGCGTAGAGGACCGCGGACGCTACGACGCCGCCCGCGACTTGGGCCGCGATGTACGGGATAAGGTCGGACGCCGGGAATCGCCCGCCGGCCCAGAGGCCCACCGAGACCGCCGGATTGATGTGGCAGCCTGAAATGTGCCCGATGGCGTAGCACATGGTTAACAACGTGAGTCCGAAGGCGAGCGCGACCCCTGCGAACCCGATGCCGAGGCTTGGGAAGGCGGCCGCCAAAACTGCGCTCCCACAACCGCCGAACACCAGCCAGAACGTGCCGAAGAATTCCGCGCCGCAACGTTTTCCGAGTGACATGTCTGTCTAGCCTCCTTGTCTCATTGGTGGGAACCCGCAGCCCGCCACGCGGGCCGCCGAATCCCGCATGCAGGTCCAATCGAACGCGCCAGCATACCACCTTGTCGGCCACAGTTCACGGGCAACTGACTGACAACTGATTTCCAGTCACACCGCAATCCACGTTCGGTTGCACGCGTCAGGCGCCCGGCGCCTGCTTGCGGCGCAAACGAAATTTACTTTCGGTGAGAATAACCAGAGCCTTCTTGAGCATTTCCGGTTGACAGGCCTGCAAGAAGTCGCGAAGAACAGGCAACACGTGCCCAGGTGTCTGCGGTTTCAGGCGCAATCGAATGATGCCCTCGTGGGAATCAGCGCTCCAATAGGCTCGCTCTGCAAAATCAACGTCGACGGTCACAACTAACCAGCCTTCGTTCGGTGGCCCATCGAAAGATAAACTCGTCATCCCGCTCTGCAAGACCGGCTCCGCTTGCGTGAACCACCTCGTGTCCGTCGTCTCGGAGCGAGGCTGCAACTTCCAGGCGAACGTTTTGGTCGATGAAGAGCCGGTGCATCAGTCGCGAAGACCGGCAAGCGCGGTCGATTCAACCGAGGCCTTGGCAAACTCGACGGCGGCCCGGATACCCTCACTGGTGACGCCGGGAAAGCCCGCTCGAATAGACTCGAAGGATTCACCGGCCGCGAGCTCGCTGAGGATCGACGTAACCAGGACGCGCGTGCCGCGAATCACCGGCTTTCCGCTACGAATACGGGGATCAATTTCGATCTGTCGTGGTAGAGCATGCATTCTCCGTTGCTCAAATCCTACAACACCTCCGCGTCACACGCCATCGAGAGCATCGCCCCTACTCGTACCGCAAAGCGACATTCGGCTCGACCCGCGACGCGCGCAGGGCCGGGATAGAGCTCGCCGTCACTGCCACCATGATCGCGATCAGGGCGCTGGCGGCGA
>Ga0335085_10002293_pt1 | contig 36303 bp, 28 predicted proteins | sample Lox_Sample_45_FD_206712 | JGI IMG/M metagenome (GOLD analysis project Ga0335085, IMG submission 206712) | Soil microbial communities from Loxahatchee National Wildlife Refuge, Florida, United States - Lox_Sample_4.5 | ecosystem: Environmental > Terrestrial > Soil > Wetlands | place: USA... | reverse complement strand
CGACGATTGTTACGTTCCTCGAACTGGAGGGGTTCGGGGTCGAGGCGGTTTCAAACACGCGCGATGCGCTGAACCGGCTGGGAAACCGCGAATACCCGCTGGTGATTTCCGATATCTATATCGACGACCGCACGGGACTCGACATTCTGATGGCGGCGCGAAAGAAAGATCCGCACTGTCCGGTGATTCTGATGTCGGCGCGCGGATCCATGGAGACCGTGATGGCGGCGACGCGCAACGGCGCGTTCGATTATCTGGCCAAGCCCTTCGAGCTGGATACGCTGCTGGCATCGGTGAAGCGCGCGATGGAGCCGGCGGTCGGCGATGATGCCGATGTCGAGCCGGAGGAACTGCCTGAGACCGAGATGATCGGCAGCACGCCGGCCATGGTGGAGATTTACAAGACGGTGTCGCAGGTCGCGCCCACCGACGCAACCGTGGTGATTGAAGGCGAGACCGGAACGGGCAAGGAACTAGTGGCGCGCATGATTCACCGGTTCAGCAATCGCGCGGCGCAACCGTTCCAGGCGGTGGATTGCAACTCCATTCCGCCGGCGCTGCTGGAGAGCGAACTGTTCGGCGCCATGAAGGGCGCATTCACGGGCGCGGATCGGGACCGCATCGGAGTCTTCGAAGCGGCGAACCGAGGCACTGTTTTTCTGGATGAAATCGGCGATATCGATGCGGCATTTCAGTCGAAGTTGCTGCGTTTCCTGCAGGAGCGCGAGATTCGCCCGGTTGGATCGGCGCGCGACAGGAAACTCGACGTGAGAGTTCTCGTGGCGACAAATCGCGACATGCAGAAGCTGGTGGAGGAGGGAAAATTCCGCGAGGATCTGTGGTTCCGCCTGAACGTAGTGAGATTGACTCTGCCGCCGCTGCGCGAACGCCGCAATGACGTTCCGCTGCTGACACATTATTTCCTCAACAAGTACAATTCGCGTTACAACCGGAACGTGAAACTCACCGAGTCGGGCCTGAAAGCGCTGCGGGACTTTACCTGGCCGGGAAACATCCGCCAGTTGCAGCATCTCATCGAGCGGCTCACGATTCTGGCGCCAAATGAACGGCTCGACGAAGAGTCCGTTCAGGATGCGATTGCTGCAATGGAGCCCGGTGGAGCGTCCGGCGAGACGCTGGCGGAGACTGAGGCGGACCAGATCCGGCGCGTGCTGGCGGCCACCGGCGGCAACAAGAGCCGCGCGGCGGCAATCCTCGGCATCGAGCGCAAAACGCTCTACCGAAAGCTGGAGCGCATGAAGCTCTGATGCAGCGATTCCACATTGGGGCCGTGACCGACCTGTTTGCGCCGAATGTCGGTGAGGCTGCGCGTCTCATGCGCGAGCTGGGAATGCGCAGCGCCGAACTGCGGAACATCGGCGGCAGGCATGTGCTGGAAGCGGGCCGGCAGGATGTCGACGAGGCTATCGGGGCGCTCCGGGAGAATCATCTGGAGGTTGCCGCGATTTCGACGCCGCTGCTCAAATGCCCGTTAACGGAATGGGAAGCGCAGTCGAAACTGGCGGATCGTGCTTTTGATATTGCGTGCGCTGCCGGCGCGCGAATCGTGCGCGTGTTTTCGGGCGTGCGCGAGGGCGAGCCGTCAAAGTGCTTCGAACGTGTGGTTGACGTGCTGCAGGAACTTTCCGACAGGGCGGCGCGGCGCGATCTGATAATCGGTCTGGAAAACGATCGCGCCTGCAACATCGCGACCGCACAGGAAACGGCCGGAGTGCTGGCGGCGATCGACCATTCGAACCTGCAGGTGGTCTGGGATCCGGCGGCAGCGTATATTTCGGGCGAAAAACCGTTTCCGACGGGGTATCAGATGCTCGACACCACGCGCATTGCTCTCGTGCACGCGAAGGACTGCACGCTGGAGGGGCACAAACCCGTGTGGGAGCCGCTGGGCGAGGGCGATATTGACTGGCAGGGCCAGATCGATGCGCTGGCGGAAGACGGGTATAACGGCGCGATTCATCTGGAAACGTACTGGGACGGTGTGGCTCAATGCGCGAAAAATCTCAGCCGGATGGCGGAGAGTTCAGCGCTGTAAAGTTCCCCGGAAGGGAGTACAAGCGGCGTTTCCGGCACAGCCAAACCTGCCTGACGCCTGGGCGCTGTGAATGCGTGCACCGGGCGCGCTGAACAGTTCGATGGGAGCGGCGGTACACTGAGAGGGTCCTTTTTTCTATGATTTCGCGTGCTGAAGCTGTCGAGATGTTCCAGTCTGACGACCTGATCGGACTTGGAATGGAAGCGGACGCGGTCCGCCGGAAGTTCCATCCGGATGGCGTGGTGTCGTACATCATCGACCGCAACATCAACTACACGAATTTCTGCACGGAGTACTGCAGCTTCTGTGCGTTCTATCGACCCATGGGCAGCGACGAAGGCTACGTGCTTCCCCGCGAAGTCATTTATGACAAGATTCAGGAGACGGTCGACCTCGGCGGTACCGGCATTCTGTTCCAGGGCGGACTGCATCCGGACCTGAAGATCGAATGGTACGAAGACCTGCTGCGCGGGATCAAAGCGAAGTTCGATATCTGGTGCCACTGTTTCTCGGCGCCGGAAATCATCAACATCGCGGAAGTCAGCGGCATTTCGCTGCGTGACACGATTGCGCGGCTGCGCGATGCCGGGCTGGATTCGATTCCGGGCGGCGGCGCGGAAATTCTCGACGATGCCGTGCGCCATCGCATCAGCCGCCTGAAATGCGGTACGCAGGAATGGATCGATGTTCACCGCACCGCACACGCCCTTGGTATGCGTACGACCGCGACGATGATGTTTGGCTGCGGCGAGACCATCGAGCAGCGCATGAATCATTTCGACATCGTGCGGCAGATTCAGGAAGACACGGGCGGATTCACGGCATTCATCCCCTGGGCGTTTCAGCGCGAGCTGACGTCGCTCGGCCGGTTCATCAAAGAAGAAGCGACGTCGGTAGAGTACCTCAAAACGCTGGCGATTTCGCGGATTTACCTGGACAACATCGAGAACATTCAGAGCTCGTGGGTCACCCCGGGGCTCAAGATCTGCCAGCTCGGGCTGCGTTTCGGCGGCAACGATGTGGGCAGCATCATGATTGAAGAGAACGTGGTGTCGGCGGCGGGGACGCATCATCGGGCGACCGAAGAAGAGCTGCGGCGGATGATCCGCGACGCAGGCTTTGTGCCGAAACAGCGGGACACGCTGTATCGAACTTATTTTCTGAACTGAAACGAATCTTCTTCCGGCGCGCCGCCGTATTCAGCTACATGGGCGCAATGAAACTTATCTTTTTGACATTATTCGCAGGCGCAATCGTATTTGCGCAATCGCCGGCGTTTGAAGTGGCGTCGATTCGGCCATCGGCCACGGAGCCGCAGGGTCAGGTCGATGTCGGGCTGCATATGGACGGGGCGCAGGTGCGCGTCGCGCGTCTCACGCTGCGCGATTACATCGGCATCGCCTATCGCACGAAGATCGCGCAGATCGCCGGGCCCGACTGGATAAATTCGGAACGCTTCGATATTTCCGCGACCATTCCCGCGGGAGGAACGACCGCGCAGATTCCGGAAATGCTGCAGGCACTGCTGGCGGACAGGTTCCAGCTGAAATTTCATCGTGAGAAGCGCGATTTTCCCGTGTATGCGCTGGTGCAGGGCAAAGGACCGCTGAAGATGACAGAAGCTCCGCCGGATCCGGCCGCGGCAGATGCTGCCGAGCCGGTTGACGTGAAAGCCGGCGGTTCGGTCAAAGGAGTCAATATCGACCTTGGCGGCGGGCGCACGTTTTCGTTTGTTCCCAACAAATTCGAAGTGCACAGGATGACGATGGTGCTCTTTGCGCGCTATCTGGAGCGATTCTCCGACCGGACGATCATCGACATGACCGGGCTCAAAGGGCAGTACGATGCAACGTTCGATATCAATCCCGACGACTACCTGCCGCTGCTGATTCGCTCAGCCATGAATGCCGGCGAAACGCCGCGGCCCCAGGCCATGAGGCTGGAAAGCCGATACACGATCGAGAGCCTTTCCGACGCTCTGGAGACGATCGGGCTGAAACTGGAGCCTCGCAAGGCGCCGCTGGATGTGATCGTCGTGGACAGCGCATCGAAGACTCCGGCGGAAAACTGAAATCCGCCGAACTTCATTCGGGGGACCTGCGTAAACCTGCATATGAATGCAGGCAAGGGAATCGTTCTTACAGTCGTGGGATCGGCGATGGCCTTCGCGCAGGCGCCTTCGGGCCCGCAGTTCGAGGTGGCGTCGATAAAGCCTTCACTGAATGCGGAGAGCATCCAGCAGGGAAAAGTCGCGGTAGGCCTGCGGATGGACGGGTCGCAGGTGCACGTGGCATCGTTCACCATTAAGGATTACCTTGGCCTTGCTTATCGCCTGAAGATTGCGCAGATATCGGGACCCGACTGGATCAGCTCGGAGCGATTCGACGTTTCAGCGACACTTCCGGAGGGCGGGAAGACAGCTGACATACCGGAGATGTTTCAGACGCTGCTGGCGCAGAGGTTTCAATTGAAATTTCATCGGGAGAAAAAGGATTTTCCCGTGTACGCCCTGATGCCGGGAAAAGGCCCGCTGAAACTCAAGGCCGTTCAGCCGAATCCTGAAGAAACCGCAGCCACGCCTCCGCCCCTGGAACTCAAGGCCGCCGGTTCGGTGAACGGGGTTGATATCAATTACGGAAATGGTTCGACCTTTTCGCTGGTGCCCAATACCGTGGAAGTGCACAAGCTCACGATGGTGCAGTTTGCGGGAATCATCGAAAGATTCTCGGATCGAACTGTCCTGGATATGACCGGCCTGACAGGGCAGTACGATTTCAAGGTCGATTTCAACGCCGACGATTATGTGCCAATGCTGATTCATTCGGCCATAAATGCGGGCGTGACGCTTCCGCCGGACACGGCAAGACTGGCCGAAGGGCACACGGCCGCGGGTCTGTCGGACGCGCTGCAGACCATAGGATTGAAGCTCGACGCGCGGAAAGCGCCGCTGGATGTGATCGTAGTGGATGGCGGCCGGCCGACCCCGACGGAGAACTGAGAAGCTGTTGCGTATTGGCCGCTGTTTTAGACCGTAGCCAGCGGGTAGTGCAGGGATTGCGTCAGCCAGTCGCGATTGTCGCGAACGGCATCCCGGAGCGTCGCTGCAAGCTGATCGCGTTTCTCGTAGAGACGGAACGGTTCGCGATTTCCGTGCTTTTCCATTAAGGCTTTGACCACGAACGGCATCAACATCGAATAGTCGGCAGGCAGGCTCTCGGTCGATTGCTGGTAAGTCTCCTTGTCGACCTTGCCCCACGTGACTGCTTCGGCCGGAGGACAGGACGAGAGAGAGCCGTCGGTGACAGGCGCCGTTGTGATCTGGACATCGAATTCGTAGCCGCGCACTTCCGGCAGGCCGAGAACCTGGCCCAGCGCCGGTTCCGGCTGCAGGTTGTAATTCTTCGGAACGCCGCCGCCGAGGATAAGCGTGGCGATCGCTTTGGCGTCGCTTCCGAACAGGCCCCAATAGTGATACGCGCACGCTTCGAAGACTTCTGCGTGAAGGTCAAGATCGAAGGCGTAATCGGGAAGCAGGCCCGCCTGTTTCATGGCCCAGAGCTTCATGGAATTCAGGAATACGCTGCCATCGGCGGGCGCGCCGACGAAGACCGGAATGCCGAGGCGATTGCACGTGGAGAGCAGCCCCGGTGTGACCCGATTGCGCGTCTCCTGCTGCGCATAATAGGCGCCGAGGCGATAGCGGAGCTCGGTGCCCGTCATTTTCTTCTGGAATTCGGGTCGGGTGAGGACGGCGGTCAGGAATTTGTCCTGATCGAAGAGAACGGCTTCATCGAAGCCCATGTCGGTCACGCGGATGACGCCCTCGTCGCGTAGTTTGCCGTCGTCGCCGAAAATGGGAACTTCGTAGACGGGATCGTCAGTGTGCTCGTTGAGGCTGCGATGGCCGTCGTGATAGCAGACGGCGTCAGTCGTGCTGAGGTAAGCGACCCAGCCGGTTTCGAGCAGAGGGATGAGCCAGGCCTGGTGCTGGCCGGAAACGGTGATCGGGCCCGAGATCGACATGGTGATGGGGCAGCCGGTAGTCAGCGCGCGATCGAGGATGGTGTAGACGCGACGCAGAATCGCGCCACCGAACGCCGGCAGGCAATGTTCGAAGATTTCGTGGACAGACCGGCACTCGTCGATGCGGCGTACGCGCACTGATTTTTTCATTCTTCTGATTTTCGCAGGGGCGGCGTGTCTTTCAGACTACTGAATGCGAAAGTCCCAGACCTGAATGTTGACTTTGCCGTCGGTGTATTCGACGACGGCGTATTCGCCCTTCGGCAGCGGATCCTGCGGCCATATTTTGTACAGGCCATTGTCGGTCAGCTGTTTGGTGAAGGTGGGGACAACTGTCCGCATTTCCTCGGATTCCTTCGCCACCGGAATAACGGAAATTTCTTCGACAATGCGGATGCCTTTTGACGGCATGAGTTTGATGATGGCGAATGGCTCCATTTCAGAGAGCTGAAGGTAGAACTCCTGATTTGGGTCCGTGACGATGTTTTGTGAATGCTCGCCGTTCAGTTCGAGAGTTTGTTTGCCGTTGACGACCGGCACAAAAACTTTCAGCACGCTGCGGCCTTTGGAATTGCGCAGTACAGATTCGCCGGCGGGAAAAACGCGGAGCTTGTCGTTTTCGAGCGTGTAGACGCCGGGATCGCGCGGGATCTTCATGATTTCGCTGTGCTGTTCGCGCCGGGCATCCTCTTCGTCGGCAAGTTCCTGGGAATGCTTTTCGAGTTCTGCTTTGCGCGCGGTGGTTTCGGCGTCGGTTCGCTTCAGGTCGACCAGAGCGGCGGGCATTTCCTCCCAGTCGCTGCGCTCGATGCTGTAAAACTTCACGCGGTCGCCTTCCGTTTTGTATTCGCGCACCAGCTGGTAAGTGCCGTCTTTCAGGTAGAGCTTGAAATTTGCTGCGCTGAGCGTAAGAACGAATACAGCGAAGAGCAGAAGAAAGCGGCGCATCGGCAGAACCTTCTTTGAGTCTATGCCTATAATGAGGCCGATGAAACACCGGCGGCTGGGCAGGACCAATTTTGAGGTCAGCGAAATCGGATATGGTGCGTGGGGCATCGGCGGAACTATGTGGATCGGCGCCTCAGACAAAGAGTCGCTGGCCGCGCTGCGGCGGGCGATCGAGCTGGGTGTGAATTTTATCGACACCGCGCTGGTATACGGCGACGGACACAGCGAGGAGCTGGTCGGGCAGGTGGTGAGGGCCGCCCCGCGAAAAGTGTACGTCGCCACCAAAGTGCCGCCGAAGAACCGGCTTTGGCCCGCTCCGGCAGGTGTGGGAGTCGAAGAGGCCTTCCCGCGCGATTACGTTGTGCGCTGTGCGGAACAGAGCCTGAAGAACCTGGGCTTCGATGTCATCGATCTGCTGCAGCTCCACGTGTGGAATCCGGAATGGACAGAACAGGACGAATGGCGCTGCGCCTTCGAGGATCTGAGAACGCAGGGGAAAGTGAGGGCGTTCGGCGTTTCGCTGAATAACCACGATCCGGACTCGGGGGTGGCGCTGATCGAAACCGGAATGATCGATGCGGTGCAGGTGATCTACAACGTCTTCGACCAATCGCCGGAGCGGCGTTTGTTTCCGGTGTGTCTGAATCACGATGTCGGCGTATTGGCACGCGTGCCGCTGGATGAAGGGGCGCTCACCGGGCGCATCAACGAGAAAACGGTGTTCCCGGAAGGCGATTTCCGCAACAGTTATTTCCGTGGCGAGAGGAAAAGGCAGGTGGCGGAGCGCGTCGCGGCGCTGGTGAGCGATCTGGGGCTGGAAGATGCGCACGATCTCCCCGAAGTTGCATTGCGGTTTTGTCTGTCGCATCCGGCGGTTTCGACCGTGATTCCGGGAATGCGATCGACCAGCAGCGTGGAGGCGAATGCGCTGGCTTCGAACCAGGGTCCGCTGCCCGCGCCGACACTCGGCGTTCTCCGCCGGCATGGATGGGACCGGGATTTTTACCGGCGGGATTAGCCGGGACGCATCACTTCTGACACTTCGGGCAAAAGTGGGTGCCGCGCTGGGAGAGGACGATTCGCCTGATCGGCGCGCCGCACTTGACGCAGGGCTCGCCGGTGCGGCGATAGACCCGATGCGATTGCTGAAAGTTGCCTTTGCGTCCCTCGGCGTCGACGTAATTCGACACAGAAGAGCCGCGGCTTTCGATGGCTTCGGCAAGGACTTCGCGCATCGCATCGTAGATGCGCGCGATGCGGTCTTTTTTGAGCGACGCGGCGATGCGCTTCGGGTGCACGCCGGCGCGAAAGAGAGCTTCGTCGGCGTAGATGTTGCCGACGCCGCGAACGACGGCCTGATTCAGCAGCACGGCCTTAACCGGCGCTTTGCGCGCTTTTAGGCGCGCGGTGAAATCGGCCAGAGAGACTTCCAGCGGCTCCGGGCCGAGAGCGGCCACGCGCGCGGGAAGTTCATCGCCGTATTCGATGCGGCCGAACTGGCGCTGATCGTCGTAATGCAGCATGCCGCGATCAAGAGTGAAGATGGCGTGCGTCCATTTCGTCGGATCGGCGTTGATGAGGAGCTTGCCGGTCATGCCAAGGTGGACCACCAGCCAGCCCCGATCGAGTCTGATGGCGATGAATTTGCCATGACGCTCGATGGACTGAATTCGCCGGCCCGCCAACGCCCTGATGGTTTTGTGCGGCGAACCGACAAGGACGCGAAGCTGGCGGAACTCGGCGTTGAGGATGCGGCGGCCGATGAGCGCGGGGCGCAGAGTGCGCACGACGGTTTCGACTTCGGGAAGCTCAGGCATGTTGATCGGGGAGATCGACGAGGACGTCGCCTGCTTCGATCCGGACGGCGTAGGTGGGGATACGAAGGTCGCGGTTGAATTCGCATTCGCCGGTCGCGGAATCGAAAGGCCAGGCGTGCCAGGGGCATGTGATCACGCCGCCCTCCAGAGCGCCCTGGCCGAGCGGGCCGCCGTGGTGCGGGCACGTGCCGTGAAGCGCGCGGATTTCGCCGCCCACATTGCAGAGCGCATAGGGTTGATCGCCATCGAGGGCTTCGATTAGCGCTCCTTCGGGAAGCTCGTCGATGCTTGCGACTTTTCGGAAAGGCAATTTTCAGTGTAGGGGATCGTGGTGAAGATGCGAAAATGAGGTTTCAGTGGATTTTCTCGCGGGTCTCAATCCCCAACAACGTGAAGCTGTCGAAACGACTGAAGGCCCGTTGCTCATTCTGGCCGGCGCCGGAAGCGGTAAGACGCGGGTCATCACGCATCGCATCGCGCATCTGGTCAGTGCGAAATATGTGCCGCCCAGCGCCGTCCTGGCGGTGACATTTACCAACAAAGCTGCCGGCGAAATGCGCGACCGCGTTTCGGTGCTGCTCCAGGACCTGAGTCTTGAGCAGAAGCCCACCGTTTCGACGTTCCATTCCTTTTGTGTGCGGCTGCTGCGCCGCGACGGCGGCGGACTGGCGTCGATTCGCCCGGGATTCACGCGGACCTTTTCGATCTACGACGATGAAGATCAGCTGATGATCGTCAAGGCTGCATATAAGCGAATGGGCCTTGACGAGAAGCAGATGCCGTATCGCGCGACGCTCTCGCAGATCAGCCATGCCAAGAGCCTGAAGAAGACGCCGCAGGAGATGTACAGCGAGTCGGCCGATCCTCGGGTGACGAAAATCGCGGCGGTCTTCGAAGAGTACGAAAAAGCGCTCCGGCAGGCGAATGCGCTGGATTTCGACGATCTGCTGCTCGAAAGCGTGCGCCTCCTGTGGCACGACGCGGAAACACGCGAGGCCTGGAACAGGCGTCTGAGCTACATCATGATCGACGAATACCAGGACACCAACCGGAGCCAGTATGAGCTGATGCGGCTGCTGTCGCAGTCGCACGACAATGTGTGTGTAGTCGGAGACGAGGATCAGTCGATATACAGCTGGCGCGGCGCCGATATCCGCAACATTCTCGATTTCGAGAAGGATTATCCCGGCGCGAAGACGATTCGCCTGGAGCAGAACTACCGCTCCACGAAGAACATTCTCGAGGCCGCCAGCCGGGTGGTCGCGAATAACCTCGAGCGCAAAGGCAAGTGGCTGTGGACCGACGCCGACGAAGGCGACATGCTGACGGTCTATACGGCACACGATGCCGAGAACGAAGCGCTCTTCATCGCCGATACGATGGACAAAATCATCCGGCAGCATCCGGACCGCCGGGTAGCAGTGCTCTACCGGACGAATTCGCAGTCGCGCCAGATTGAAGAAGCGCTGCGCCGGTACAACCGCAAATACAACGTGGTCGGCGGCATCAGCTACTATCAGCGGGCTGAGGTCAAGGACATCATCGCGTATCTGAAGCTGGCGCAGTCGCAGAACGACACCATCAGCCTGCAGCGCATCATCAATGTGCCGGCGCGCGGGATCGGAAAAACCAGCGTTGAGCAGGCGGAGAAATTCGCGGCGGAGAATGCGCTCGGATTATGGCAGGCAATCGAGCGCATGATTGAGGAGAACCAGTTCGGCACAAGGGCGCACTTCGCGATGGCGGCATTCCGCGAAATGATTCTGGAACTGGCGGAAACGGTCCAGTCGAAGCCGCTGAATGAAGCGCTCAGGTTCATTGAAGAGCGCACGGGGTATCGGCGCATGCTGGAGCAGGAGAATACGCCGGAGGCGCAGGCGCGCCTGGAAAATCTCGACGAACTGATGAACGCCGCGGCAGAGGCCGTGGAGCGCGGCGAAACCGCGCGTGATTTTCTGGATCACGCGGCGCTGGTGGCGCAGACCGACGATATCGACGAGCGATCGCAGATCACTCTGATGACTCTGCACAATGCCAAAGGGCTCGAGTTTCCCGTCGTATTCATGGCGGGGATGGAAGATGGATTGTTTCCGCACAGCCGGTCGCTGCTGAGTGAGGCGGCGATGGAAGAGGAGCGGCGTCTTTGTTATGTCGGGATGACGCGGGCGGAGAAGCGGCTGGTGCTGAGCTGGGCCAGGTATCGCCGTCGCTTTGGCGGCGGCGAGCAGGAGCGGACGATGGCGTCGCGGTTCCTGAAGGAGATTCCATCGGAACTTGTCATGCAGATGGGAGTCGAGGAAGAGGCCGCCCCGCCGCAGGTCGATCTGTCGGCCGAGCGCTGGCAGGTGCGCCAGGATGTCCGGCGGAATCTGTATACGGGGAAGACATACAACTCGGTCGAGAATGTGCAGCAGTTTTTCAAGGAGCGCGGAATCAATGTGCCGATGCGTCCGGGCGCTCCCGCGGCGCATTCGCCGGTGCCTGCTGCGCCTGCCGGGTCTCCGGCCCAGGGCGGATTGTTCGGCAAGCTGCCGCCCGTGCAGTCGAAGACTCCGCTGCCCAAAGCACCGCCGCCTCCAAAACAGCCGGCGCGAACAGGTACAGTAGTAGAACATCCTAAATACGGCACGGGTACGATCGTGCGGCGGGAAGGCGACGGGGAAGACGCGAAGGTCGTCGTGATCTTCGATCGCTACGGGATGAAAAAATTAGTGGAGAAATACGCCGGCCTCAAGAAGGCCTGAGCCGATATCGAATGAATACAAAAACCGTTGAGTCCCCGGAAGAACGCAAGAAGCTGAAGCGCGCCGCGCGAAAGAAGGCGGCGCCGAAAGCGAAACGAGCGCAGGGTGTGGCGCGCGGATCGCAGAAGAAGAAAGTCCGGCACATGGTGCAGGGCCAGCGTAAGCGCTGATTCCCGCAGGACTGTGGCTTGGGGAGTTTTCTACGGACGCGCAGCATTGACGCGCTGATCGCCGGTTCGGAATCGCCGGAACGGCAGCTGCGCAAATCGCTCGGTCCGTGGAGCCTCACCGCATTCGGTGTCGGAGCCGTGATCGGCTCCGGCATCTTCATTCTGACCGGCACAGCGGCGGCGGGTCAGAACCTGCAGTTCAAATCGATCCTCAACGCGCCGATTCTCGATCTCCTTCTGAACGGCGGAAATGCCGTGTCGACGATCGGTCGCCAGGGCGCCGGGCCAGGGATTTCGCTTTCATTTCTGGTCACGGCGTTCGTGTGCAGTTTCGCGGCGCTGTGTTATGCGGAACTGGCCTCGATGATCCCGATCGCGGGAAGCGCATACACCTACGCTTATGCGATCCTCGGCGAGATTTTCGCCTGGATCATCGGCTGGGACCTGATTCTCGAATACGCCGTGTCGAACATGGCGGTGGCCGTCGGGTTCTCCGCGTATTTCAACGATCTGCTCGACGGCGTGTTCCACATTCATCTGCCGAAGATCATTGCGAGCCCGGCGATCGTGGACGGCGCGCGCACCGGAAGCGTGTTCAACCTGTCGGCGCTGGTGATTCTGGTTATCCTGACCTGGGTCCTGGTGCGCGGCGTCAGGGAAAGCGCGCAGACCAATAATGTGATGGTCGCGATCAAGATCGCGGCGATTCTGATTTTCGTGATCGGCGCAGCGCATGCGGTGAATACCGCGAACTGGCATCCTTTTCTGCCGCATGGGTACTCGGGAATGCTGACAGGCGCTGCGATCGTGTTTTTCACCTACATCGGGTTCGATTCCGTGTCGACGGCGGCGGAGGAATGCCGGAGCCCGCAGCGCGATCTGCCCATCGGAATCATCGCAACGCTGATTGTGTGTGCCGCGCTGTATATCGCCGTGGCGCTCGTGCTGACGGGAATCAAACCGTGGCAGACGCTGAACAGCGCCGCGCCGGTCGCTGACGCGCTGAAGGAACTCGGAATGAACCGCATCCGCGGCTGGGTGAACGTGGGCGCGCTCGTGGGGATGATTTCCTCGCTGATGGTGTTTCAGTACGGGCAGGCGCGCATCTGGTTCGCGATGTCGCGCGACGGACTGCTGCCGAAAGCGTTCGCAAAAGTGCATAGCCGCTACCGGACGCCGCACGTGAGCACGTGGATTGCGGGCCTCGTGGTCGGGATTCCGGCAGGGATCTGGGACATCGGGACATTCGCGGACCTGTCGAATATCGGGACGCTGTTCGCGTTCATTGTCGTCTCAGCGGGCGTGATCGTGCTGCGCAAAACCCATCCGGAAAGGCAACGCGGGTTTCGCGTGCCGTGGTGCCCGGTGCTGCCGATTCTGTCGATCGTGTTTTGTCTGGTGCTGATGATGGCGCTGCCACTCGAGACATGGCTGCGGTTTGTTGTCTGGCTGGTGATCGGGATGGTGATTTATCTGCTGTTCGGGCGGCGGCACAGCGTGCTGGAGCAGGGAGAAGCCTGATCGAACGCCGCGCGCTCCGCTCAGGTCCGGCTCGGCATGGTCGACTGCGGCACGTGGCTGAATTAGCGGGTATTGTTCGTCACGAGGGTGAGATCCAGGCCGTGATCAGGCGGGCCCGGAAAAATGCGCAGGTTACAGACCGAACAACACGGCCGTCCGCTGCAACTACAGAGCTGCGACGAAGCCTTCCCACGCCGCCGTCGTGTTGTCGAACTGAATCCGCGCGTCCTGACTGATGCGCATCATCATCTGATCGTCGTGCATGGGGTCGTGGTGGAACAGCATCAACTGCTCAGCGTGCGCATCGCGGGCCACCATAACCGCGTTTTCCCACGTGCTGTGGCCCCAGCCGCGGTGCGTTTCATATTCTGCCGGCGTGTACTGGGCATCGCAGATCAGAATGTCGGCGTCCTGTGCATACTCGGCCAGCGTGTCGTCTGACTTCTTGACTCCGTGCTCGTAATCGGTAGCATAGACGATGACGATGCCGTTCGATTCGATGCGGTAGCCGGACGCGCCCTGCGGATGATTCAGCGGGAACGGGCGCACAACCAGCGAGCCCACTTTGACGCACCCGCCGGTCGCGATCATGTGGAAATCGCGTTTGGCCGCCACCTGGCTGAAGTCGATGGGAAAATACGGCTGTGCCATCTGACCCTCGAGCGTTTCCTGCAGCGGACGGCCGGTGGATCCGGAGTAAAACGTGATGTGATTTTTTGGCCCGTAAAGCGGGGCGAAGAAAGGGATGCCCTGGATGTGATCCCAGTGGAAATGTGTCAGGAAAATTTTTGTATGGATGGGCGCGCCGTTGGCCTCCTGCATCAGGGTCTGGCCCAGCGCCCGAATGCCGCTGCCGCCGTCGAGGATGACCGTATCGTGCGCCGTGCGAATTTCGACGCACGGAGTATTGCCGCCGAATTTCAGGTTTTCAATCTGCGGGGTGGGAGTGGAACCACGAACGCCCCAGAACTTGAGCCTTACGTTCACGCCATCGTCCATCTAAAAGGCCATTTTGGCACGAATTCTTTTCCGCACGCCGTTTTCAAGGCGTAATTTCAGAGCCGTGGAGTAGGCTTCTTTGGCGGCATCGGCGTGGCCGAGAGATTTTTCGGCATCGCCAATCTGTTCCCAGAGAGAAGGATTCGCGGTTTCGGTTTTGGCGGCTTCGCGAAGCTGCGTCAGCGCCAGATCGGTCTGATTGTTTTTGACGTACAGGCCGGCCAGCGCTTTGCGCGCGGCCACGTATTCGGGCTTCATGCCGACGACGTATTGATACTGTTCGATGGCGCCTGCCGTATCGCCGGTCTTCTCCAGAGCATCGGCGAGGCTCAGGCGTGAGGCTATGTAGTCCGGCTGGGCGGCGATGTTTTGACGCCACAGCGTAATGGCTTCGTTTTCACGGCCCTTCAGACCGGCAAGCAGCAGTGCGAGGTTGTGGCGGGTGGCCAGCGCCGTGAGCTCCGAGGGGTTCTTCTGCAGCGCGTCACGATAGAGCTTCTCCGCCTCAGCCGTCCTGCCTTCGGACGCTTTGAGGGAACCGAGCGCGTTCAGTGGCTCGGGCGCGTCCGGCGCAAGTGCGATGGCTTTGCGGTACGCATCCTCCGATTCGCGCCGCCGGTTCAGACGCTGATACACGAGCCCCAGGTTGTACGGAAGATAGAAATACTGCGGCGTGATGCGCATGGCCGCCTGATAGCTCGCAATGGCTTCCTGATAGCGGCCTGCTTCTACATACGCCAGCGCGAGATTGTGAAGCGGATATGACCAGTTGGGCGCGCGCCGGGCCGCATCGCGGAACGCCGGGATGGATTTCACGAAGTCGGCCTGTTCCAGATAGGCGATGCCGAGCGCGTTATAGCCGTAGGCCTGGCCGGGATCGATACGGACGGACTGTTCGAGCAGATTGGCGGCGCCGGAGAACTGTTTGTCGAAGAGAAGGCTGCGGCCTTCGAAGAAATCGTTGCGGCCCTCGAGGTAAAGCGATTCGGGCGTCAGCGTGATAGCCGCCTGCATGTAGCGGGAACCCGCGTCGAACTCGGCCTTGGTCTGGGGATTCTGGTCGCCGGCAAGATAGCGCAGCAGCACCTGCTGAGCCGCATTTTCAAGCGCGATCCGCAGCGCGTTTTCCTGCAGGAACATCTGCTCAGGCGCCAGTTCGCCGCGCAGGCGGTCGAGCAGCGCCCACGGGCTGTTGGGCTGATTGGGGAGCAGATTGCCGCCACGGATGGCGTTCTGGAAGGCATCGACATCCTGCGCCGCCTGCCCTGAGAGCGGGGCCTGCTGCGCATTGGCATCGGCCAGGAACAGCGGACCGCCGTTGCGCGAATCGTACAGCGTGCGGTAGCGGGCCAGCGTGATGCCCTGCTTACTGAGATCGGAAAGCTTCGTTTCGCCGGCCAGATTGCCGAAATCGCGCGGGTGTTCTTTGCCGTTGGTCAGCTTGGGAACATTCTCGCGCACGTAGGTAGCGAGCTCGCCGGCGTCGACAAAGCGATCGTCGTTGTGATCGGCGAACCCTTCCAGGCCTTTGACGACCGAATAGGCGAATGCGCCGTGACCGCCGCCGTATTGCATCCCGGCCTCGGCAACCTCGCGCGGACGGGCGGAGACGAGACCCAGCATGTCGCCCTGTGCTTCGCCGAGTTTTTCGACAGCGGTTTCCACCGTGCCTGTTTTCAGATTTCCGATAGCGGCCGCGCGCGCCACATCGGCGAAAAGAACCACGCGGCCGACCTTCGGGAGCTCGTCATCCACCAGCGACTGAATCTCGGTGAACGGGATGGCGGTCGTGGAAAGATCCTGCGGATCGCTGTCGTACGTCATGATGTACGAGCCCCGATTGTCGACGATGCCGTGACCGGCGATCAGAATGAAGATCGTATCTTTCTTGCCGGCGCGCTGGCGAAGGATGGTCTGGAAACCGTTGCGGACCGCGGCGGTGGTGGCCTCTTCGTTGGTCAGCACGATGACCTGATCGCCCGGAACCGCGCCGCCGCGAGGGCTGGCGAGGTGCTGGCTGAAGGTTTTGGCGTCGGCATCGGCAAACTGCGGCCAGAGATCCTGCGGGACTTTCTGGTATTTGGAAATGCCGACGATCAGGCCGTAGGTTTTGGCTTCGGGCGAAATCTCGGCTGCTTTAAGCGCGGCCTCGGTGGCCAGCGCTTCCTGCAGTTCGAAAATGCGGCCTTTGACCCAGACGGCATCTTTCCACTGGGCGGAAATCTTTTTGTAAGTGGCCAGAGCGTTGGCCTCGAGTTTGTTCTGATCGAAGACGGCGGCTTCCTGCACCATCGAGGGAACGTCGTCCGGATTCGCCCGCAGAGCCTGCTCGAAAGGCGCGACGGCCGTCTGCACAGCGGGCGGAAGCGCATCGAACGCGAGAACCGTGCCTTCCGGCTGCGCCAGGCCGCGGCTCATGCTGACGCCGTAATGCTGTTGGCTGGCAACCGACACGCGAACCACCTGCGGCAGGAAGCAGGCGCCGACCGGTTTGGGCGCTTCCAGCTTGCCGGTCTTGATCTTAAGCCCACTGGCGTTCAGCAGCACGTCGCCGCCTGCATCCAGCGTCTGGGAGGCTTTATTCGGGCAGTAGAGGAAATTCGCCGGCGCGCCGATGGCCTGCAGCGAATCTCCGGTGAACAGAATGTCGCCGGAGCGGGCGGCCAGAGGCGTTTCAGTGTTGGCGCGCAGCACCTTGCCGCCGGTGGCGGTCAGGATGAGACCGACGGGCTCTTCCTTGCCGTCAGCGGCATGCAGGAGCGGCGTCACCGAAATAGAAGCAGCGATAACGAAAGATATACAACGCATTTATGCGGGCACGCCCTGTTCGAGATGATGCGCCTGCCGAATCTCATCCGTAACCAGCGACGTGACTGTGTAGAGTTTCATTGGTTCGGTCTTTCCGCGCACCGGGACTGCACCCAGGTACGTAGTGTCGATTGCCCCCCTCAGCATTTCATGCGTATCGCCGCTCATGAGGAGTTTTGTTTTGTGCTCTTTATTGAGGCTTTCGAGGCGGGAGGCGAGGTTGACCGTGTCGCCGAGGACCGTGAATTCCATTTTGTCGGACGAGCCGACGTTGCCGATAACCACTTCCCCGGAGTGCATGCCCGTTCCGGTTTTGAAAGCGTTGGGGGCCGTCACCATTTCAGCGGCGCATTTGACCGCGCGCAGGGCATGTCCGCCGGGTTCCGCGCCTTCGTCGGTATCGCTGAACACCGCCAGGATACCGTCGCCGATGAATTTGTTCACCTGGCCATGATGGCTGACGATGATCTTGCACATCTGCGCCATGTAGACGTTGAGCAAATCGACGATGACAGCCGGGTCTTTGGATTCGCAAAATGCGGTGAATCCGCGGATGTCGCTGAACATGATAGTCACCTGACGCCGCTGTCCGGTGAGAGCGATTTTCTCGCTCTGCTCGAGGGACTTGGCGACATCCTTGCTTACGAAAAGGGCAACGGCGCTCTTGAAGAAGTGGCTCTTCTTTTCGGCTGTGGCGAAACGGTAGATGGTGCCGCCAATCATGGACGACACGACCGTCAGCATCATGTCCATGCTTGAAATGAGCCATCCGAGGCGGAACATGACGTCGGTGAATACGAGGGCGATCAGCAGGAAAGCCACCGTATACAATGCCGTCTGCGACGCAGCGAAGACAGCGCCGACGGTGATGGTGGCGCCGGCAGCTGCTAACAACGATACGATCCGGACCCACTGGGGAACAGGCTTCAGGAAGTTGCCCTTCAGGAGGGTCTCAAACGTGTTGGCATGAATTTCGACCCCCGCTGTCTGCCACGTATTGGTCGAGCCGAAAGCAGTGAAAAAGGGAGTTGAGTGGCGGTCATCCGTCTTCACGTCGGGACCCATCATGACCGCCTTGCCTTTGAACCATCCTTCGAGTCGCGCCTTATTGCCGGCTTTCTCGGCCTGGACGACATCGTAAAGCGAAACCCTGGGGAAGGTGTCGGACGGCCCGGCGTAGTTGATGGTCATGTAGTGGTCGGCATCGAGGGGGATCTCGCGGTTACCGAGGAAGAGCCTGTTGTCGCGAATGGAGGCTTCCACGCCGAGGAATTTCTCCGCGGTGTGCATCGCGAGGCTGCGCATCGGCATTCCGGCGGGCGCGCCGGGTGCGGGAAATTCGATCAATTCCTGGCGGCGAATTACGTCGTCGGAGTCGTCCGTGAGATTCGGGAACGCTGCGCCCCCGAAAGTGGACGCCATCATATTAACCGGAACAGCGAAGGATGGGTCGTGCTGGTCGGCTGAATTGGCGACCCACGCGAGTACTACCGGCATCGTGGGCGAAACCGTGGCATAGGCTCCGGCAAGTGCGGCATCGTCATCCGGCTCCCATTTGGCGACCGGAATACCGAACGCGGCGTCGACCATCATCACTTTCGCGCCGCCCTCAGCCGCTGCCTGGATCGCCTGCGCATAATAGTGCCGCCAGAAAAGCTGAGGTTCCGGGAATTTGTCCTGGGCCTTTTCGTCGATGCCGACGATGATGAGATCGCGCGTGGCGACCTTGCCGCGCAGAACGAAATGGGCGTCCTGCGCTTTCAGACTGAGGGTCTGAAAGAACTGGATTTGGCCCAGTAATACCGTGATCACGACGCTGAGCACAGCTATGGCAGCGCATATCGCAGCGCGCTTCCAGGTACGTTTCATCCCTTGTACGTAATGGTACTATTTCCCGCCGCATCGCCGCACGAGCCTGCAAGTCGTTGCGGCGCTCGTCCGGGGGGTATCTTAATGAAGTGGCGCTCGTGACCGCGCCGGACCATGACTCCCCAATCCCTGGTCGGCAACATCATCTCGCATTACGAAATCCTCGAAAAACTGGGCGAGGGCGGAATGGGTATGGTCTTCAAAGCGCGCGACACGCAGCTCGGGCGATTCGTCGCCATCAAAGTGCTGCTTTCCGGCTCGGGTGAATCGGAAGACCATCGGGCACGCTTCATCCAGGAAGCACGCGCGGCTTCATCGCTGAATCATCCCAATATCATCACGATTCACGACATCGTCGGAATTCAGCACGGCGAATGCATCGTGATGGAATTCGTGCGCGGGCGGACGCTGGCGGACATGATCGAATCCGGCCGCATTCCGGCCGTCGACTGCCTGAAAATCGCCACACAGATTGCCGACGCGCTGGCGGCCGCGCACAATATCGGCATCGTTCACCGCGATCTGAAGCCCGCCAACGTCATGGTGACGCCCGAGGGCCTGGCCAAAGTGCTGGATTTCGGGCTCGCCAAGCTTTCGGCCGAGGACGAAGAGCGCGACGTGCTCGGGGGCGCTTTCGCGGATTCGGACAGGACCAGGTCCATCCATGTCGATAGCCGGCCCAAGACAGCCGAGGGCGCGATCATCGGCACCGTCGCCTATATGTCGCCGGAGCAGGCGCAGGGGCTGCGGGTCGATGCGCGGTCCGACATTTTCTCGTTCGGGTCGGTCCTCTATGAAATGCTGACCGGAGAGCGGGCGTTTCAGGGCAGCTCCGGCCTGGCGACGCTGACCGCGGTGCTGCGCGACACGCCGAAGAGTTTCCCGAAACTCAACGTCGATGCGCCCGAGGAAGCGCAGGAGATCGTGATGCGATGCCTGCGCAAGGATCCGGACCAGCGCTTCCAGTCGATGCGCGACGTGAAAACGGCGCTCGAGCAGGTTTACTTTGCCACCCGCTCCGGCATCATGCATCTCACTTCGGGAACATGGCAGAGGCCGGCCGCGGCGCACGCGACGCCGTCGATTGCGGTGCTGCCGTTTCTGAATCTCAGTTCGGACAAAGAAAACGAATACTTCAGCGACGGACTCGCCGAGGAAATCATCAACGCGCTGACCAAGCTGGAGAATCTGCGCGTGACGGCGCGGACGTCGGCTTTCGCGTTTCGCGGCTCCGAGCAGAACGTGCGCGATATCGGCGACAAACTCCATGTGTCGAGCGTGCTCGAGGGCAGCGTGCGCAAATCCGGGAATCGCGTGCGTATCAGCGTTCAGCTGATCGAAGTGGCGGAAGGAAACAATCTGTGGTCTGAACGCTATGACCGCGAGATGACCGACGTTTTCGAGATTCAGGATGAGATCTCGCAGGCAATCGTGGCCAGCCTCAAGGTCAGGCTGGCGAGCCAGTCGGGCTCAGGCACGGATGCGGCACGGCCCCTGAAGTCGCTGGTTAAGCGATACACAGAAAATCTGGAGGCCTACGAGCTTTACCTCAAAGGCCGCTTCGAACTTTACAAAATGACCGGCGAGGGATTGCGTAACAGCCGGCGTCTGTTCGAAGAGGCGATAAGACTCGATCCAAATTACGCGCTGGCTCACGACGGCCTGGCATACGCGTGGTATCTGGAGGGCTTCATGGGCTTCATGGCGCCCAAAGAAGCTATGCCCAGAGCCAAGGCAGCCGTGCGTCGCGCCATCGAACTGGATGAGTCAGTCGCCGAAGCGCACGCCACGTTGGGTGTGATTCTGGCGCTTTACGATTGGGACTGGGCGGGCGCGGAACGCGAGATGATCCGGTCGATCGAGCTGAACGGGTCCTCGCCGGTCTGCCGCGACGGGTACGCGTTTTACTATCTGCGGCCGGTTGGCCGGATTGAAGAAGCCATCAGTGAGACGCAGCTCGCCCTGTCGCTCGATCCGCTGTCGATTCTGTTCCGCGTGCATCTGGCGTTTCTGTTTTACCTGCAGAAGAAGTATGAGCATTCCATCGCGCAGTTCCGGAAAGTGCTCGAGATGAGTCCTGAATATTATCTGGCGCACGCCATGATGGGCAACGTGTATACGCTCGCAGGCCGGTTCGATGAGGCGCTCGAGTGTTATGCGAAGGCTCGCCGTGCGGACGCCGACAGCAAATTCATCGATTCGCTGGAGGCGATGACGCTCGCGATGGCGGGGCGGCGGCATGATGCCGTGGCTCTGCTGGATACCATCACGCAGAAGGCCGCGAGCGGCTACATTTCGCCCGTGAGTATTTCCTACGTGTACACGGCTCTTGGAGATCCCGACCAGGCCTTTGAGAATCTGGATCGCGCCGTGTCGGAGCGCGATCCGAATCTGCTCGGACTCAGATCCAATCCGATTTTCGACAGTGTCCGGGAGGATGAGCGGTTCAAGGCAATCGGGCGCAAGATGCAGCTCGACCATTGACCATACACGCGACGTCAATCGCGTTAATCGCCGCTGACCAGCGCTTCCTGCCGCGCGCTCGCTTCCACCATTTCGAGGACGTGATCGCTCGGCGCGGGATCGATTTCGCGCACTGCCGGAAGTGGTCCGCCGACGGTGTGATAATGCGCGCCGGCGACGAGCAGCTGATCGGCGGGGAAGCGCGTAATCACTTCATGGCCGGTCTCCGTCACCACGATTTCCTCCTCGATGCGTGCCGCGCTCCAGCCGTCCTTCGAGGGCCAGAAGGTTTCGAGCGCGAACACCATGCCGGGTTTGATCTCGTAAGAATGTTCAAGCGAAACCAGGCGGCTGATGACCGGCTTCTCCCAAATGGCGAGTCCGATCCCATGGCCATACTGCAGCCCGAAGCAGGCTTCTTCATTTGGAAATCCGAACTCCTGCGCTTTGGGCCAGACCGCTGCGATTTCGGCGGTCGTACGGCCCGGCCGCACCAGTGAAATCGCGGCATCGAGATAATCGCGGCATCGCTTGTAGGCATCCACCAGCGCATGCGTGCCGAAGCCGATGGCGAAACACCGGTAATAGCACGTGCGATAGCCCATGTAGGAATGCAGGATGTCGTAATAGACCGGATCGCCGGGGCGCAGTACACGGTCCGAAAAGACGTGCGGGTGCGGATTGCAGCGCTCGCCGGAGATGGCGTTGATGGCTTCAACGTATTCGGAGCCGAGGTCGTAGAGAACTTTGCTCGCGAGTCCGACGGCCTGATTTTCGCTCATGCCCGGCTTCATGGCGCGATACAGCTCGTCGTAGGCAGCATCGACCATCATCGCGGAATGATTGAGCAGCGAAATCTCGTCTTCAGTTTTGATAACGCGCGCGGCCGACATCGCCTGCTGGCCATCGACCACGGTGATGCCTTCCTTCTGCAGCGCGAACAGAACCGGCGGCTCGACTACATCGATGCCGAGCGGCTCTTTGTGGAGACCGCGCATTTCGAGCTCGACTTTGATCTTGCGCGCCACGTCCTCGGCGCGGCCCATTTCGGGCGACATTGCGCCGCGCAGCATGGAAATACCGGCGCGCGAGCGTTCGCCTAACCACGGACAGTTGAGCTGGTGATGTTTTGCCGCGGAGCCGAAGTCCCACATGATGGGTTCGCCCATATCGCCCGCGCTGCGCGGCAGCAGCGCGAAGCGGCTGATCTTGTCCTGCGCCCACGTGCCGATGGTGGTGGCGGTGAGATAGCGGACGTTGTTCATGTCGAAGACGAGCAGCGCGCCCATCTCCGATTTCTTCAGCTCGGCTTTGGCGCGCTCCAGGCGCTGGCGGCGGAGCCGGTCGAAATCGATGCGCTGCTCCCAGTCGACTGCCATCGATCCATAAGTTTTGATTGCCATTTGTGAAATCTCCTAAAGACCGCACAGGCCGAAGGGCCTCTTGTGCGCGCTCAACAACTAGTTCACGCCGGCCATTCGCGCCAGCACCTGAAAGATGATTGCGAAATCCTTTTCCTGAAGCCCCATGCCGCGCGCCGCGGTGAGCATTTCATTCGCGGCCGCGGTGGAGGGCAGAGGCACGTCCACCTGACGGCCGAGTTCGAGCGCAAGCAGCATGTCCTTCTGCATCATATTCACGTTGAACCACGCCTCCTCGGGCTGCTGCAGCACGAATGGGCCGCGATACTGCACCATCGGCGATGCAATGGCGCTGTGCGTGAGAACGTCCACTGCAATTTCGCGCGGGATGCCGCTCTTTTCGGCGAGCAGAACGCCTTCGGAAAACGCCAGCATCTGAACAGCGAGGCTCAGGTTGGTCGCGATCTTCATTACGAGCGCGAGGCCGTTTTCGCCCACGTGCGTCACCTTAGGGCCGATATCGAGCAGCAGAGGCTTAATGCGCTCGAATGTTTCTTTCGTACCCCCCACCATTACTGAGAGCTTCCCCTGCTGCAGCGTGATGACGCTGCCGGACACCGGCGCATCCACCATGTCCGCGCCTTTCGCGCGCACTTTTACGACCAGGCGTTTGCTGACCGCGGGGGCCACGGTGCTCATGTCGATCAGAACCTTGCCCGCGCTGATTCCGGCGAGGATGCCGTTCGGGCCTTCGGCGACCTGTTCGAGGGCCGCTGAGTTGGTGACCATCGCAATCGTGATGTCGGCTGCTTCCGCCACGCCGCGCGGCGTCTCGGAAAATTTCATGCCTTTGTCGATGAGCCATTGCGCTTTGACGCGCGTCCGGTTATAACCGGTGACCGTGTGGCCATGAGCCATGAGCCGGTCGACCATCTGGCCGCCCATCACGCCGAGACCGATGAATCCGAGATTTGCCATTTAGATGCCTGCCGTTTACTCAACCCAGATCGTCTTGATGTTGGTGAATTCGCGAATGCCGTGCGCGCCGCCGAGCTCGCGGCCGTGGCCGGACCATTTTACGCCGCCGAAAGGCATGCGCGGGTCTGAAACCACCATTTTATTGACGAACACCATGCCGGATTCGAGCTCATCTGCGAAACGGTCGCGTTCACCCGGATCGTTGGTCCAGACGCTCGCGCCGAGGCCGAAGCGGCTGTCGTTGGCGACCCGGATGGCTTCATCCATGTCACCCACGCGAAAGATACAGGCGACCGGGCCGAAGAGTTCTTCGCGGTAGCCGGGCGAATCTATCGGAATGCCGGTGAGGACAGTGGGCGCGTAATAGCAGCCAGGCCCGTCGAGCGGTGTGCCGCCCGTAAGCACGCGCGCTCCGGCTTTCACGGTGGCGTCGACGTCAGCCTGCAGCGATTTGACCGCGTCGGCTGTTGATAGCGGGCCGACATCGGTGGAAGCCTCCATCGGATCGCCGACATTAAGCGCTTCCATTTTGGCGACGAACGCGCGTTCGAATTGATCCGCAATCCTTTCGGCGACGATGAAGCGCTTCGCCGCAATGCATGACTGGCCGTTGTTAATGATGCGCGCTTTTACGGCGGTCTCGGCAGCCAGATCGATATCGGCGCTGGGCATCACGATGAACGGATCGCTGCCGCCAAGTTCGAGAACGACCTTCTTGACGCGCCTGGCCGCGGACACGCCCACTTCAACACCTGCGCCTTCGCTGCCGGTAAGCGTGGCGGCGGCGACGCGGGGATCGCTGAGTACGGCATCCACCTGTTTGGCTCCGATCAGCAGCGTCTGGAATGCGCCTTCCGGGAAGCCGGCTTCACGCAGAATGTCCTCGATCCGGAGAGCGCACTGCGGAACGTTGGAAGCGTGCTTCAGCAGACCGACATTGCCGGCCATCAGTCCCGGCGCGATGAAGCGGAACACCTGCCAAAGCGGAAAATTCCACGGCATGATCGCCAACACGACGCCGAGCGGCTGATATTTAACGTAGCTGCGTTTCGCGTTGGTGGGGACGTCTTCGTCGGCGAGATATTTTTCCGCGTTCTCGGCGTAATAGCGGCACGCCCACGCGCACTTCACCGCTTCATCGACAGCAGAACGAAAAGTTTTGCCCATCTCGGTAGTCATCAGGCGGCCGAGGGGTTCTTTGTCGCGCTCGAGGATTTCGGCGGCGCGATTCATCATTGCGGCGCGCGCGGCGAAGGGAAGCCTGCGGAATTCGGGGAAGGTGGCGGCGGCGAGCTCGAGTTTCGACTGGATCTGCGCGGGGGTGAGGGGATCGAAGGCTTTCAGAAGTTCGCCGGTGGCGGGATTGATCGTAGCGATGGGCATGGACGCAGAAACACAAGTTTATAGGAGGCGCCGGCACGCCGGGCGTCAGCCGGGCCGCGGGCTGAAATCCCGGACGGGAATATCGATCAGGCCGTTGGCCAGGGACGGCAAATGATTACCCGAAATGGCGCTGCGACTGTCGTGGCGGTTTCTGCCGATGAATGGGAACGTAAGTTCCGCTCTTCGATCCGTGGATGGCGAATTACTTCGATGCCGACAGTTCCGCGTAGAATGCGTCGACTTTGGGGGCGCGCGGGGCCCAGCCGTTTTCTTCTTTGAGCTTCGCGAGAAGTTGATCCTGCGGGACGCCTTGTTTGACCAGCTCGCGGGCCTTCGCCAGCATGGCGTCGTATTTCGTCTTGTAAGCCTGCACTTCAGCTTTCGTCATCACGTCGCCGTTGCCTGGCACGGCGGCGTCGAAATCGAGTTTCAGAACTCCGGCGAGCACGTTGGGCCAGTCGGTAGCGCTGCCGCCGCCGGCGTAGTCGATAAGCGGATCCGTTTTACCGGTGGTTACGACGTCGCTCAGGCTGACCGTTTTCTGCGCGGGGAAGTAAACGACCGTATCGCCGCTGGTGTGCGCGTTGCCGAAATGATGCAGCTCGACGGTCGCGCCGCCGAATTTCAATGTGTATTCCGCGCCGGGATAAGTGATCGTGGGCGGCGGGAACTTTTCTCCGTTGGATTCGTAGGTGACGATATTTTTTTTCAGATTTTCTGTGCCAATGATCTGGACGCCGGCATCGAGAAAACGCTGGTTGTTGCCGGTGTGGTCGGCGTGATGATGCGTGACGATCAGGTACTTGACCGGCTTGTCGGTCTTGCTCTTGATCAGATTCATCAGGTTGTTGTAATTCTCCTGGCCGGGCAGTTTGCCATCGACGAGGATTACGCCATCCGGAGTGACGAGGAAGGTGGAGTTGCCGCCCGCGCCGGTCACCATGTAGAGATCCGGTTTGACCTCCTGAATGGCCTGGGGCTGAGGACCGCGGCCACGACCGCCCCCGGCCGGCGCCTGCGCAAGCGCCGATGCGGCAACGAGCGTGAGGGTCAAAAGCGTTTTCATACCAGCTGCTCCGGTCTGATGGGCAGAGTGCGGATGCGCTTCTTTGTAGCAGCGAAGATGGCGTTGGCAACGGCGGGTCCGATGGCCGGCGTGCTGGCCTCACCGATGCCCGCGGGCATTTCGTGGCTGGGGACGAGGTACACCTCGATGGCGGGCGCTTCGTCGATGCGCACGACTTCATATTGATGGAAGTTGCCCTGCTGCACGCGGCCTTTGTCGATCGTTATGCCGCCTTTCAGCGCGGAAAGACCGAAGACGATGCCGCCCTGAATCTGCTGCACGACGCCCGCTGGATTGATCACCTGACCGCAATCGACGGCGCAGACGACGCGATGCACGCGGTATTTGCCTTTGTTGTCGACAGAGACTTCGGCGATCTGCGCGTTGAAGCCGCCGAGGTTGTTGACCATGGCGACGCCGCGGAATCGGCCGGCCGGCAGCGGCTTGCCCCATCCGGCTTTGTCGGCCGCGAGATTGAGAACGCCGAGGGCACGAGGAGTTTTCGCAAGCAGCCTGCGGCGCAGCTCGACCGGATCTTTGCCCCCGGCCGCCGCCATTTCATCGATAAAGCACTCGGCGAAAAACGTGTTCTGCGAACAGCCCACCGAACGCCAGTAGCCGACCGGGATGCCGACGTCGGGGGGATGATATTCGACGCGGAAATTCGGGATCTCGTACGGCACGCTGGCGATGCCATCAACGCCGTTGCGATCGACGCCGTTCTGCAGGCCGGAGAATGACGGCGACGCCACGCGCGCGTGCCATGCCACCGGCCAGCCATCCCCGTCGAGACCTGCATGGAACTGCGTCAGCGATGCGGGCCGGTAAATATCGTGCTGCATATCGTCTTCCCGCGACCACGTCAGCTTAATCGGGATGCCCGCTGCTTTCGAAATCTCGATAGCCTCATCCACATGCTGCCCGGGACGTCCGAAACTGCCGCCGAGGAAGTAAGTGTGGACATCGATTTTGTCCTTCGGAAGGCCGGTGATCATTTCCGCGGAATCGCGCGCCGCGCTGGGGATCTGCGTGCCCGCCCAGATTTCGCAGCTGTCTTTGCGCACGTCGACGACGCAGCTGTGCGGTTCCATCGGCGCGTGCGAGAGGTAGGGCGCCTCGTAGAGCGCATCGACCTTTTTCGCAGCGCCGGGAATGGCGTTATCGAAATTGCCTTTGTTCAGCGCCACCGCGCCGGGTTTGGTGAGCAGATCGGCGAAGTTCGCGCGAATCGTTGCGCTTGACGTGTTGGCGAGCTTGCCTTCGTCCCACTGAACTTTGAGCGCGCGGCGGCCTTCCATGGCCGACCACGTATTGTCCGCAATGACGGCCACGCCATTCGAAATCTGCACGACGTTCTTCACGCCGGGCACGGCTTTGGCTTTGGATGCATCGAAGCCGGCGACTTTGCCGCCGAACACCGGGCAGCGCTCCAGCACGGCGTACTGCATCCCGGGAACGCGAATGTCGATACCGTAGTCGGCTTTGCCAGTGACTTTCAGCTTCGTGTCGAGACGCTTCGGCGAAGTGCCGATGACTTTGAACGATTGCCAGGGCTTCAGCGCCGGTTTTGCCGGAGCAGGCATTTTCGAAGCCGCATCAGCGAGGCTGCCGTAGGTCAGGCGCGCATTCGATGCGGTATTGATGACCGTGTTTTTTTCCGCGCGACACTGCGATTTGTCGACGCCCCATTTCTGCGCCGCTGCCGCAATCAGCATTTCGCGCGCGGACGCGCCGGCCTGCCGAAGCGAATCGTAGGAACTGCGCACCGTCAGGCTGCCGAACACGCCCTGCAGGACCGGCGATCCAAAAACGCCATAGTTTACCGGGTCCACCTTCGCGAACTCCGTGCGGATTTTGCTCCAGTCGCACTCGAGCTCCTCCGCCAGCATCATCGGGACGGCCGTCATCGAACCCTGCCCGAGCTCGGCGCGGTGGACCGTCAGCGTGATCGTGTCGTCGTTTCCAATGCGCACGTACGCGTTGAATTTGGGATCAGTCGATTCGGCGGCCGCAGCTTTCGAGTTCTCCGGCAGATAAAAACCGATTACCAGTCCGCCCGCGGCGGCTGTGCCGGACTGAATGAATGAGCGCCGATTCACTTTGCACCCCCCGCCAGCTCCGACGCACGATGAATCGCGCGGCGGATGTCCTGATAAGTCCCGCAACGGCAGATGTTGCCTTTCATGACCTCGTCGATATCGGAGTCGCTCGGCCGTTTGTTTTTCGCAAGCAGCGCAGCGGCCTGCATGATCTGTCCGGATTGACAGTAGCCGCACTGCGGCACGTCGCCTTCGAGCCACGCGCGCTGCACCGGATGGCCGCCGTCCGGCGACAGGCCTTCAATCGTGGTGATGCTCTTCCCGGCGACAGCCGACATCGGGGTGCTGCAGGAGCGGATCGCCGCGCCGTTCAGATGCACCGTGCACGCGCCGCAAAGGCCCGCGCCGCATCCGAACTTCGTGCCGGTCATGCCGAGCGTGTCGCGCAGAACCCATAGCAGGGGCATCTGCGGAACCACGTCTACGGTCTGCGCTTTCCCATTGAGATTGAACTGGATAGCCATTGCGCCTCCTCGGGGGCTGGTGTGAATTCAGCTTATATCTGTTGTTGTGGCGCCGCAACGTGCCATAATTCACTTTATGACTACGTGTGTCCGAGTTTGGACGTACGCTTCGGCACTTTTTTCAATTTTTGCGGCGACGGCCGGAGCGACAAGCGTGCCCGGCCTCTCATTTGAACAACTCACCGATCGTTCCGAATTGGTGGTAACGGGACAGATTTCGCGTTCCTGGACCGACTGGGATTCCGACCATAAATTTATCTGGACCCACTACGAATTGTCCGTTTCCGCGACGCACAAAGGATCGGCCGGGTCGAGCGTCGTGCTCAGCGAACCCGGCGGCGTCGTCGGGATACAGGGCATGGCGGTGGCGGGCGCCGTGACCTATCAGCCCGGCGAGCGCGTGCTGGTTTTTCTCGAGCGAATGCCTAACGGTTACCTGCGCACGACTGGCTGGAGCCAGGGCAAGTTCGCCATTGATTCAACCGGGCGGCTGCACGGTCAGTCGATCGGCGGCGTGGAACTGGTGGGCAGCAACACAACATCTCTGCGCGCGCTGAACGGAATGACGGTCGCCCAGCTTCACGGACGCATCGCGACCCGCCTGAAGTCGCAGGGGAGGGCAGAGTGATGCGGCGCGCGGCATGTTTGGCCCTCGTTCTGGCGAGCGCCGGATTCGGGTACGTCCGGCAACAGGTCTCCGGCACGACGACACCGCTGGTGCGCGTTGACAACACCGGAATCCGGTTTTACCTCAATCAGCAGATCGCGCCCGGCATGCAGAGTTCCGCATCCGGGAGCACCGTGACCGTGATCACGTCGGACAGCAATCCGCAGCAGGCCGTGCACAACGCGCTCGCGTCATGGAATGCCGTAAGCGCCGCGAACATCCAGTTCCTGCCGGTGGCGCTGACGCCGAATGTGATCGATCCTTACGATTACCAGCACACCATCGCCTTCGGATCGACGCAGTCGGATCTCAGCGTGGTTGGTGCAGCGCTGGCGGTGACTATTGACTCTTACGTAACCGGCGCCGCGAATCCCGGTCAGGCGGGGAGCCCTCCCGTCGGGTGCAGCTCCGGCTGCACGTACCCCGCGTCGGGCGATATTTTCGACTCGGACATTATTCTCAACCCGGAATACAGTTTTTCCACCACCGGCGTGGGGAGCAGCGTTCACGACCTGCAGGCAACGCTTCTGCACGAGTTCGGGCATTCGCTTGGCGCCAATCACACCGGAATCCTGGGTGCATCGATGTTCCAGTTTCCGACCCAGCATTTCCTCACCTCAGACGATCTGACGTTCGTTCAGTCCGTATATGCGCCCGCCACGGGCGCTGCACCGATGGGGACGATCAGCGGTACGGTGACGACCGCGGCGGGAGCAGTTCCGGTGCCCTATGCTTTGCTGACGGCCTTCGATACCACTGAAGGCATTACGGTCGGCGGAGTGACGAACGTCGACGGGACGTATTCGATCAACGTGCCGCCGGGCAATTACAAAATTTACGCTGAACCGCTGAACGGCGTAGTGCCGATCAATATCTATCTGACTCAGGATCAGCTGAACCTGGCCGGCAAGACTGCGTTTCAGACGACCTTCTACAACGGGACCGCAACAGTGACGGCTAATTCCACCCGGACCGCGAACATCTCGGTGACGGCGGGAGCATCAACGCTCGCGAGTCCAATCGTTGCCTGCGTGCCGGTAAACGGAAGCGTATCCAGCGGCAGTCAGGGTGGACCGGCGATTGTTGCTTCAGGCGGCCAGGTGGATCTGATTCTTTCCGGTCCGGGATTCGATGCCACGCTCACGGCGGCGAACTTTGCGTTCTACAGTCCGGTGCCGGTTACGGTTGGCGCCATCCGTGTCGACAATTCGCAGAAATTCGGTTCATCGCCGCTGCTGCGCGTGACCCTGACGATCGGCACCGCGACGGCTCCCGGTCTCGCGAGCTTTACCGTGACCAGCGGAGGCAGCACGCTTTCGTTTTCAGGCTCGCTGGTGATTGTGCCGCCGACGCCCACGTTCGTGAAGGCTGGTGTCATCAGCGCGGCGCCTTACACCGGAATCCCTGGCGAGGTGTCGCCCGGCGGAATATACAGCATTTACGACATCCCCGGTTTTCCGAACCTCGGACCTACCATTTTCCAGCTGAACGGCCCATACGATTCCTACGGATTCCTGGCGACGATTCTGGCAGGCGTTACGGTGACCTTTGATGGAGTGCAGGCGCCGATGTTTCTCTCGTCCTCGGGCCAGCTTAATTTTCAGGTGCCCTTTGAGGTCGCTGGCAAATCGACAACGCAGGTGGTCGTTAATTATCTGGGAAGTCCGAGTGCCGCTGTTCCGGTTCCGGTGGTACCTTCGCAGCCGCTCTTCTTCCAGTCATGCAATGGGCTTTGCGCGGTCAATCTGCCGAGCCGTGCGCTGAACACGGCGCAGAATCCCGCGCCGCGCGGATCGTTTGTCGAAGTGTACGGCACCGGTGTTGGAAAAGTCAGCTACACGATTCTGACTGGCCAGGCCGCGCCGGGACTTCCGGCGAATTTCACCGGCAGCTACACCTACAGCATCGGAGGTTCGGCTTCGGCGCCCGCCACATTTGGCGGCTGGACTCCTACCGCGACAGGCCTGGCGCAATGGGATCTGCAGATTCCGCAGAATGCGGCATCGGGCGCGATATCGGTCGTGGTGCAGGACGCAAGCGGCGCCAATAATCAGGCGCAGGGCGCGACGATTTTCGTGCAGTAAGCTCCGGCGGGCAAACCGGAAGGTGACTACCGGCGGCTATGCTGGAGATGTTTCCGCCCTTATGTTTCGGTGCGCCATTCTGATCGGCCTGTGCGCCGCTGGAATCACTCACGCGCAGGATATCCGGATTTATTCGGAATTCGAACGGTTCGATCCTTTCGGAAAGCCCGTAGCGGCTGATCGCGATCTGGCGCCCCGAGAGATTCTTTCGCCGGCGATGCCGCGCAATGGCCATCTCAGCGTACACGTCGTGGTTACGGCGCCAGCGGGAACAAATTACTTTCTGTACACAGGCACGAATCCACCGGACATTCTCGAGGTGCGGATCTACCGCGAATATTTCACGCGCTGCGCTGACGGTTATTGCCCCGACTGGCTGGTGGAGCAGAACTCGCCCGCATTCGGCGCGATGCCGGAGACGCTGCACAACACCGACGATCCGGCGCTCGACCGTCAGAACACGCGCTGTTATCTGCTGGATATTCGCGCACCCGCGGACACGCCGCCGCGGCGTGTCCGCCTGGAAGCGCTGCTCAAAGTCGGTACCTGGTTCGTCGCTCCGATGGAAGTGCGAATCGTTGCGCCTACACTGCCGCCGCGGCCTGCCGACGCATTGCAGCGGGAAGATGTCGCGGCGCTCAGCGAGCCTTCCAGCCAGACCGCGCATCGCCAGCTGCTGCGTTATCTCGATGGGCTTCCGCCGGAATGGCCGGTACGGATGGTACGCGTCCGCGATTTCATTCAACGGAATGCGGCAGAGGACATGCTGCTCGCGCACTCCCTTGCCGGCCCGTCCGGGAGAGTCTTTCCGGAGTTGAACCTGCTTTCCTGGCAGCCGTTTGTCTATGGAAGTTCGATGGGAGCCGAATGGTATCTGAAAGTGAAGGATTTCCTGTACCGGTTTTAGCCGGCCGCGCAGTCAAAAGGCTTTGGCAGCTGCTGAAAAGCCGGGGCTTCCGGGCGCCTTTTGGTGCCCCAGACCATTTCCAGCGCCGGATTTAACCCCCAGTTCACAAAAGTGGACTGTACAGCCGGAACATTCCGTGGTAAGAATGAGGTGTAACACCAGCGGGAGCCGAGAATAGCGTCTCGCTCCTTGAGGCTACCGCCGTTTTCCAAAAAGCAAGCCAGATACTGACAGGCCAAGGACTCCCCGTCTGCATACCAGGCCGCACATAATGAACACACAGGGGTTTTAGATCCACATGGACTCCGAACGCAAGTACCGGCAAAACGGGTACCAGGACAGCAGCAGCAATCCACATAACGGAAACGGAAGCAACGGCAGCGCCCGGCCGAAGCCCTCGGGGCCGCGTCCCCCGATTGACATTACCGGACCTCGTCTTCCCCGCCTGGTGCAGGCCGTGACAGCTTCGCGCTGCTATAACTGCGCGACCACGCTGCCGCCCGATGCAAGCTTCAATGGACCCTGCCCCAAGTGCGCGGCGCAGCTGCATTGCTGCAAGCAGTGCGCTTATTTTGAACCTTCGACCCGGTTCCAGTGCCAGAAGCCGATTCCGCTTCGCATTGCGTTGAAGGATCAGGCGAATGACTGCTCACTGTTCAAGCCGCGCGTCACCGTTGCTCGGGAAGCATCGTCGGGTGGCGGCGGAGCGCAAAGGCCGGCCGGCATCAACACTCCGCCACCGCGCAACGCAAGCGATGCCCGCGACGCGTTCGACCGGCTGTTCAAGAAGTAAAAGTCCGCTCTACCCTGTTCGTGGTTCCCTGAGGCGCTCTCTTAATTCCGCCGTCTCCTGACGGTGGCAAAGCAGGCACAGCGTGCGCATATTTGAGAGATCGCACTGCCCTCCTCCCTCCGCCACCGGCACGATGTGGTCTGCATCCCACAGCGATTTCCGGCTGTTCTCCGAGAGATTCCATTTCTTGAGGAATTGTCTGCGCGCGGCGTAGTCAAGCTTGCGCATGTCGCGCCGCAGAGCGATCGTATCGATACCGCATTTGGCGCAGATGCCCCGGTCGCGCCTGAGAACCTTTTCACGCAGATAGCCGGGATCGGTTCGCAAACGCCATTCGTGGACACACGCGTCTGAGCAGAACGTCCGGCGGCCTTTCGGAACTTCGGCGCGGCACCATCGGCAGAGTGCGCGTCCGCCGGGGCCGCGGTCGAGCGTGGAAGGCGATACCCAGCCGCCGGGCCTGGTGCGCGGTGTCATTTCATTTCGGTCTGGGCGTGCCGAACGTGAACGCGGAATCGACCACCTGTCCGCGGTCGTTCACGGTCGCCACCGCCTCGAATCCCGGCGTAGAGGGCGTGCCAAAGCGCAGATCGATCAGACTGACGCGCGTGGCGCGCTCGAGGTCCGGGGCGGGTTCCGTTTGCCAGATCGGCCACTGCACGAATTCGAGGAAGCGCCGGAAGGGAACCGTCTGCATCGCGGCATCCACAACCGGCGTACGCTGGGCTTTGTAATATCTCACGACGGAGTTCGGCCGAAAACGCTCGCGCAGATCCACGGTGCCGCTCACGTACGAGTCGTTCAGTTCGGCGATGCCACCCCATATCAGTGGATTCTCGTCGGGAAAGGCGCCCGCGCGAAGCGGCTTCTGGCCGCTATAAAGGAATGAATCGACGGTGGCCGCGGCGCGATCGTGCAGCACAAGGCGGCCATAATCGAATGCAGTGAACAGCACCAGGCAGGCGATAGCCCAGCCTTTGCCGGGCCTGCCCTTGTGCTCTCCGATTTCGGAACCGACAAGGCGGCCGAACCACGGGGCGATCACGCCGAGCAGCAGAATTGCCCATAGGGTCAGATCGAAGATCGGCGTCATATCCCAGTGAAACCACTGGCCGGAAAAAGGCAGCAGGATGCGCACGCCATAAACGTTGGTCAGATCGAGAACGATGTGCGAAGCCACGCCGACGATGGCGATCAGGAATGCCGGCAGCCAGCGAATTTGTTTTCGTCCCAGCAGACGAACGACCAGCAGAGTAACCAGCGCCATCACGGGTATCGCGATCAATGAGTGGGTGATGTTGCGATGCCAGCGAATGTAAGTGGGGCCGCCCATGAAAAACGTGACCGCATCGAAATCCGGCGCGTTGGCGGCGATAACCATGATGGCCGTGCCGCGGGGAGTGAAATTTTTGAGCCCGGCACGCGCCAGGAAAAGCCCGACGAGCGAGTGAGTCAGATTATCCAATATGAGAGCTTAACAGCCCGAGCGCCGCTATAATTGGGTCGTTTGTTGTACCGCGCATTTATCCTCTTCATTGCCGCGGCGGCCTCGGGGATCGTCGCCCGTGCCGATAACGGCAAAACCGCGTGGCTGCGCTATTCACGGCAGGAGCAGGCGCTCCCGGGCGTTGTGGCCGCTCTCGATAACTCGCTGCTGGCCGCGAGCGCGCGCGGCGAACTCATACGCGGCATTACGGAAACCACCGGCAAGCGGCCGCGCATGGCTTCCGGCATTCCGAAGGCAAATGCATTCATTCTGGCGAAGCTCGATCAGCTCCCTGCGGCATGGGGGCTGCGCGCCGATCTGACCCCGGAGAGCTTCTGGCTGAAGACGGTCGACCGCGGAGGCTTCACCTACGTCGTCGTCGCAGCGTCTGACGACCGCGGGATTCTCTACGGCACATTCGCGCTGCTGCGGCGCGTTACACTCGGCAGATCGCTTGGCGCGCTGAACGAAAAGCAGTCGCCCGCTGCGCCCATCCGTTGGGTGAATCAGTGGGACAATCTCGATGGATCGATCGAGCGGGGCTATGGCGGCCGCTCAATTTTCTGGGAAGACGGACACGCGCGCGCTGACCTTTCCCGAGTACGGGATTACGGCCGGCTGCTGGCCTCGATCGGGATCGACGGCTGCTCGATCAATAACGTCAACGCCAATCCGGAAGTGCTTTCGACCGAGACCATCGCCGGCGTGGCGCGTATCGCAAGGGCATTTCGACCGTGGGGAGTACGCACAGTGCTGGCGGTGGATTTCGGCAGTCCGAAGTCGGTCGGCGGTCTTGATAGTTTCGATCCGCTCGATCCGCGAGTGGCGGCGTGGTGGAAAGCGAAGGTCGATGAACTCTACCGCGCTGTCCCGGATCTGGGCGGTTTCGTGCTGAAGGCTGATTCTGAAGGGCGCGCAGGGCCCTCAGCATATGGCCGCACACATGCAGATGCGGCGAACGTGGTGGCGCGCGCGCTCAGGCCCCATAGCGGAATGCTGTTCTACCGCGGCTTCGTGTACGACCATCACATGGACTGGCAGAATCCGAAGAACGATCGTGCGCGCGCCGCCTTCGACAATTTCAAGCCGCTCGACGGGCGGTTCGACGACAACGTCGTGATTCAGATCAAGAACGGTCCGATCGATTTTCAGGTTCGCGAGCCAGCCTCGCCGTTATTTGGCGCCCTCGAAAAAACCAAAGAAGCAATCGAGCTGCAGATCACCCAGGAATACATGGGACAGGCGCGCCACATGGTTTATCTGGTGCCGATGTGGAAAGAGACACTCGATTTCGACATGCGGATACATGACCTTCCCAGCCCTGTGAAGCGTCTGGTCAGTGGATTCGCGGGCGTGGCGAATGTGGGGCTGGATGACAACTGGATGGGCAATCATCTTTCGCAGGCAAATCTCTACGGATTCGGCAGGCTGGCCTGGAATCCGGATCTCAGCGCGCAGCAGATAACGGATGAATGGACCCGGCAGACTTTTGGCGATGTGCGCGAGATTACGGCGATGCAGCTCAGTTCCTGGCGGACTTACGAGAACTACACCGGCCCGCTTGGACTGCAGACGCTCACAGACATCACCGGCAATC
>Ga0335085_10002292_pt1 | contig 36303 bp, 28 predicted proteins | sample Lox_Sample_45_FD_206712 | JGI IMG/M metagenome (GOLD analysis project Ga0335085, IMG submission 206712) | Soil microbial communities from Loxahatchee National Wildlife Refuge, Florida, United States - Lox_Sample_4.5 | ecosystem: Environmental > Terrestrial > Soil > Wetlands | place: USA... | reverse complement strand
ACCCACTCCCCTTTACTAAAGGCGCTTGGCTGGGCACTCTTCGACAGCCTGTGGCAAATGGCTGCGATATGGTTGCTGTATACCTTGCTGATGGCCATTTTTTATGACGTCGCTGCCCGCGTTCGGCATGGTTTGGCTTTATTGTCAATCGGTCTTGGCACCATCTGGACGGGTATTACCTTTTTTACCGTCCTGCTTTTCCCCGACGGCGGCAACGGCCCCTGGCTTCCTTTTCTCTCCCCGCCCCAGTCTGCTCCCGGCTGGTGGTGGCATACCAGCCGCACCTTTATGGATATGGCGTTGTCTTATGGTTCGTCGCTTTACCTGTTGGCACTGGTCGGGTTGCTTGTCCGCTGCTCCGGTCATTACCGCCATACCCGGAAGCTCACCCGAAACGGTCGTTCGACTATGCCCGCGCAGTTTCGGGTATTTGTCACTGCGACCGCACTCCAGCTCGGGATCCGCAAGCCGGTTCGAGTCTGGCTCTCTTCCCTGATCGACGTGCCGCTAACCCTGGGTTTCCTGAAACCCGTGATCTTATTGCCGGTCGCGATGATGAGCCAGCTCACCACAAAGCAGGTCGAGGCCATACTGATCCACGAGCTTGGGCATATCCGGCGAAAAGACTATTTGCTTCATCTGGTTGTTACCGTTTTGGAAGGGCTTTTCTTTTTTAACCCATTTTCGCGTTTGCTTATCCGTCAATTGAAAAAGGAGCGTGAACATTGTTGCGACGACCTGGTGCTCCAATTCAAATATGACCCGCACGCCTACGTTTCCGCCCTTCTGTCACTCGCTGCTTACCATCAACCCATCCGCCAATTGGCGGTTGCAGCTACCGGCAGCAGCGACAAATTATTGCTGGAGCGCGCCAGGAGAATACTCCTGCAACAGGAGGGAAACCGAAGCCGTCCCGGGATGCGCTCGCTCCTGCTGCTCCTGGTCACGATAATGATCACCGGCATCGCCCTGTATCGCCCCCTGGTGCCGGCCCGGCTACGGCACGCACCGGCTGTTGCGAAAGTCGCCTTGCGGGCAGCTTCCCCGGCCCCTTTATCCGAAATCGCGTTTAACGAATCCATCCATTCCACGGCGCCGCCCGGTCGGGTGGCACACGCCGGAACGCAGGCGAAGCGCCGGCGCCCCGTGAACCATCAACCCGATATAGCGGGATCCGGTGACAACTATGTTCCAGAGGCAGAGAATGTTTTTGTAAACACTACAGGTAACGCCCCGGGTTCCGCAGATGATGACGCTGCATTGATGGTAGCTTCCGCGGATGAGGTGAGCGACGGCGGCAACATTCCGGGGACGGGCGAACGCGACTTTACGCTAAATACGCCCTCAGCCATCTCCGGCCCATCGATTAACCTCCAGCAGGGTGCTCCGATCGTTCCCAATACCAGTTTCTCTTTTCAATACACACTGGGGGATAGTTCGCGGCCGGAAGAACAGCTCCTGTACCTCCAGTTGTCGTCGCAACGGGAGGTGCTGGCGGCAATCAGCAAACTCCAGGAGCAAACCGCAAAGCGCCTGAAAGCCCTGGCGGCCCTCCAGCCAAAGGCGGCGGAGTCCGTTGATTTACGTCGCCGGATAAAAGCCGAGAAAAAGAAGATCGAACTGGAATACCTCCAGAAAATCACCACCTGGCAGCATAAACTGGAAAAAACCACCCATGTTCGCGTGGTCGTTTATATCTAATTGCCTTTCCCTTTCCAATCCGTCTTCGCGACCGTCGATATCTACCCGCGGCCCGCTATCTCATCCTCGCAGATAACCCATCGCCTGCCTCCCCTCGCAAAACAGGAGGTCGAGGATCGATAGATTTTGGAGAAATCCGGTCCTCTCCTCAAAGACCTGCCGGTAGCGAATTGGCTCATTTCCGCCCACTCCAAACCCGAGTTCCCGACCGGCCGGCTTCAATTTTCCACGCCAGTCCAATGCTTCATTGGGCGGATACTCCGGCCGCCAACCTTCCGTCAGCTTCACTCCCACCTTTAGCCCCAAAACTCGTACGGACCAGTCAAAACAAGCCAGGTCCCAATCCACCAAAAAGTCAAACCGGCACTGATACAATCCCGCCAGGTCGTCGCGGTAATGATCGAACCAAGGGGACCGGCTATAGCAGGAAACGATCGTTTTCCAATGTTGCGAAGCCCATGGCTGCCGGTTCGAGATCCTTACATCCCGGACGAGGGTCTTCTGTGCCCGCCCTTTTATCAACGGCACGCTTAACTCCACCACTCCCTCCGCTCCCGCAAGCTGACAACGATTGCGAAAACCCATCTTTTGATAGGATTCGTATTGATCAAAAACAATATTCGAAAATTTATATAAATTTTCATATAAAATAACTGATGGAAAATATTGAATATCAATTATTAACTCTTTCATATTACTAATTACCTCGCACGGCTTGAAATTACCGGCCAAATTCCGTTCCCGCTATCCAAACCCGATCGAAAATTTTTTACATTTAAATTGAGTTACCTTCACGTAATATACTAGTAACTATCGCATTATTCAAAAATACATACAGCCATACAAATTAGTACAGGATTCGAGAGCGGAACGGACACCCGAAGGCCAAAAAGCCAATGCTTTTAGCCGGGAAAAATGCCCGGCTGCAGGCGACAGGACACCCAAAAATACCCCACCCCCATCACTGGAAACAAGGCCGCCGGAACCCTCTCCCCCACCCCGATAAAAAAGCTGATCCCGGTTAAAATCGCTGATTTAGATAAGCCAGATCGCCGCCAGGCCACCGGCAATACTAAGCAGCATCAAAACCCCGATCACCAAAATGACACTATTTTTTATGCTGTTGCGCAGCCGCAGATGCTCGATGACAACGCCGAGCGCGCCTAATACGAGAAAGGAAACCGTGCAAAACCAAAGTAAGTCCAAGGCTCAAAGTAAGTAATTAGCCATAAATCAATATCTCGTCGTCCAGGCAGTGCAATTCATCCTCCGGATCGAATATGTACAACCGCCAAATATGTCTGTATTCTTCCCGATCCTTTAGCAAGTTGATCAATGGGGTCATTTCGTCGTCCTCTTCCCCTAATTTGTGATTGACCAGCACATTGAGGACAAAGTGGCGGGCCGACCTTTCCCCACTATCAAATTCCACGGGCGAAAGCCAGACTTCCGAATACTTTATTTCCCGCTTGTTTACATCACGGAATAGGCTTTTAAGGTTTTTTATCACGTCAAGCGGATCCATGGGATAATTTCCCCCTCAAGGTAGAGAATTTTCTAAATCCCCGGACATGAAAAAGTCCGCGCCGTCAAGCGCGGACTGAATAGCCGCCGGCCGCGGGTCAAACGCACTCCGCCGGCGACAGCCCGATTATTCCGCCAGCTTAAATTCTTTATCCTGGTTCTTTAACTGATCCAGCTTCTTTTTGCCATAACTCAACCGGGTAATGACGACGAATAGCACCGGAACAATAAAAATGGCCAGGCTCGTCGCGGCAAACATCCCGCCAAGCACCGTCCAGCCGATAGTATTCCGCGCGACCGCCGCGGCGCCCGACGCCAACGCCAGCGGCAAAACGCCTAAAAGGAAGGCGATGGACGTCATCAGAATAGGACGTAACCTCAATTTGACCGCATCCAGCGTCGCCTGGATCACCTCCATCCCCCGGTCAACCCGCTCCTTGGCAAATTCAACGATCAGGATCGCATTTTTTGCCGACAACCCGATCAGGGTAATCAACCCGATCTGTGCGTAAACGTTATTGGTCAGTCTCGAATTGAACCATAACGCCAGAATGGCGCCGAGAACTCCGACGGGCACCGCCAGCAGCACCGAAAAAGGCACCGACCAGCTTTCATACAGGGCGGCAAGGAACAGGAAAACAAAAACGACGGAAAGCGCAAAAATATATACCGCGCTATTGCCCGACTTGATCTCCTGCAAACTCAAACCCGACCAGTCATACCCGTAGCCTTCCGGTAATACTTTGGCTGCGACGCGCTCCAGCGCCTGAATAGCCTGGCCGCTGCTAAATCCGGGTTTGGCGCCTCCATCAATCTCCGCACTACGGTAAATGTTGAAATGCGAAATCAGCGGTGCGCTCTCCGTTAACCGGTAGGACACCACGGTGCTCAACGGGATCATTTCGCCGTTGATGTTCTTTACATAGTAGTTGGAAAAGGCATGGACATCCGCACGGAAGGCAGTATCGGCCTGCGCCACCACATAGAAATTCCGCCCGTATATGGTCAGCTGGTTGATATAGGTGCTTCCCATATACATCTGCATGGTGTTATATACGTCGGAAAGGTTCAGCCCGAGCTTTTTGGCCTTGTCACGATCCACATCCACCTGGTATCCCGGCGTGTGCGCACTGAAAAACGTGAACGCATTCCCGATCTCCGGCTGCCGGTTCGCCTCCGCGACAAACTGGTTGACGACCCGCTCAAAGGTCTTGATGTCGTCATTGGACTGCCGCTGTTCGATCTGGATACTAAATCCGCCCGCGTTACCCAAACCGGGTATAGCCGGCGGCGGAATGACTACGATTCGCGCCCCCTTGATGGACGCAAACCTTCTTTGAAGCTCCGCAATGACCCCCAGCAGCTGCTCCGATTTCTTTTTTCGCTCGTCCCAGGGCTTGAACTGAATAAAGACACTGCCGGCATTGGACTTGATGCCAAATGTCAGGATGTTCAAGCCGCCAAGTGCTGCCGTGTGAAGGACCCCGGGAGTGGTCTGGGCCATATGTTGGATGCTGTCCAGCACCGTAATGGCCCTGGTGGTAGACCCGGCCTCCGGGATCTCAAAAGATACATAGACCCGGCCTTCATCCTCCTGGGGAATAAAGCCGGTTGGCTTTACCTTGAATAGAAAGACATCCGAGACCCCGATACAGATCAGGAGGATAACGACGAACGGCGCACCCTTTATCCAACCCCGTACCCCATTCGTATAGTGATGCGTAACCCGCTCAAACCAGTTATTGAAATGAAAGAACGCCCAATTCAGCCCCCGGGAATTCTTGTCGATCCGATGCTCCTTGAGCAGAAGCATACATAAAGCCGGCGTGAGCGACAACGCGACAAACGCCGAAATCAATACGGAGATGGCGATCGTTATCGCAAATTGCTGATAAAGCCGGCCTACGATCCCGGGAATAAAACCAACCGGGACGAACACCGACGCCAGGATCAGCGCAATCGCGATGACCGGCCCGGAGATATCGGCGATGGCCCGGGCCGTCGCTTCCTTCGGCGACAAATGCTCGGAATCGATATAATGCTGCACCGCCTCTACCACGACGATGGCGTCATCCACCACGATCCCGATCGCCAGCACAAACCCGAACATCGTCAGCGTATTGATGGTGAAGCCCAGCGGGATGAAGAAGATGAAGGTGCCCACGATCGACACCGGGATCGCGAGCACCGGAATTAGCGTAGACCGCCAGTTCTGGAGAAAAAGGAAGACCACCAGCGTCACCAGCCCCAGCGCGATCAACAGGGTTTGCACCACATCGGCGATCGAAACCTTGACAACCGAGACGGATTCGAACGGAACCTTATAATCGATGTCGGCCGGAAAATATTTCTTGGCATCCGCAAGCGCCTTATAGACCCCGTCGGCCGTCGCAATGGCATTGCTTCCGGGCGCCTGATATACCAGAAGGTAAGAAGACCGCTGACCGTCGACAAAGGAGTTGGCGGCATAGCTGACCTTACCCAACTGGACCCGGGCGACATCCTTCAGATAAACGATCGAATTCTGCTGGGGGTTACTGCGGATCACAATATTGCCAAACTGCTCCTCCGTCGTCAACCGGCTGTTGGTAAATACGACAAACTCGAAGGCCGTGACATTCGGCTGGGGCGGCGCAGAGGTTGAACCCGCAGCGATCTGCAGGTTTTGCTCGTTGATGGCGTTTTGCACGTCATTGGCGGTCAGCCCGAGTTGCGCCAGCTTATCCGTCTTGAGCCACACCCGCATCGCAAAATTGTCCGCGCGGCTGAACACATCGCCTACGCCCGGTGTCCGCAACAGGATATCCCGGAGGTAGATGTTCGCATAGTTGTCCATAAAGGGTATACTATGGGTACCGTGCGGCGAGTAAACCGCCACCAGCATCAGAATGGCCGGGTTGCGCTTCAGCGTGGTGACCCCGAGCTTCTGCACCTGCTGGGGAAGGGTCGGTGTAGCGATTCCTACCCGGTTTTGAATATCCAGCGCGACGATATTCGGGTCGGACCCGATATTCAGCGTAGCGGTGATCTGCGAGATGCCATTGTTCGCACTGTTGCTTTGCATATACGCAATACCGGGCACTCCGTTCACCTGTGTTTCGATAGCGGTCGTCGTCGTTTGCTCTACCGTTTGCGCGTCAGCACCGACAAAATTGCTCGTGATCTGGACCGTCGGCGGCGTGATGTCCGGATACTGGCTGACCGGCATATTCAGGATCGCCAACGTACCTACCAGCAGGATCACAAGGGAGATCACGATAGCCGTCACCGGCCTTCTGAGAAATATATTGGAAGACTTCATCTCAACATTGATTTTTTGTTCATGCTCCTGTTTGCTTGCTCCACCCCGCCCCTATTTGCTTGCTCCATCCGGCGCCGGCTTTGGCGGCGCCATCCGTACGACCGAGCTATCCCTAAGCTTTTGCACGCCATCGGTGACTACCTGCTCGCCCTGGCTCAACCCGCTTCTGACCACGATATTGGGGCCTATCCGTGTTCCAAGCAAGACCTTCTTCTGCCGGGCCACGCTGTCCTGAACGACAAAGACAAAGAACTCTCCCAGCGCCTCCACAACCGACTTGTAGGGGATCAGCAGGGTACTGTCACCGGATGCATGGCGGACCCGGATATTGGTCGTTAGCCCCGCCCTCAGGTCGTTATTCGGATTCGGAAAGATGATCCTGGCCTTTAACGTTCCCGTCGTCGGATCGATCGACCGGTCGAGCAGATAAAGTTCTCCCGGCTTAGCATACACGGACCCGTCGGGCAACACCGCCGTAAAGGTCGAATCCTTTCCCTTCGTTCCTTTTTGGAAATACCGGTTGAACTGGGGGATCTCCGACTGGTTGATGGAAATATCCACAGCCATCGGATCATCCGTGGAAACCGAATTCAACAGCGTCTGTGGATATACTGCGGTTCCGACCTTGACCTGGGAAATGCCGATCGTCCCATCGAATGGGGCATAGATTTCCGTGTATTTCAGGTTGGTCTCGACACTGGCCACATTTGCCAGCGCCGCCCGCAATTGCTGTTTGGCGGCATCCAGGTCTGCCAGCTGGTGGTCCAATGTCTGCTTCGCAATGGCGTCCTGTTTGCTCAACTCCAGGTACCTGTCCGCATCCTGCTGGGATTTCGCCAGATTGGCCCTGGCGACAAGCACATTGGCCTGCGCCTGTTCTACGGCTGCCTTATATTGCTGTTGATCGATCTCGTACAACTTCTGTCCCTTTCTGACCTGTTGACCATCCTTAAAATAGATACCGATGATATTGCCGGAAACCTGTGGCTTGATGTCCACCTGGTTCAACGGCGTCGCCGTTCCGGGATAACTCTCGAAGTAAGTGGCGTTGCCCGGCTGCACGGTGTAAACATTGACCGCCACAGGCGGAGAAGCCGCAGGCCCGGTTGGCTTGCTGTCGCAGGATGACAGCCCGAGGGCCGCGGTTAACGATAAAAGACCGATCCAAGCATTGGATTTCGACACGCTCCGTCCCGCCGTCCGGAAATGGTAAACCAGGCTACGCCCGGTTAAGGTATTTCTCATATAAAAAGGTGATTTATCCATTATTGAAACTTAATTGAGCCTAACGCCTTCTCCACATCCAGTTTGCTGCTTAGCACCTGGTAAAGCGCATCGCTGTAATTTACCTGTGCGGTTCGCAGGTCCGTTTCCGAGGTGATCAGGTCCAGATAGGCCTTGATACCGGAACGGTATTGCAGCTCGATCGTATTGAACACTTCTCGCGCCAGGTTGAGATTATCCCGCTGGACGTAGTAGTTGTTGAGATTACTCTTATAGACGGCGATCGCCTGCGCATACTGCGCGTTGATCTGGCTTTGCAGATTGACCACATCCCAGTCGATCCGTGTCAGTTGCAGCTCGGCGATCCGGATGTTTTGGGTCCGCTGGGTCCCCTGAAAGATCGGAACGCTCACCGTTAGCCCCGCGTAGGAAGTGGGAAAATTATTCGTGTATAGTTTTCCGAATTCCGGGTTGAGATAGTTGAGGCTATACCCCGCACCCGCACTAACCGAAGGAATGAACGCCCACCGCTGATACTTCACCTCTGCCTGCTGCAGCCGCTTTTGGGTCATCAGCTGCTGGAACTCGATCCGTTGATTGTAATCCGGTACCGCGCTGGTATCCAGTGCTACCTGCTGTTCCATAACGGCGCTGTCATACGCGAGGTGAAGGGAGTCTTTACCGGTATATCCCATCAGCTGGATCAGCACCGCATATTTCGCTTTTAACGTTTCCTGGTCGGTCTTTCGCTGCGCCTTGCTATTGTTCAGCGAAATAGTGGCCCGCTTGTAATCCGTTTTATCCACCAGCCCCCCCTGGTATTGATTATAGGTATCTTTCAGATTGCGTTCCAGCCGGACGATATCGTCATCCAACACCTTGATGTCTTCTTCCGTGAGCAAGACGTCATAAAATGCCTTGCTGACATTCACCGTTACATCGATCTTGTCGGCTACCGTAAACTGGTGGATCTGGGTCATTACATCACGCTTTGTCTGGCTGGCCAGCAGCACATCCCGGTTGAACAACGTCTGGCTGAGCCCAAATGCAACCGATGACGTATTATACGTGCCGCTGTAGGCAACACCGCCATTGAACAATACCGCCGGCAACTGAAAGTTGTTTTGATAGCTTGCATTCAACCCGATCTGCGGATACCACGCCGCCAACCGGCTTTTGATCTGCCTGTCGGTTATCTGTTCATCCAGCTGAGCCTGCTGCACCATCGGATAATGCTGCAACGCAAACTGAACACAAGCGTCCACCGTCGCCACCGCCGGCAGCGTATCGGAGGCTTTCTGTGCGTCAGCTGAAAAAAATGCGGTACTAAGCCCAATCGTGATACAGCCTATGACACATAATTTCTTGCACATGGTGCTATAGATTAGATAGAAGAATCAACATTTGCCACCAACAGGATCATCCCCAAAATTCAAAATTTGCCAAACAACCGGCCACCCCGGCCTTAAATAAGGGCACAAAGTTAAACAAACGTTTGAATTAAACAAACGTTTAATCAAATTCTTGGGCTTTCCCCTATCTTTGCGGCCAATATTTCAACCAATGCCAGCCTCCACCCATACCATCCTGGGAGCCAATGGCGCCACCGCCAATTCGCTTGCCCACGAACTGATTGACCGACACCTGCCTGTTCGGCTGGTATCCCGTAACCCCGTTCCAATCAGCGGCGCGGTTGTCCGGCCCGCCGATATTACCGATCCGGTCCAGACCCTTGACGCTATCCGCGACTCCGCCGTCGTCTTCTGCTGCATAGGCCTGCCCTATAATTTTACGATCTGGCGACAACAATGGCCCCGGATCATCGATAATATTATCACGGCCTGTCGTCAGACCGGTGCAAAGCTAATATTCTTTGATAACGTGTATATGTATGGCAAAACGGTTGGCCCGATGACAGAAGAAACGCTATATAACCCTTCCAGCCGCAAAGGCGATCTGCGCGCCCGCATTGCCACCCAGTTGATGAGCGAGGTCCGGAAGGGCAATATAACTGCAATCATCGCCCGCTCCGCGGATTTCTACGGGCCCGGTGCTGAAAAGACCAGCCTGCCAAGCTTCCTCGTCTTTCAACGACTTCTGAAGGGCCGGCGGGCGCAGTGGCTGGTGAACGCCCATGTGCCTCATTCATTTACCTATATCCCGGATGCCGCCAGGGCGCTTGCAATTCTCGCCACCGACGACAATGCGTGGAACCAGGTCTGGCATTTACCTACGGCCGCCTCGCCGCTGACCGGAGAGGCCTTCATTACAAGAGCCGCCGCCGAGCTTCATAAAGCCGGGGACTATACGGTATTGTCGAAATGGATGATCAGGTTAGGGGGTATATTCGACAGGACTACCGCCGAATTGTATGAGATGCTCTATCAATACGAATCTGAATATCTGTTCGACTCCGCCAAGTTCGAAAAGGCATATTCATTCCAGCCCACGTCCTACGAACAAGGAATCCGCGAAACTGTTCGGGCACTCTGATTATAATTTTAGTGATGGATCCGGTAATATGCCCGGTGCAACTGCATTTTTGTCGCCGGCGCGACCACCAACGGTAGTTTTTCCACCAGCGTTTCGCTGCTGTCCAGGCCGAATGCCTTCTCTTCGGCCAATGCCAGCTTTTTAAGATTGAAATACGCATTCAGGATAAAGCCGTCCCGGACGGAGAACTCATTATCGTAGGAGAGGAATTTCTCAAGGATCACGAACCGGAAGTCCTCCGCGATATTGTGCTTCTTTAACGAAGGGAAACGGCTCACCACATCCAGCTCCTTATTGCAGATCATTTCCGTGACCACCTTACGGAACATCATCCCTACGCGCTGCTGGACCCGGAAGCCGAGCCGGAACTCCACCCGGATCACCTTGTCATTCATAAGCTCCTCTACTCCATATTCCATCGTGTAGGGTTCATCGGTCCGCTCGATATGGACGAACCAATATACGTCCGCCCGTTTAGGATTGTGGCTGAAAATGGAATACAGGATCTTTTCCTCGATCTGCGCAGGCCGGTTCGCCTTTGTGAGATAGATCAGATGCGAGGTAAATTTCGGAATGCTTTCATCTTTGCTGAGATTCTCCAGCAGCGGGATATGTTCGTTCAGATCGATAAAGTTAAGGAACCGGTTATTGATCTTTCTGGCATTGTACCAGATGTACATCGTAAAGATCAACCCGACCTCGAAGACGAGGAAGAACAAGCGTTTGGCAAGTTTGACCGCGTTCGCGACAAAAAATCCGGTCTCCACCGCCACAAAGACCGTGACGATCGCGCCGACAAGCCAAAACGGATAATGCTTCACATACCGCAGGAAATTGTACATGAGGATCGTGGTCATCAGCATGGCCACCGTGATCGAGAACCCATACGCCGCCGTCATCGCCCCCGATGTCCGGAAATAGAGGACAACAAGGAAACAGCCGGTGCAAAGGATCCAGTTGATGCTGGGAATATAGATTTGTCCGCGCACATCCGTCGGGAACTTCACCGTAACTTTCGGCCAGAAGTTGAGACTGATCGCTTCGTTGATCAGCGTAAAACTGCCGCTGATCAGCGCCTGGCTGGCGATGATGGACGCCGCCATGGCGATAAAAACACTCGGGATAAGGAACCAGTGCGGCACGATCGCAAAGAAGGGATTTACCCCGCCCAGATTGTCCTTGTGCTGTAGCAATACCCAGGCGCCCTGACCCAGGTAGCTCAGTAGCAGGGCGGTCTTCACAAATATCCAGCTGACCTGGATATTCCGGCGGCCGCAGTGGCCGAGGTCCGAGTAAAGCGCCTCCGCACCGGTGGTGCACAGGAATACAGCCCCGAGCAGCCAAAAACCCTTCGGATGCCTGAAAAGGAGTTGAAGACCGTAATGCGGGCTCAGGGCGCGAAAGATCTCGGGGTAATGGATGATCTGATTCAAACCCAATATGCCGAGCATCGAAAACCAGATGAACATGATCGGACCAAAAGAACCGCCGACTACCTTGGTCCCGAATCGCTGAAAAACAAACAGCAGCAACAGAATCACCATGACAATTTCCACGACCAGCGCATTTCCGGGCACAATGACATTTTCCATTCCATGAACGGCGCCTAATCCTTCAATGGCCGAGGTGACCGAAATCGGCGGCGTTATGATCCCGTCGGCCAGCAACGTTCCGGCCCCGATGATTGCGGGATAGACCAGCACCTTGCCATACCGGCGCACCAGCGCATACAGCGAGAACACGCCGCCTTCCCCGCGGTTGTCGGCCTTCAGCGTAATAAAAACATACTTGAAGGTCGTCTGTAACGTCAGTGTCCAGAAAACACACGAAATGGCCCCGAACACCAACTCCCGGGAGACCTTAGCTCCTTCCGTCAAAATGGTTTGAAAGGTGTAGAGCGGAGAAGTTCCGATATCGCCAAAAATGATTCCTAATGTAATGAGAAGACCTGCGGATGTGACTTTACTAAAATGACTTCGGTCCATAGATGCCGCGATTGCGCAAAAACCGTACCTATAGCCGGTTCGCTCCCCTTCCGGCCCCGTAATCCACGACCCGCAAGGGTTCTAACGCGAACAAGCTTTCCGCCCGCCTCTTATCGACCCCTGCGTGAACTTTCAAAATGGGAAATCAGTATCATTTTGGAAACAAACCGCCGACTTGCCCGCCGACTTGCCCGTCGGAGCTTTAGCGAAGGCGGCCGCCACGGTCTTCCGTCCGCGCCCGCAACATCTCGCCAAAATTCATTTTTTTTGCCATCGCGTTTACAACACAGGCGATCCGGGTCGCCCGGGTGCCCTCGGTTTTAGCCGCCCGGACCCAAGTCCCGAAATAATTCTGATGTGATTTGGGAAGACCGGAAAAGTAGGCCAGGGCCGCCGGTTCGTCGGCAAGACATTCCATCAATTCCATTGGCGGCTTGATAACCGCCTTGTCGACTTCCAGCTCGACCCGCAGCGAATCCCCTTTTTGTTTTCGGATGGCCTTGCGGATGCTCGCCTTTAACGCCATGATAAAGTCCCCTTCACCCATCGGAAGCAATGCCATTTTTTCGATCGGGAGATCGTCCAGTCGCCCCTTGACCCGAAAGGATTTCTTGTTGCCGGGCATTAGTTTAGCCGCCTGGGTTGCGCTGATCCGGATATAGGACCAGCCGGTTTTCTCCCCCATCGCTCCAAACTGCAATATTTTTGTGGTAAAGCGGATCATCAACCCGTCTGGTCGCCCGCATCGTCCCTACGCTCCACTCCTCCGCTAGGGCCCGGAATCTACGCCCTCGCCTTGGTCGCCGGCTTCTTTTTCCTCTTGTGCGCCCGGAGAGCCGCCTCGATCCCCTTCCGCAAATTCTCGAACGTTGGTTTGCCGGTAAACAATTCCCCATTGATAAAGAACGCCGGAACGTCCCGCACGCCCTTATCGAGTCCTTCCATCAGATCACTCTTGACCTGCCAGCCATACGTCGAATTGACCAGGTCCTCCAGGAACTTTTTATTGACAACTCCGCAGTCTTTGGCATATTCACGTAAACTGATCGCGCCAAGACGCCGCCGGTGAGCGAACAACATCGTATGCATTTCCCAGAACTTCCCTTCCTGCGCGGCGCCCAACGACGCCTCAGCCGCCTTCATGGCGTGCTGATGGATCTTCGTCAACGGAAAATGCCGGAAATTGAAGCGCAATTTGCCTTCAAACTGCTTCAACAGCTTCTCGACCACCTCATTGGCCTTTGCACAGGCCTCGCTCTCATAATCCCCATACTGCATTAAGGTGACCGGGGCCTTGGGATCGCCAACAAAAACTTCCTTGGTCGGAATGATCTCTACCGTTTCTTTTGCTTTCATATTAGACTTATAACATATTCCAAGCGCCAAAGTTCAGGCTTTCCCGAACAAAATCCGCTCCATTCGGCAAAATACGCTATTTCTTGTTGCCTTCGACCTTTTCAACCGGGGCTGTCTCGTTCCTGAACACCACAACCCCATCGAATACATCCACCAATACCGGGGCCGTCCGATCGATATCCCCAGCTAATATTCTCTTACTCAATTGATTAACTATCTCTTTTTGGATAAGCCGCTTCAATGGTCTGGCCCCGAACTGCGGGTCGAAACCGTTTTCGGCCAGGTAATCGATCAGGTATTCACTGAATTCCAGCTGTATCCCGTTCTTCATAACCAGCCTTTGCAAGTCTCCGAGCTGGATGCGGATGATCCCCCTGATCTCGCCCTTCAGCAACGGCTGGAACAAAATGATCTCGTCGATCCGGTTAAGGAATTCCGGACGGATCGTCTGCCTGAGCAGATCGGTAACCTCCACCTTTGTCTTTTCCATCACTTCCTCGCGATTGCGTTCCGATACATTCTCAAAATTGGCCTGAATGATATGGCTGCCCATGTTGCTTGTCATGATGATGATCGTATTCTTGAAATTCACGACCCGGCCCTTGTTGTCCGTCAGCCGGCCATCATCCAGGACCTGCAACAGGATGTTGAAAACGTCCGGATGCGCCTTTTCGATCTCATCCAGCAGCACCACGCTATATGGTTTGCGCCTGACCGCTTCCGTTAGCTGGCCGCCTTCATCATATCCGACATAACCCGGAGGTGCACCCACCAGGCGGCTTACGGAATGCTTCTCCTGGTATTCGCTCATATCGATCCGGGTCATCATACTTTCATCATCGAACAGGTAATCGGCCAGCGCCTTTGCCAGTTCGGTCTTTCCCACACCGGTCGTGCCGAGGAAAATAAAGCTCCCGATCGGCCTCCGCGGGTCCTGCAGACCTGCCCGGCTCCGCCGGATCGCGTCCGCCACGGCGCTGATCGCCTCATCCTGCCCCACCACGCGCTTGTGCAGCTCGTCTTCCAGGTTTAGCAGTTTGTCCTTTTCGCTTTGCAGCATCTTGCTGATCGGGATACCGGTCGCCTTGGCCACCGCCTCCGCAATGTCTTCCGCATCCACTTCCTCCTTCATCAGCCTCGACGTCGCACTCATCGCATCCAGCTGCGCCGAGAAGGTTTCGATAACCTTTTCCTGCTCCTTGATCTTTCCATACCGTATTTCCGCGACCTGCCCATACTGCCCTTCCCGTTCCGCCTTTTCCGCTGCAAGTTTGAGGTTCTCGATCTGTGCCTTCGCATTCTGCACTTTCTCGACCAGTTCCTTCTCCTGCTGCCACTTGGCCTTTAGCGTATCTCGCTGAACACTGAGATTTCCTATTTCGGCGCTCAGCTCACGAAGTTTCTCTTCATCATTTTCGCGTTTGATGGCTTCGCGTTCGATCTCCAGCTGCCGGATCATCCGCTCGAGCCTGTCCAGCTCCTCTGGTTGGGAATTCATCTCCAGGCGAAGCTTGGCGGCGCTTTCATCGATCAGATCGATCGCTTTGTCCGGAAGGAACCTGTCCGTAATGTACCGGTGCGAGAGCTCCACCGCCGCAATGATCGCCTCATCCTTGATCCGCACATGATGATGCGTTTCATAGCGGTCCTTCAACCCGCGCAAAATGGATATGGCATCCTCTTCACTCGGCTCATCGATCGTCACTTTCTGGAAGCGGCGCTCCAACGCCTTATCTTTTTCAAAGAATTTCTGGTATTCGTTCAGGGTCGTGGCCCCGATCGCCCGAAGCTCGCCTCTTGCCAACGCCGGCTTCAAAATATTGGCGGCATCCATCGCCCCTTCGCCCCCGCCCGCACCGACCAGCGTGTGGATCTCGTCGATAAACATCACGATCTCCCCGTCACTTCCGGCCACCTCTTTCACCACGCTCTTCAACCGCTCTTCGAATTCACCCTTATATTTGGCGCCGGCGATCAGCTGCCCCAGATCGAGCGCGAAAATGGTCTTCGAACGGAGGTTCTCGGGCACGTCACCGTTGACGATCCGGTGGGCCAGCCCCTCCGCAATGGCGGTCTTACCCACTCCAGGCTCGCCGACTAAAATAGGGTTGTTCTTACTCCTGCGGGAAAGAATATGCAAGGTCCGCCGGATCTCCTCATCCCGACCGATGACCGGGTCGAGTTTTCCCTGGCGGGCCAGCTCGTTCAAATTCCTCGCGTATTTGTTGAGGGCATTGAAAGAAGTCTCCTGCGTTTGCGAATTGACCGTCGACCCCTTTCGCAGATCCTTGATCGCCGTGATCAGCCCCTTCTCGGTCAGACCGGCATCTTTAAGCAGCTTTGCCGCATTATCCTTGCCCTGTATAATGCCGAGCAGGAGATGCTCCACGCTGACGAACTCATCCCCGAATTGCCGAAGGTCAGAACCGGCATGCAGGATGGCGCTGTTCAGCTCGCGGCTGATCGATTGCGCCGGCTCCCCGCCGCTAACCTTTGGCAGCTTCTCCAAACTTTCATCCAGTTTGCTCTCGACAAAAGCAACGTTGACATTGTTCTTTTTCATCAGGAATTCAACCAGCGAATCCTCCTCCGCCAGCAACGCCTTCAGCAGATGATCCGTATCTATCGTGGGATTCGATCCGTTGAAAGCGAGTTGCTGTGCCCGGGAGATCGCCTCCTGCGCCTTTATGGTAAAATTGTTTAGGTTCATATATCTATGGTTTTCCTTTTCGGTTTAAATTGCACGTCCCGTCATCGGACGCGGTTCGTGTTTGCCGGGTCACCCGGCCAAAATGCAATCTGAAGCCGCAAAATCCAAACCAGTACCGAAATCCAGCTAATATGTCATACTATACCCGATTTATCTGTCTCCGCTTCAGCCTGTTACCGGCGTTCCTGCTATTCTGTCTGCTTGGTTGGGGCCAGAAGAAGCCGGAAGTTCCCGTCGATCACCGGTTCGACCCGCTGGATCAGCTCTTTAAGCAGAATCAAAAGGAGCTGGGGCAATTTGTGGCATTGGTCTGGGACACGGGCAAGCTGGTCTATCAAAAGCAGTCCTCCGAAGATTTCACGCCAAAAATGGCGGCGCCGATCGTCCGGTCCGCGGACTGGTTGGTTGCGGCACTGGTCATGACCTTTGTGGACGAAGGCAAGCTCTCGCTGGACGATAAAGTTACTACCTATATTCCCATGTTTGGGAAATACTCGAAAGGCTACATAACGATCCGCAACTGCCTGACGAATACGACGGGCATCAAATCGGATGATCTGATAAAGGTAAAAAAGATGCTGGTTACCATCCGGTACGAATCCCTGGAAGACGAGGTCAACGACATCGCCTCCAAACGGCCGATCCAGACCAACCCCAGTACCGAATTCTTCTTTAGCGGTCTTGGGCCGAATATCGCAGCCCGTTGTCTTGAAGTCGTGGGAAAAAAGCCATTCGAACGGCTCATGATGGAACGCATCGTCCGGCCCCTCAAGATGCGAAGCGTCTCCTTCGACAGCCAGACCGGCGATGCCCCCGAACCCTCGGCCGGCGCCGTCGCGTCCGCGAGTGATTATATCAATTTCATGGTCATGCTGATCAATAAAGGGATTGGCCCCGACGGGAAGCGGATCCTCAGTGAGAAAGCGGTTCGTGAGCTCGGGAGTCCACAGTTCGCCAGCCTCCCGGTGAAATATGTTCCCAAGGAATTGCAGGGCGCCCAATTCGGACTCGGCTGCTATATCACCGGAACGGGCAATTCCACCATCCTGCTTTCCCCGAATATGCTGGGTACCACCGCCTGGATCGACAACTGCCGCAACTATTGCGCGATCCTGCTCGTCGCCAAACCCGAAGAGCCGAAAAAGGTCATCTGGAGCAGCATGATGAACCTGGTCAACGAAGCGATCGGCGGGAATTGCAATTAGCGAGCGCGCGCCCGGCCCGCAATTATTGACCTTTTACCAGCACGACCCGGCTATGGTCCGCTTTATATAATCGGTCATAGAATTTAACCAGCTCCGGATAATCCGCGGGCGGGAAACGCGCCATCGACTCCTCATACCGCCGGTAATAAACAATCTTGTCCGCCGTCACCTTTACCGTCGCCGCATATTTCCCAAACCGCGAGTCGATCGACACGTCTCCGGGGACCGATTCGGGCTTATAGCCTGCGGGGATCTTTAACGTGACACTGTCAATATGAGTGAACGCTTCCCGGTCGATAAAATCATAATGCCGGACCGAATCTGCCGGCAGCCGATTGGAGGCGCGGCCGAAAAGGCTCGGGATGACAAACAACCGTTTTCCGGTGACCGTTGCGTAGTTCGGGCTTACTACATGCAGGTCCTCGATAACTACCGGTATCAGGCCTTTTTGCTGGTCATAATGACTCTTATCCACCGAATAGGTCGGAATTTCAAAAAGCTCGTTCAGGTATTTCTGTCGGCGATCCGGTGTATATACATTCATGACCTCAGCCGGTTCCTCCTCCTGAACACCGGAATACCGGGTCCTGATATCGGCATCCAGCGCCCCGTCATCTGCGATTGTAGCTTGGACGACCCTGCATCGCGTATTGTCTGCCGATGAATACCGTGGTGTTCGGACGATATGCCCCCCATCATCATCGATCAGAATAGCCTTCCTCTCCCCGGTGAACGCACCCATATAACCTGCAGGGACCGTTTGGTCCGTACATTCGAGCCAAAGACTGTCCTTTCCGAGAGGCACACAGGTGACGATATGATTTCCTTGAAGGGAAGGGAAGTCGTCGACCAGTTCAGGAACATCCTCTCCGCCATAGATCACGACGTAATTTGCCTTGATCCCGGCTTCCTTTAGCAACGCCACCATAAAATTCGACAGGGCTTTACAGTCACCATAACGCTTTGTGGCCACATATTGTGCCGGAAATGGCTGCCAGCCGCCAATCCCGAGCGATACATTTATATACCTGGTGGTTTTCTGCAAGTAATCATATAGCGCATAGGCTTTCTGTCGTTTGTCCGTCAATCCATCGGTTAATTCGTGAACCTTCCGTTTTACGTCATCCGGCAGGATATCTCTTCCGGCCCGAAGCTGATTGATGAATTTTCCATAGTTCTCCCAGGAGGACATATTTCCTTTGTATCCGGCAACCTCGAAATCGGACGGTGCGATCAGCACATGCGGTACGATTTCTTGCCAACCGGGTCCGGCGGGTTCCAGATGAAGCGCCGGCAAATTGCTCACTTCCCAGGTATAGATTTTTTTGTCGCCGGCAACGGTGATCGCCGGCTCTAAGGTACAATTGACTGGTTTGTATCGCACTTCGTAGGAGGCTGGCGCAATGATCACGTATTTGCTATGCTGTGTCGAAATGCCCGTGTAAAACATCGGCTGCCAGGGGCGGAAAGAGAGTATCCCATTGCGCTCACGCTGTTCTTCATATTCAACTGTATAAGGATAAGTCCGGTGCACGAAATCGTGCGCCTTATATCGCATGTCGCCCATCAATTGGTCTCCAACATAGCTTTCATCCTGCATATCCTTTGTCTTTACCCGCTTTACCTCCTTACCTGCTGCGTCATACAATTTCCCGTCTATCCAGTTGATGGAAATGAATTTGCCGTATTCGCTTACATAACCGCTGTAATCGTTGGCGTCCTCATTGAGGATCGTGATGACATGATGTATTTTTTCGATCGCCTTTTCGGGCGATTTGATCTCAAGGGTAATTTCCTCTTCTCTCAGAACTGCCAGTGCCCTCTTTCTTAACGAATCGGGGATCAAAGCAACATTGTAGGTTTGTGCCGCCGCCTGCAGCGATAACACAAACACGATTCCGTATGAAAGAAATTGTGTTTTCATAAGATCTATTTCTTCTTTTTAAAGACGATTTGTTCACTTTGCTTCTTGACGACGTAAGCAAAAAAATCGCGTAGCGATGCGTAATCCTCCGGCGTAAAATTTGCCTTTTTAAGCTTGATCCTGGTGCGGAACTGGATCCGATCGGCACCTGCCTGGATCAGGTATTCGAAAAATCCCTCATCCGTGTTATAGGAAACTTTTGCCGACTTTGGCAATTCGTCCACCACATATCCATTCGGGATATCCATTGATAAGGTGTAGGTTTCATCCATGGCGTGCGGCATCTCCACCGGGTAATTCCGGGTAGACGCCTTGAATGGGTTGTCCTTACGGGTTGCCACCAGGATCGGATTAAAATACCAGAGATCGGCGCTGGAGTCGATCGCGAGGTGGACGTCAAACGCATAGTTCAGCGGCAAATCAGGCTGCTGTATGCTGTCGATCTCAAAGTTGGAAACCTTTGCGTCAACGGTAAAGCCCGTTTCGATCTCTTTAATAAAAGCCTGACGGCCGTGCTCCTTCAGTTGCGCCCGGATTCCGGCCGCTTCGAGATTGCCCGGCATATTCTGGATCCTGGCCTGTATTCCCCCCTTTTCGTCGTTGCTGAGAATCGCCATGGTCACCTTACCTTCTGTCAGGCTGTCCGCGCTCAAGGGCACCAGGTAGGGTCGGTCCTTATCGATGATCCGGCCGGATCCGTTATAACAACGCAGCGGAAGCCTGCCGAACCCCATCCAGGGTTCGCTTGCATCGAGACAGTATTTTACCGAGTCGATGGTAACCTGGCTGATCACATAATTATATCGTTCGATCGCCGGATAGATCGGCTGAGCAAATCCATTGTCCCGCGTGCTCAGAATCACCGGCGAAGCCGCCAGCCCGGCATGGATCAACATCGCCGTAAGCACCAGATTGATCTCCGCCTCACTTCCGGCCCTCTTTTTGTATATCGACTTCAACGGTTCGCTAAGCCAAAAGCCGTCATGGGCACTGCAGGTGAAATGATCGCGGACAAAATCGAAGATCTTTCCGGCCTTCTCCTTATTGTTTGCGGCGTCTCTGGTGATCGTCTTGAGATCTTCATCCATCCAGGAATTGTTCCGGCTCAGATCGCCGCCGAAATCATCGTCCTTCATCAATCCTTCACATACTTTGAACCACGTGCCCATCAGATCGTGATAAGTGCCGCCCTCGAACTGGACCCCCGAAAGCTCGAATTCTATTTTCGAAACATAGTTGTCGATCGTCGTAGTGAAAGGCTCCTCCTTCAACGCAGGTACGTTCACCATCACCCACCGATGCGTAACCACCTCATCATGCACCACTTCATGGTCATCCATTGCCGCGCCGCCCGAAAAGGAGACGCGAAAGTTCGATTGGTGACTTTCCTTGGTATGGATCTTGAACGGCAAATTACCCTGGCTCGACGTGGCATATCTGAAGAAATTCGGGATATCAACCTGGTATTCACTCCACAGACAGGGATATTCCCCCTGGAACTCCCATGGCCGGACGTTAATCGCGAATGGCGATGACAGCATATACGAATACTCCACTATGGCGCCTTCCTTCAGAGCCGGGAACGTGAATTTCTCGATGATCAGGTGCTTGTTCGCCTTGTCCATGAATACGGATTTGCTGTCCAGTTTGGTCTCTACAACCTTTCCGTCTTCCAATGTATAGGTGCTCGCTTTGAGCCCGCTGATCTTTTCCATATCCGAACCTGCCACCGCCAGCGGAATAGAGATCGTTGCGGCATCGAACCCTGAACGTTTGAGAATGCGCATTCGCCTGGACCGGTGGAATTCGAGATCAAACCATCCACTGTTATTGCCGACAAAAGAAGAAGTGCCTAAATCCGCTACGACGACCACCGCTGCGGCAGAATCCAGTTCCGCCCCCGTTACCTTAAAATCATCAGCGGTTACCTTGCCGAATTTGACAGGCAATTTATCCTGCGCGTAAATAAAGAATGGCGTCATCGCGATCAGGCAGACCGCGACGGAAAATAGCCTGTTTTGAATGTTCATAAGTCAACTGGTTGGTTTAGAAGTATAGTGAGGTCAAATTTTTCGCTTGCGTGCGGCCCATCAATTCTTTTTCAGCACGACCATTTCCGCTTCTTTCTGAACGACCATCGAATAGAAATTCCGCAGGTTCGCATAATCCTCCGGTCCGAAATTAGCCCGGTTGAGCTTCAGCCTGCACCGCAATTGGATCATCCCGGCGTCCGACCCGATGAGGTACTCGTACGATCCATCCTGCCCGTTCAGTGAGGCTTTTGCAGACTTCGGCAATTCCTCCACCGAATATCCATCCGGGATTTGAATGGTAAAGACATACATCTCATCGCTGGTATACGGCATCTCGATCGGGTACTTTCGCTCGACAGACTTGAACGGATTCTCATGCATCCCTTCGCCGATAAACGGATTGACATATATTTTCGCCTGTCCCTGCTCCTGGTTGAACTTGAACGTATAGCGGACTTTGACGGGCTCTTCCGGCCTTTCCAGCGAGTCGATGTGGCTGTCGCTGATCGTTATATCTTCACCGTATTGCGTTTGAATATTTTTAAAGAATTCGCCTTCCCCCTTTTCATTGACACGTTCCCGAAGTGCATAGGATTCCTGGGCGCCCAACGTGGACTCCCAGGTGCCTTCCAGCCCTTTTTCCGTTGCGGTGATAAAAACGACCGTCGACTTTTTTTCTCTCAGGGAATCGGCCTCGAAAAAAATCGAGCCGGAGTCCTTCAAACTGATGATCCTTGCATGGCCGTTATAACATTCTTTGTCGAGCTGACCGAATCCCAGTTTCGGATGCGCCGCATCGAGGAAAATCACCTGGCCGTCGACTACCGCCCGCGCGATTACATAATTTAACCTCGTCAACATCGGATAGGTCGCCACATTGAACCCATGCTCCCTGGTAGTCAATACAACCGGGTCCGCCTGCAGCCCTATCTTCCGCAGCATGGCTACCAGCAGGAGATTGATGTCCCCGACAGTGCCGCTTCGCTTCTTCACCACATCATTCAGCGTGGTCTGGATATATTTATCGCCAAAATCGGTGCAGGTAAAATGGTTGCATAGATAATAATAGATCTCCCGCGCCTGTCCCCGCAAGTCCGTTGCGCTGGTTAGCGCCTTGTTCATGCATTCGGTTACCTGCGAATTGTCGTTCTCCAGCCCTTTGCCGAAATCATCCCGCGCGAGCAGCTGCTGAGTTGCCTGTTTCCAGTTATTGTAATATTCCGTGTATTCTTCGCCGTTATAAGTGCGGGAAAGTTGGAATTCGATCTTATCCATGTAGTTGTCCGGGCAGGCAAGGAAATTCTCTTCCCGGAAGGCCGGAACATTTTTCATAACCCAGTGGTGCCTGATCGTATTGGCATTGACCGTCAGCTCCGGATTGTTCTTCCCTCCCACCCGATATGACGCCGCCCCTTCGCTGCCCTCGTCCACCGCATACTGGTGAATGCCTTGTTTCAGCACGACATACGACAAGGTCTGCGGAATATCAACGTAGAACTCACTCCAAAGGCAGGGATACTTTTGGGACTGAAAACGCCAGGTGGGCAAAAACCGGATGAATTTGGATGTGATGGTATAGGAGTAGTCGATGATCGATCCTTCGCGCATGGCAGGCAACGCGAACCTGACCTCCGTGTATTCCTTGTTGACCTTATCCTGGAAAATGTCCTTTTTATCCAGTTTGCTTTCCACGACCTGCCCATTTTCCAGGTTATAGGTGGATGCCGCCAGTTTGTCGATCTTCTCTGCATCGTCCGTGTTGCGCCATAACCCGATCCGGACAGTCGCCAACTGATCGAACGCCTTTTTATTCAGTATCTTTATGCGCTCATGGATCTGAAATACGTAAGAGAACCAGCCGTCTTCATTACCGACAAAATGGATGCTCCCGATATCGGCCAGATTAACGGCGATGCTGTTGCTGTCAATGATGGGAGTGGCGGGAAGAGTGAAATCGGCCGTGGTGACCTTTCCCAGCGCCTTTTCGGATTTATCCTGCGCCGGGCAGCGCAAGGCCGAAAAGAGGCAATATGAGAACACGGTTATGGTTAAATGGCCCACAGGTCTCAGAGTCATACGGTCGTGTAGGGGTTAAACGACACTAATATATAAAAATTGCGCATATTTTGCATACCCCTGGTCGACTAAAATTTAGCGATTTGTGTTAATCACGCAACATACGCAGCTGATTCGGCAGTGGACCCGCGCACTCGGATTCGAGTATTGCGGGATTGCTAAGGCTGTCCGTCTGGACGAAGACGCCCGCCGGCTTGAATCCTGGTTGCACGACGGCATGCAGGGTACGATGCATTACATGGAGAATCATTTCGACCTGCGGATCGATCCCACCCGGCTGGTGCCCGGCGCTAAATCGGTCATTACCCTGCTGTTAAACTACTATCCGGCAACTCGTCAGCCGCCTGACGCACCCCAGGTCGCCCGTTATGCGTATGGTCTGGACTATCATGAGGTCATCCGCGGCAAATTGAATACCCTGCTGGCGTTTATCCGCGACCAGATCGGCGAGGTGGACGGAAGGGGATTTGTCGACAGCGCGCCGGTGCTGGAGAGAAGCTGGGCGGTGCGCAGCGGCCTGGGCTGGGTGGGAAAGAACGGTAACCTGATCCATCGCGGTGCGGGTTCCTGGTTGTTCATCGCCACCCTCATCGTCGACCTGCAGTTGGAATACGATGACCCCTTTGCACGCGACTATTGCGGTACCTGCCGCCGTTGCATCGACGCCTGTCCGACCTCGGCGATCCTGGATAATAAGATCGTCGACGGCAGCAAGTGCATTTCCTATTTCACGATCGAACTAAAGGAACAGCTGATCCCCGAAGACATGAAGGACAAATTTGGGAACTGGGTGTTCGGATGCGACACCTGCCAGGATGTTTGCCCCTGGAATCGTTTTTCCAGCCCGACGAGGGAAGAAGCCTTCACCCCGTTGCCGGCGATCCTCCACTTTAAGACCGCCGACTGGGAAGAATTGACAGAAGAACGATTCAAGGAGATATTCCGCCATTCGGCGATCCGCCGGACACACTATGCCGGTCTCCGCCGCAACCTTCGGTTTCTCGAGTCCCCTTCGCCCTAGCCCATTCCCTTCTTCGGTCCCCGACCGTACTACCGCATCAGCGCTACCCGCATTCCGCCGTAAACCATATGGCCGCTGCCTGAACCGGTGCGTAACATATGGGTCAGCGCATACTGAACCTCCGGCCCCGCCTGGATCTGGACGCCCCGGACCGGTAACCCGACCGCCAGTCCGGTCTTGACGCTCGCCTGCGTTCGATGGATCACCCCATTGTCGCTTTTGTAGGCGCCGGAAGAAATATCATCATAAAGCCCGTTGGAGCTCATCAAATAAGAGAGGACGGCGCCTCCCCGCCAGAACAACGGCAACGAACGGCTGTGGTTGAGTTTCCATTGAGCTGATGCCGGAACTTCGAGGAAATAGTAGTTGTTGATATAGGTTTGTTCGCCGGAGCCGCTATACGAATTTGCGGCGTTTGCGGCGTAGGTGACCGGGGTTGCCACCAGCAGGGACGCGGATGAAGGCGCGTAGGTATTCACCTGGGATTCCGTCCGGAGCCGAACGGAATAATAGTGCAGGCTTAACCCGACGTCGATCGACCATCGCGCGGAAAGCCGCTTTTCTCCGTAGATGCCTGCCCAATAGGAAAAGTTGGGTCTCACGTTCGTCCCGGTTCGTTTGGAAGCGGCAGCATTTGCAGAGGAGGTCAACCGAAGGGTCTGGGGAAGGCCGGGTGATGGGGATGTACTATTGCCCGCAAAGGCGTAATAGTAGCTATTGACCGGGGAGCCGGTTACAAGCGCATTGCCAACGGGAGCATAAATGGAAGAACCGCCGCCACCCGCAGCAAATCCCATATACCAGGGATGTTTAACCGGGCGGATTCCCTCGACCGCGGTATTTACCGGTTCATGCGGCATCGGCGCGCTCACGCCCCGCCGTAACGTCAATCCCCCGATCAATCCGGGACGGAAACGCGTGACCGTCCTGGCCTGCGTGATTGTCTCCGCTGGCGCCGACGGCGTGGAATTTTCTGCGGTCCCCTGCTCTGGCGCCTGCTGGTTCGTGGTATTTTGCCCGGCAGTTCCCGGCGCAGATCCACGCCGCGTGACCAACTTTGCCAGCCTGGCCGGGTAAGCATCCGAATTCGCGGGAACCGTTGCAGGTGCGTCAACCGTGGTAGGTGCAGGAACCGTTGCAGACGCAGAGACTGCCGTAGACGCGGCGACCGTCGCAGCCGCGGTAGCGTCGCCGCCCGCTGACCGTACGCCGTGCCCGGCGGCCCGGGCCGTCACACCATTCGTAGAAGCCGCATGCCGGTACATAACGATTGCGGCGGTAAGCAGCAGCGCGCCCGGGAGCAGCCACCAGAAGGCCGCCACCCTCCTTCTGCGTTCCCGCGGCGCAATGCCCTGCTGGATGACCATCCAGACAGCCTCCGACGGAACGAATTCCAAGTCATGCATTTTTCGCCTTACCTCTTGTTCAAACTTTGGGTCGTGCATAGCTCGTTTCATTTTTGTTAGCACCTGAGAATTTGTTGATCCAGGTGATCAGCAGCGCCCGCGCCCGCGCATACTGCGAACGCGATGTCCCCTCCTTGATCCCCAATATCCTGCCGATTTCCACGTGACTGTATCCCTCGATCGCGTGTAAATTGAAAATAGCCTGATAACCCGGGGGCAGCTGCCGGATCAGTTCCGCCAGCTCTTTCGTGCTCAGGGTTACCTCGGGGTCGTCATCCGAAACAGGATGCAACACCCCTTCCTTGAATAAAAGATCCGTCTGATACCGGCTGTTCTTTTTAAGATAATTAATGGCGGTATTTACCATAATTCGCCGAACCCATCCGCCGAGTTCGCCCGAAAAGCTGAACTGGTGAAGATTCCTGAATACCATTATAAAACCTTCCTGCAGCACATCCTCCGCATCCGTCATAGACTTTGTATACCGGTAACATACCCCCAGCATGGATCCGGCAAATTCTTCATACAGCCGCCGTTGTGCAACCGCATCTCCCTTAAGGCAGTCGTTTACCAGCTGGTGATGGTCCATTCTTTCCTGATTACCTATTTTGACAATGAAAGGGGTTCATCCGTTGCATGCCTATCTTTGCCCGATGAATACCCAATCCCCCCTCCCCCCGTCCGCCGACTTGTCCGCCGTAGCTTTAGCGAAGGCGGACCCCTCGCAGCAGTCCGAAGCCTTAGCGAACGCGGGCCCTTCCAACCTGACGGAACGGGACCGCCAGGTGATTTGGCACCCCTACACCCAGCACAAAGACTGGCTTCCCCCTATTCCCGTCCTGCAAGGTAAAGGTAGCTTGTTATTTGACGATAGCGGCAGATCCTATATCGACGCGATCAGCAGCTGGTGGGTCAATATCCATGGTCATAGCCACCCTTATATCGCCGAACGCCTTTACCGGCAGGCCCTCCGGCTGGAACACGTGATCTTTACCGGTTTTACCCACGAACCCGCCGTCAGCCTTGCCGAGCGCCTGCTGCCGCTCCTGCCCGGCGACTTTTCCCGTATTTTCTACTCCGACAACGGCTCCACTGCCGTCGAAGTCGCCATAAAGATGGCGATCCAATATTGGCGCAATCAGGGGGCACAGGCGATCGGAGACGGGTCACCGGCAGGCCGCACCGGGATCCTGGCCTTTCGCCACTCCTACCACGGCGATACGTTTGGCGCCATGAGCGTCAGTGAACGGAGTGTCTTCACCGCCCCCTTCAACGACTACCTGTTCGACGTTCGCTTCATCGATACGCCAACGCCCGATAATATCGCGGCGCTGCTGGCCATTGTCCGAAACGAAGGGCCCGGGATCGCGGCTTTCATCTACGAACCCCTCCTCCAGGCTGCCGGCGGAATGCGTCTATACGACGCCGGCCTTCTTGACGAGCTCCTGACCGAAACCCGCCGCCAGGGTATTCTCCATATCGCCGACGAAGTCCTGACCGGCTTCGGCCGGACCGGGCGCCGTTTTGCGGGCGAGTACCTCCGGGAAAAGGCTGACATCATTTGCCTAAGCAAAGGTCTCACGGGCGGAACAATGGCCCTCGGTGTGACGGCAGCGACGGAAGCGATCTTTAACGCCTTTCTCAGCGACGACCGCCGAAAGACGCTGTTCCATGGACACTCCTTTACGGCCAACCCGCTCGCCTGCACCGCGGCATTGGCGAGCCTCGACCTCCTGCTGGAGCCGAAGTGTATGGCCGGCATCGCCCGCCTCACCGAAAGTCATAACAACTTCCTGCAAACGCTCCGCTCTTCTCCGGTGGTAAAGAACGCCCGGACACTCGGGACCGTTCTGGCATTCGAGCTCATGACCGGAAGGGACGAATATATAAACGCCGTCGGTCCCGCCATCACGCGGGAAGCCCTCCATGCAGGGATCTACCTCCGGCCCCTCGGCAACACCGTTTACGTTATGCCCCCCTACTGTATAACCGAAAAAGAAATGGACCAGGTGTATGATTTCCTGATCCATTGCATAACAAAATACGGGGAAGGCTCCGGGACCGCCGTGAACTCCCTTACTTGACGGGAACAGCGACTTTGACCTTGTCCCAGGCCAGCGTCACTTCATGATCATTGGTCGTCATCGTCAATTGTTCGACCGGCGTAGATAAATGCGTCACGGGCACATCCACTTTCACGACATCCTGGTCGGCGTGCTGGTCATGATCGGTGCCCCACATGGTGGTGTTGGAATTCAGGATCACGGTCCATTTGTCCTTTTCGGGAACGGCAAAAAAGGAATACTTGCCGGCCTTGACCGGTTTGCCGCCAAAAGTCACATCTTTCGAAAATACAAGGATCGTAGGTTCATCGGCTCCGCAGCGATAGGTCTTACCGTAAGGAGCGATCGAACCGCCGAAGATCTCACGCCCTTTCTTGTACGGGCGGCCATAGTAGATGGTAATGTTCTTCCCCTTCACCGTATCGTGCGGACTGTGCGGGTGATTTGGTTGCGCATTGGAGGACACAACACAACCCATCAAAAGAGCAATCGATGCAAACAGAACTTTCGTGAATGACATATAGGTAGTTTTTAGAAATGACGATAATTCAGAAGACCAGCCGGACCCGCTCCATTGCACACTCAAAATTAACGGGGATTTTCAACATACCGTTGCAGGTTCCCCAAAGATTCTTCCATCAACGGCCCTAACTTGCGGTCATAAACAAACACCCCCAGCTTCTCCCACGGATACCAGCGGAAATGAAAATCAAACCACCATTGTACCGTCACGCTGTCGCGGTTCACCTGGAGGAACTGAAATCCACCCACAAATTGCTTGCCATTGAGCATGTCCCATTTCAATACTACACCAGCGGTATCCGCCTGCGTCTCCGTTATCCGCAACTGATCCGAGCTCAAATATGCTCCCGGGCCCGCGGCAGGAGAAGAAAGCTCCACATTGGTCAGCGTCGCCCGGTATACGAAATCATTCCACCGCTTCCACGCCCCGAGATCGATCACCGCCGCAACGGCAGCCGGGCGGCGCGAAGCCACGACATTCACCACTCTTGAAACCCGGATGTTGGCGGGGAGTAGCAATGACAATCCGGTCAGCACCGCAAACAAGACGATCAGCCCGAGAAAAGCAAATTTGACCAGTCGCATAATGTTTCGAAAAAAATTGCTCCGCAAAATAATTTTTTTTCTCAACACATCTAATGTCGACACTTCCCGTCCTTACGTCCGGAAAGTGTGAACTGGGCTCCGCCCAGTTTTGTCTCACTCCCATTTGAATACTTTGATGGCAACCGCATACGTTGCCAAACCCCATAGTAAAAGAATACCCAGTTGCTTCCCGCAGTCGGTCAGGTGGGCGCCTTCGAACGCGACATTCCGCATGGCATCGTTGAGCTGTTTCAGCGGAAGGAACTCACAGGCCTTCTGCAGCCAGACCGGAAAAGCCGCTACGGTAAAAAAGGTTCCGCCGAGCAGGAACTGAGGCAGCGTGAACACATTGGCAAAGGGCGGGATGGTGCTTTCACTCTTTGCCACACTGCTTATGATAAAGCCGAATCCCATAAACACGATCAGCCCGATCAGGCTTAGCACCAGCATTTCCACGAATGTTACCCACCCATGCACCAATGTAAAGTGAAATAACAGCCTGCCCAGTCCGATAATAACGACCGCCGTGATGAGCTGGAAAGCAACTCTTGCCAGTCCTTCCCCCATCACGATATATCTCTTTGCAACGGGCGTGGCGCCATATCTTTTTAGCACCAGCTGTTGCCTCAGGTTGAAAAACAGAAAGGCAACTCCAAATACCGCTGCGCTCAGCAGCGAGAAGCCGAGCATGCCGGGCAGGATGAAATCAATGGTCGTATATGCCCGTCCCGGGATCATCGGAAGTTGGTCCACGATAACGGGACGATATTTTGCATCTGTATACTTCTCCACCCGGCCTTCGAATACGCCGCCCAGGGCCGACCTCAATATCGGATAGGTATCTGCGCTGGCGGAAGATGTCTGGGTATGAATGGTAAATTGGCTGATACCGGCGGAGGATTGGCCCGAGTCGACGCTCAGGATGGCGGCAATCCTGCCCCTGATGAGATTTTCCCGGATCTTCGCTGTATCCTGCTCGGCGCTCAGCCTGACCAAAGGGCTTTGCAGAAGCTGCCTGACAATTGAAGAGGAAGTATCACCCCGGCGGGCTAATGAAATGGTTGCCGTCGGCGCCCCGCCCCCGATAAACCCGAAAACCAAAATGAACACCATCGGAAAACCAAAACTGAAAGCCACCGCGGAGGGATTGCGCAGGATCGCCTTGAAGCTGCCCTTGGCGATCGCCAGCATAGCCCGCAGCTGGTTATATTTTTGTGCCATTTGCCGTTTTGTATTACTCGATTACCAGGTCATAGGGTAACCGGGTTTCCGTCTTACCCACCATGGATTTGACCTTCCTGATCGTCAAATATGTCCGGTAGCCGTCCTCCCCGAGCTCATCCTTCATCGCCTTGACGCTGACCGACCGGTGATAGCTGCCCAGAAGCCTGTCTAAAAAGTTTTTCGGTTCCGGATATTCCAGGAGCCGGTAATCGCTCGTCTTCGCCATCCGCGCGGCACAGTCAATTGCATCCTGGATGGTCCCCATCCGGTCGACCAGTCCCAGTGCCTGCCCCAACGTTCCGCTCCATACACGCCCCTGCGCAACACTGTCCACGTAGTCCATCGGCTTTTTGCGCCCTTCCGAAACACGGGTCTTGAAGTCCCGATAGATCGTGTCGATTTCGTTTTGGATCAGGGTACGCTCCATTGGCGTCAGCGGCCGGGTGACCGTCATGTTATCCGCCTCCGGCGCGGTTTTAACGACGTCAAATGTCACCCCGAGCTTGTTCTTGAAAAAACCTTGCAGATTCGGCACGATCGCAAATACGCCGATCGATCCGGTGATCGTTCCCGGCAGCGCGAAGATGCTGTCGGCGTTACAGGAAAGATAATATGCGCCGCTTGCCGCCACATCGCCAAAACTGATCACCACCGGCTTCCCGTCCTGCCTCGCCAGGGTGATTTCCCGCCAGATATTCTCACTCGCCAAAGAACTGCCGCCGCCGGAATTCACCCGGATCACGATCGCCTTGATATCCTTATCGAACCGGGCTTTCCGGATCAACCACCGGTACGTGTCCGACCCGATCTCCTCCCGTTCACCTTTCCCGTCGACTACTTCCCCCTCCGCATAGATCAACGCGATCTGGTCCCTGCCCGTAGCTTTATAGCTTACGGCCTTCGCATATTTTGCGACGGGAATAAAATTGATATAGGAGTGATGCCCGATATGCAGCAGGTCCCGGATCTGATCCTTGACTTCATCGTCATATTTCAACCCGTCAACTAACTTAAAGTCCAGCGCATCATGCGCCGTCCGGATCAAGTTCTCGTTTACGCATTTACGTAATACCGCGGTATCCAGCCCCCTGGCCTGGGCTGTGTTCCAAAGAAACCGGTTGTACAAGCCACCCAACAATTCTGTCAGTTGCAGCCGGTTGGCGTCCGTCATCTTCGTTTCCCGGAGCGGCTCGGTGGCACTTTTGAATTTCCCGGCATAGAAGATCTGCGGCTGGATCTCCAACCGGTCAAGCGCATCCTTCATAAACAGCATATCCGTGGCAAAGCCGCGCCAGTCTACCCCTCCTTTCGGATTACAATAGATCCTGTCCGCGATATTGGCAACGCCATACGCCCTTTGGGAGACAACGTCTCCGTACGCGTATACAAACTTTCCGCCTTTCCTGAAATCCGCGAGCGCCAGCCGGATCTCCTCATTCGTAGCAAACCCATTGGGATCGTTATTACACTTAAGATAAATTCCCTTGATCGCGGAGTCTCTTTTGGCGCGACGGATGATCCGGACAAGGTCATATACGCCTGGAATATCGTACTCGTCATCCGAACCCAGGGCAGCCAACGGATTGTCTACTGCCTGCTCGCGGTATTCCTGGCCAAGATCGATAACCAGCACTGCTTTTTCGCCTACTGCGGGGCGGGATGGAGAAAATATGGCGCCAAAGAGAATGATAAGGAAAAGAAAAAGAAAACCTGCGAAAACAATCAACGCCAGCAAAGAGGCAAAGAACGATTTAAAAAAACCTGACATGAAACTTCTGATTTTATGCGCAGGAATTACGCTCTGGATAAAATAGCGCATCCTGCATTCCAAAAATAAAGATATTTGGGCCCCCGAAAGTAAAGGAATCTATGAACATCTCCTATTTATTGATAGGTGGCAATCAGCAGGACCGGGTCGCCCGGCTCGCTTCCGCACGCGGATTTATCGCGTCGGCGGGAGGAAAGATCCTCCAGGCATCCGCCCTCTATGAAACCGCTCCCTGGGGAAAGACCGACCAACCCGATTTCCTCAACCAGGCGCTCCGGGTGGCCACAGAACAAGATGCACCGGCATGGTTGTTGACACTGCTTGATATCGAGCAGAAAATGGGCCGCCGCCGGGAGGAGAAATACGGACCGCGGATCATAGATATTGATATTCTTTTTTTTAATAATTCAATTATCCGGCTTCCCCGGCTGACGATACCGCATCCGGAGATCCAGAACCGCCGTTTCGCGCTGACGCCGCTCGAGGAAATCGCGCCTGATTTGATCCACCCGGTATTGGGCTTGACAATTCGTGAATTGCTGGCGGAATGCACCGATCCCCTCGCCGTAAAAAAACGCTCATGAATCATCACTTCATCGCCATAGAAGGTAATATAGGAGCGGGCAAAACAACGCTTGCGCACATGCTGGCCCGTCACTTCAACGCCCGGCTCATCCTCGAGCAATTCGCCGACAACCCGTTTCTGTCGAAGTTCTATGAAAATCCTGCCCAAAACGCATTCCCGCTGGAATTGTTTTTTATGGCCGAGCGCTACAAGCAGCTGAAGGATCTGGTATATACCGCCGACCTATTCCAATCCGTCACCGTTTCCGACTACCTGTTCACCAAATGTCTGCTTTTTGCAAAGGTAAATCTCTCCGAACAGGAATTCCGCCTCTATCAGAAATTCTTCGAGATCCTCCAGGCCCAGATCGAACAGCCGGATATCCTCATCTACCTCCACGCGCCGGTGAGCAAGCTTCAAACAAATATCCGCAAGCGAAACCGTCCATATGAACAAGGTATGCCGGACAACTATCTCTTCCGCATCCAGGAAGCGTATACGCACTATATCAGACAGCACAACATCCGAACCCTCTTCATAGACGTCAGCAACGCTGATTTCCTTGACAACCCTGCTCATCTCCAGGTCGTACTGGACGCGCTGGAGCGCGACACCGGGGAAGGCCAACATTTTTTTTCGCTACCTTAGGGGCATGACCGGACGACGAAGACCGCCCTCAATGGAATTACTACGGCTTCAGGAATATCGGAACTTCATTACTGCCCGATTTTTTTACGTCATGGCGCAAAGCCTGGTGGCTACCGTCATCGGCTGGCGGATATACGAGATCACCCATAACCCCTTTGCCATCGGTCTGATCGGCCTTTCTGAATTTATCCCGGCCTTTTCCCTTGCTTTGTACGCTGGCCATATCGTCGATAAAAGCGACAAGCGCACGCTCATCCTGAAAACGACGTCGTTGTACTTTTTTTGCGTGGCCGGATTACTCGCGCTCGTCCTCGGCCCCGTCATCCGGCTGCTCCATCTCCAGTGGATCCAATGGCTTACCTATGCCGTCATAGTTTGCACCGGGATCATCCGTGCATTCGCGGGTCCCGCGCTTAATGCCGTTGTCGCACAGATCGTATCGAAGGAACAACTGCCGGACGCCGTTACCGTCAACAGCAGCACGTTCCTGCTCGCATCCGTCACGGGCCACGCCACCGCCGGATTCCTTATCGCGCGCACCTCTTATCCGGTAACCTTCGCGGTTGTCGGCGCCTACATTATCATTGCTCTGTTCTGCTTTTACCGGCTGGCGCCAAAACAGATCATGATAACCGGTGAAAAGAAAACCTGGGAAAGCATAAAGGAAGGCCTCCGGTTTGTGGTTCATACCAAAGAATTGCTGGGCGCACTCGCCCTCGATCTCTTCGCGGTGCTGTTCGGCGGGGTAAGAGCCCTTATCCCCGTATTTGCCAGGGATATTCTCCGGACCGGACCCATTGGCTACGCGTGGCTAAACGCAGCGGAAGACATCGGCAGCATGGCCATCATCCTTTCCCTGACCCTTCGCCCGCTCAGGCGCCACCAGGGTCGGACCCTTCTCTACGTCGTCGCGGGATTCGGTACCTGTATCATCGTATTTGGCCTGTCAAAGATTTACCTTGTTTCCTTTTTCGCCCTCCTTTGCAGCGGTATGCTGGACGGCGTCAGCGTCGTGATCCGCGGCACCATCGTCCAGGTCAAGACACCCGACGCGATGCGCGGCCGGGTTTCCGCGGTCAACTCCATGTTTATCAACTCCAGCAACGAGCTGGGCATGTTCGAGAGCGGTTTTATGGCCAAACTCCTTCGCGTAGTGCCCTCTGTCGTATTCGGCGGTTGCATGACTATCGGAGTCGTCATCTTTACCTGGCTCAAAGCCCCCACCCTGCGAAAAATGGAATACTAACGGCTTACCTCAAGCAACCGTTCCAGTACATAATAAACGATCGGGCAAAAGGTCGAATTCTTTTGGGTGAGCGTCGCACGTCTTACCAGCACATCTTCATTCGTGTAGGGGAAGCGTTCGCAGTCCGAGGGCCGGACGGAATAAATGGCGCAACGGTTATCCATGCCCAGAAATGGACAGGGAGTCGAATGAACGACATAGTCACCATCCTCGTCCATACGCAGATACTTCTCTATGAATTCGCTTTCCCGCATCTTTAAAAAGCGCGCGATCCGCTTGATATCCGGTGTCTTGAAGCGCGGAGAATAGTTCTTGCAACAATTTGCGCAGGTCAGGCAGTCTATCTTCCGGAACGCTTCGTCATGCAGCCCGGGCAGCTGATCCAGCACCCGGTTGCGCAACGGCGCTTTTCCTGCCTTCTCCAGGAACCTGCGGTATTCCTTTTGCCGGTTTAACGTTTTTTTTTCCCAATTGTGCAATAAATCATCCATGCCGGATTACCCTTATTTAACGCGCCGGGCACTGTAAAGATCAGGAAAATCAGGTATTTTTAGGCCGTGGAGAACTTCAAAGAACAAATATTGCTGCTGATCAGCACTCCGTTATATCTCATCATCATCGGCATGGAGATCCTGCTGAGCAACTACCGGCATCGAAAGCTCTATACCTTCCGGGATACCTTAAGCAATATCTATTTGATGCTCTGTAATAGCGTCATCGATCTCCTGTTCCGCGGGATCTACCTCCTCGTCCTGAATTTCTGCTATAGCCACCACTGGATTTCAATTACGAATGTATTCTCTTACTGGCTGCTGCTGCTCCTTGCGGAGGACTTTCTATACTACTGGCTGCATCGCTGGGACCATGAGATCCGATTGTTCTGGGCCGTACATGTCACGCATCATTCGTCGGAAAAGATGAACTTTACGGTGGGGTTCAGATCTTCGGTCTTTCAACCGCTTTACCGGTTCGTGTATTTTATTCCCCTCGCCTGGCTTGGATTCAAACCGCTGGATATCGTATTCATGTACTCCGCCACGCAGATCTGGGGGATATTTGTCCATACCGAACTGATCGACAAAATGGGCTGGCTGGAATATATCCTGGTCACCCCTTCCCACCATCGTGTTCATCATGCTTCCAACCCCAAATATCTTGACAAGAATATGGGCATGTTCCTCATTATCTGGGACCAGCTCTTCGGAACATTCCAGCCGGAATTAAGCGCCGGCGAATACCAACCCCGGAAATACGGTCTGACCAAACCAATGGAGAAGACCGGTCCTGTCGACCTCGTGTTCCATGAATGGGCGGCAATGGGAAAAGATCTTCGCCGCCGTGACATCGGGTGGAAGGAACGCTGGCAATATATCTTCGGCCCGCCCGGTTGGAGCCACGACGGGAGCAGAATGACCAGCGAACAACTAAGACAAGCTGAATCATCTGATCCTAAATCACTTGAGTTCGCTGGCGACCCCCAATTTTAATTGCCTTTTAATATAATTATCCACCCTTTTTCCACGCCTGGGAATTACCTTTGACCTGGAATTTATTCATGCCTTTGCACGAATAGTTTAGCATTCAATTTTTAGGGTTTAGGGGTTTTTAATGAGTAAAGGCTCGTCCCAGCTTCTCAAAGTCGGGACGGCCTTTTCCGTTTTATGTCTTTCGGGCCGGCTTCGCCGGCCCGGGGGGCTCGTCCCAGCTTCTCAAAGTCGGGACG
>Ga0335085_10002290_pt1 | contig 36331 bp, 26 predicted proteins | sample Lox_Sample_45_FD_206712 | JGI IMG/M metagenome (GOLD analysis project Ga0335085, IMG submission 206712) | Soil microbial communities from Loxahatchee National Wildlife Refuge, Florida, United States - Lox_Sample_4.5 | ecosystem: Environmental > Terrestrial > Soil > Wetlands | place: USA... | reverse complement strand
AGAAGACCAACTACCAGCAATGCTAAGACTCGCCCTCGCCCTCACGCAAGGCACGATAAACAGCAGCACTCTGTTCCAGGCTCAGCGTCTCTGCCCTCGCCGTTGGTTTTACGTGCGCTTCTGCCAGAGCTTCCTTGAGTCTGGTTTCTGGGTAGTGTTCTTTGAGATTGTTCCAGAGGGTTTTCCGCTTTTGTCCAAACGAGAACCGTAGGAAGTCGATGAACCCGTCCCCGGCCACACCCAACTTTTCCTGCTGCGGATCGATATCCAGACGGAGCACCGTCGAATGCACCTTCGGTGGCGGCGAGAATGCACCCGGCGGCAACGTGAATAGCTTCTCCACGCGCGCGTAAAGTTGTGCCGTTGCTGAAAGCATTCCGAAATCGCGTCCGCCCGGCTCTGCCGCAATCCGGTCTGCCACTTCCTTCTGCACCATGATCACGATGCTCTCGAAATATTTCGAGAACTGAAACAGCCGCAGCAGGATGTCCGATGTAATGTAGTACGGCAGGTTCCCAACAACTTTTGCGGGCTGCGGTTTGATTTCGATCCCTGGCCGTCCCAACCCCGGCTTCGGCCCAAACAGCGAATCGATATCCACCGCCAGTACGTCACCCTCAATGATTTCCACATTGCGGTACATTCCAAACTTAAGGCGAAGCTGCGCCGCCAGAACGCGATCTAATTCGACCGCGATCAACCGCCGCGCCCGCTTTGCCAGCAGAGAGGTCATGATGCCCTTGCCAGGGCCAATCTCGAGCACGGTGCTTTCCGACACGTCACCCAGTGCATCGACGATCCGTTCTGCCAGATCTTCAGACGCCAGAAAATGTTGTCCCATTTTGGGCTTAATTTGTGGACGGCGCGCAGATGCGACCCTTGGCACGTTGACCCTCACTTCCCTTGGAAAGTAGACTTGCAAGTCGGTACTCGCATCTTAGGCAGTTCGGACCCCGCGGCCGACTATTTCTATTCATCATACCGTGCGCGGCGACGACTCCGCGCCAGGAGGTCCTCGACTCATGCATATCGCATTCGCTGCTTCCGAAGGCGTCCCTTATTCGAAGACAGGTGGCCTCGCAGATGTTGTCGGCGCTTTGCCGAAAGCTTTGGCCGGTCTTGGTCATCAAGTCACTGTCTATCTGCCTCGATATCGCCAGACCAAGCTCAGCGATCCGGCCACGGTTGTCCGCAGCGTCACGGTCCCGTTCGATGACGAGTACCGTTTTCCCTCGGTAGTTTTTGGTGGCACGCAGGCCGGTGTCAAATTCTACTTTGTTGAATATCCGCAATATTTCGAGAGGGATGCGCTCTACGGCACCCCCACCGGCGACTATCCCGACAACGCCGAGCGGTTCGCCCTCTTCTCGCGCGCCGTCTTGGAAGCCTCAAAAATTCTCGGTGCGCCCCAAATCTTTCACTGCCACGACTGGCAAACCGCCCTCATCCCCGTGCTACTCCGCACCATATATGCCGATGATCCAGCCTTCCAAGAGACAGGCACGGTATTCACCATCCACAACATGGGATACCAAGGGCTCTTTCCGCCAGAGACTCTCCCTCTACTGATGCTGCCGTGGGATCTGTTCACCATGACTAAGATGGAATTCTTTGGTCAGGTCAACTTCCTGAAGGGCGCTCTGACCTACTCGGACTACGTCACCACGGTCAGCAAGAAATACAGCCAGGAAATCCAGACGACGGAGTACGGTTTCGGGCTCGAAGGTGTATTGCGAGACCGCGCTGCCACAGTCACCGGAATTCTGAACGGCGTCGACTACGATGAATGGAGCCCGCAGACCGATAAATTCGCTGCCGCCAAGTACTCTCCACAGGATTTCGCGGGAAAAGCGAAAGACAAGCAGGATCTGCTGGCTGCCTTCGGAATCGTAAATGCCGATCCCAAACTTCCCGTCATCGGCATCGTCTCGCGCTTCGCCGCCCAAAAAGGATTCGATCTTATCGCGCAGATCGCCGACCGTCTTGCTCGCGAAGAAATGATCATCGTGGCGCTAGGTTCTGGAGACAAGGCGTACGAAGAAATGTTTCAGCGCCTGAATCGACAATTCCCCAGCAAGATCGCGGTCAAGGTCGCTTACGACAACGCAATCGCACATAAGATCGAAGCTGGTTCCGACATGTTCCTCATGCCCTCGCGCTACGAACCCTGCGGACTGAACCAGATCTATAGTCTGAAATACGGCACGGTTCCGATTGTTCGTGCTACCGGAGGCCTCGACGACACAATCGAGCCCTGGAACGCACGCACCGGCAAAGGCACGGGTTTCAAATTTACGGAATACAACGGCGAGTCACTCCTTCTGACGATCAAAGAAGCGCTGCAAGCCTTCCGCGATCAAACCTCCTGGCAAGTCCTCATGCGCAATGGAATGTCAAAAGATTTTTCCTGGAACGCCTCCGCGCGCGAATACGGCAAGATCTACGAAAAAGTAAAACAACTGCGCGCGCAAACACCGCCCCTCGAAAAGTCGCTAGCCGGAGTCTCTTCCTAAAGAACAGAGTCGAAATAGAACTACAAAGAATACGACTACAAAATGGGATGCCCCACTTCTCGCCGCCGTTGCGAGAAGTGGGAACTCCGACTCTGGACTGAACATCCGTGGAACGCACGGAGTTTCCACCCAGTTTCTGTCCCTTCATTAGCGGTACACTTTGCAGAGCGCCATGGCCACCGCCCGTACCATCTTCCACGTCGACATGGACGCCTTCTTCGTCTCCGTGGAAGAGCTCTACGATCCGTCATTAAAAGGGAAAGCAGTCGTGGTCGGCGGCCAGCGCGACGAGCGCGGCGTAGTCTCCGCCGCATCCTACGAGGCCCGCAAATACGGCGTGCACTCCGCCATGCCCCTGCGCACCGCAGCCAAGCAATGCCCCCACGCCATCTTCGTCGACGGACATCCCGAGCGTTACCGTGAATGCTCCGAAAAGGTCTACAAGGTCCTCGGTGCTTTCACCCCGCAAGTCGAGATGGCCTCCATCGACGAAGCCTACCTCGATATGACCGGAACCGAGCGCCTGCACGGCCCTGCCCTCAAAGCGGCGCACAATCTCCATCAGCGGATGAAAGCCGAAACCGGACTGAACTGCTCGGTCGGGATCGGCAGTTCGCGCCTGATCGCAAAAGTTTCTTCTGGCCAAGCCAAGCCGAACGGTGTCCTTTTCATTCTGCCCGGCGAAGAAGCCAAATTCCTCGCTCCGCTCGACGTTCGAGAGATTCCCGGTGTAGGCAAGGTCATGGAATCCCATCTGCACGCGCTCGGCATCAAGAAAGTTGCAGACCTCGCCAAACTCCAAGAAGCCGAACTCGAAGAGCGTTTCGGAAAATGGGGCCTCGCCCTGGCCGGCAAGGCTCGCGGAGAAGACGCCGGAGGATGGTTCGACTCCGAAGTCGCTGCCGAGCACGACGCGAAATCCATCAGCCACGAACATACCTACAACGAAGACACAGCTGACCCGGCAAAACTCGAATCCACGCTGATGCGCCTTTCCGAAATGGTCGGACGCCGTCTTCGCGAATCCAACTTCCATGCCCGTACGGTTCAACTCAAATTGCGCTACAAAGATTTCACTACGATCACCCGCGCCCACAGTCTCCCGAACCCCACGCAACTCGATATCGAGATTTTCGAAAATATCCGCGCGCTCTTTCGCAAGAACTGGAAGAAGGGAAGCGAGATTCGCCTGCTGGGTGTGCAAGCTTCGCAATTCACATCGCAAGAAGCGCAGCTCGACTTACTCGACGGTGGACGCCAGCAGCGCTGGAAAGATGCTCTCGCGGCAGCCGATAAGCTTCGCGACAAATTCGGCGAATCCAGCGTCGGCCTAGCCGCAGGCCTCCGCGGCAGCTTCCGCGAACGTACCCACGAAAACCCTGCCAGTCTCCCCGGCAAAACCCGCCGAAAAGAGTAGGTAGCTGGTGTGTGTTGTGGTGCGGGCGCCCACGCCCGCGAACTCAATTCAAGAGCAAAGCCGTAGCGCTCTCAACGATCCTTGACCGCGAACCCACGCCCAACTAAACTGCCCCTTCGCCCAGAACGTGTCTCGGAGCCCCAACATGCGCCAACTCCTCGCCGCCGCCGTACTCCTTCTTGCGTCCGCGTTCGCCCAAGCTGCACCCGCGGATTCGCCGCTTCTGCTGCGCTATCCAACCGTCAGCAAGACGTCGATCGTATTCAATTACGCCGACGATCTCTGGTCGGTCCCTCGCGAAGGCGGTGTGGCGCACCGTCTCACGTCAGGCGTGGGCACGGAGTCGCTGCCATTCTTTTCTCCCGACGGCAGCTTGATCGCGTTCAGCGGCGAATATGACGGCAATCTCGACGTGTTCGTCGTTCCCGCAGCCGGCGGAGTCCCGCGCCGTCTCACGTATCACCCCTCCGAAGAATACGTCGGCGGCTGGACGCCCGATGGAAAGAAAATTTTCTTCACTTCCGCAGGCAGCAATTTCATCCACTTCGAAGATCAGATCTTCACCGTCCCGGTCGATGGCGGATTGCCCACGGCTCTCCCGCTCCCGATTGCCGAAGACGCATCCTTCTCGCCCGACGGAACTCACATTGCCTACGTTCCACATCCGAAATGGCAGCAGGCCTGGAAGCGCTATCACGGCGGACAGACCACACCAATCTGGATCGCCGATCTCAAAGATTCCAGCATCGTCAAGATCCCACGCGAGAACTCCAACGATCACCACCCGATGTGGGTCGGCGACACGATCTATTTTTTGTCCGACCGCAATGGTCCGGTCAGCCTCTTCGCCTACGACACCAAAACAAAGCAGGTGACGGAAGCCCTTCACAGCGACGGACTCGATTTCAAAGCCGCCACGGCAGGTCCGGACGCCATCGTCATCGAGCAATTCGGCGCTATCAAGCTCTACGATCTGCAGACGAAACAAGCTCACAACATAAACATTCAAATCGAAGGCGATCTCGCTTCCGTTCGTCCGCACTTCGCCAAAATCGAACCCCGGCGCATTCAGAACTTCGGCATCTCGCCGACTGGTGCACGCGCGATTTTCGAAGCCTGGGGCGATATCTTCACGGTTCCCACAGATAAGGGCGACATACGCAACATGACGCACAGTCCCGCAGTGGCCGATCGCGATCCGTCATGGTCCCCAGATGGAAAATCCATCGCGTACTTCTCCGACGAATCCGGCGAATACGAACTCTGCATCCGCGACCAGAATGGCCTCGGCACAGTTCGTCACATCAATCTCGGGAATCCCCCATCGTTCTTCTATACGCCGACTTGGTCCCCGGACAGCAAGAAGATCGCCTACACCGACAAGCGTCTGCAGTTGTGGTACGTCGACCTTGATAAGCCGACCCCGAAGCTGGTCGACGCCGACTGGTTCGGCGGCTTCGGTCCAACGCAACTCAGCCAGACGTGGTCTCCCGACAACAAGTGGATCGCTTACGCCAAGCAGCTGCCCAGTGGCCTACACGCAGTCTTCGTCTATTCGCTGGAGCAGTCGAAGTTCTATCAGGTCACAGACGGCATGAGCGACGCCACGTTTCCTCAGTGGGATAAGAATGGCAAGTATCTATACTTCATGGCATCGACAAATACCGGCCTGACTCCAGCCGGACTCGACATGACGAGCGACGAACACCGTGTCACCCGCAGCGTGTATGTTGCCGTCCTCAGCAAAGACGAAAAGTCTCCGCTGGCTCCCGAAAGCGACGAAGAAAAGCCCAAGGACGAGAAGAAACCCGATCAGGACAAAGACAAAGAAAAGTCCAAGGACCAGCAGAAAGACAAAGGCAAGGACAAAGACAAATCCAGGTCCGCCGACGCAGACAAGAAATCTGCCGATGACAAAGATAAAGATAAAGATAAAGGCAAAGACGACAAAGATAAGAAAGACGAGCCAGTCGTCGTAAAGCTCGACATCGACGGCATCGGCCAGCGCATTCTCTCGCTTCCGATTCCGGCGAAGAATTACCTCAACATGTTGCCGGGGAAGACTGGAATTCTCTTTCTCTCCGAAGGGCCGCTCGTCGTCACGGAAGACGATCAGCCGAACGTCAGCCAGACCATCCAGAAGTTCGATCTCAGCAAGCGCAAAGTCGACAAAGTCCTCGAAGACGTCAACGACTATGCCATCTCCTTCGACGGCGAAAAGATTCTCTATCGCAAAGGTGATTCGTGGACGACTGCGTCACCGGATGACGCGCCGGGTGGCGGCGGCGGCGGTTCTCCGAAACCCGGATTCGGTCCGTTGAAACTCGATGACTGGCAAGTCTATGTCGAGCCCCGCGCCATGTGGAAACAGATCTACAACGAGACCTGGCGCATCGAGCGCGACTTCTTCTATGACCCGCACTATCACGGCCTCGATCTCGACAAGGTCAAGAAAAAGTACGCGCCATACCTCAACCGAATCGCCTCGCGCGATGAACTCACGTATCTCTTCCAGGAATGTTTGGGCGAGATGACGGTCGGCCACATGTTCGTCGGCGGCGGAGAAGTGAATCCCGAGCCGAAAAAAGTCAAAGCCGGATTGCTCGGCGCCGACTATAGCCTCGAGAACAATCGCTACCGCGTCGCCAAGGTCTACAACGGCGAAAACTGGAATCCCGGCAACGAGGCTCCGCTCACGCAACCTGGCGTGAACGTCAAGGCCGGAGACTACATCCTCGCCGTCAACGGCCGCGATCTGCACGCCTCCGACAACATCTACAGCTTCTTCGAAGAGACCGCAGGCAAGCAGGTCGTTCTAAAAGTCGGCGCCAATCCTGATGGCAAAGACTCTCGCGATGTGACGGTCGTGCCCGTCGACAGCGAAGAAAATCTTCGTCACCTTGCCTGGATTGAAGACAATCGTCGCCGAGTTGATCAAGCCACCGGAGGCAAAGTCGCCTACGTACACGTGCCCAACACAGCCGGTGGCGGCTACACCAGCTTCAATCGCTACTATTTCGCCCAGGTCGGTAAAGAAGCCGCCATCATTGACGAACGCTTCAACGAAGGCGGACAACTCGCGGACTACATCATCGAGTACCTGAAGCGGCCACTGATGAGCAAGGTTGTGTCTCGGGAAGGCCACGACTGGTCCAGCCCATCGGAAGCAATCTTTGGTCCCAAGGTTATGATGATCAACGAAATGTCCGGCTCCGGCGGCGATGCGCTTCCATGGTACTTCCGCAAGGCGGCCGTCGGGACGCTCGTCGGAAAGAGAACTTGGGGAGGCTTGGTCGGAATCGGCGGATATCCGGAACTCATCGACGGAGGTCGCGTCACCGCGCCGCGTGCAGCGCTCTATGGTCTCAAAGGCGAGTGGGAAGTTGAAAACACCGGCATTGCGCCTGACGTCGAGGTCGATCTCGAACCCGCAGCATGGCGGCAAGGCAAAGACTCGCAGCTCGAAAAGGCGATCGAAGTGGTGATGCAGCAATTGAAAGAGCATCCGCTGCCCGAAATTCCGCGTCCAAAGTATCCGAACTACCACGAGCACGACGATCTTGGAGCGAAATAATATGACTCGAGTGTTTCTGATCTTTCCGCTGGTCCTGATCGTCGGCATTGCACTGGTCTCTGAGTTTTCCGCAAAGGCCGCTTCGCGCGGACTCCTCCTTGTCGCCAACAAGGGAGATCAAACTCTCGGCATCATCGATCCTGATTCAGGCAAGCAGGTCGCAGCTGTCCCCGAAGGTGGAGTCACCGGACACGAAGTGATCGCCTCTCCCGACGGCCGATTCGCCTACGTCCCGATTTACGGGAATTCCGGCGTGGGCAAGCCTGGAACCGACGGCACTAACATCGTTGCAATCGATCTTGACTCGCGCGCGGTTGTGCGCAAACTTGAGTTCGGCCGCGGCGTTCGACCGCACTGTCCATTGTTCGGGCCCAAGGACGGTTTGCTGTACGTCACCACCGAACTCGACAACGCGATTACCGTGATTGACCCGGAGACGATGAAGATCGTTGGTTCGATTCCAACTGGCAAGCCGGAGTCGCACATGCTCGCGATCACGCACGACGGCCGTTACGGATTTACCGCCAACGTCGGGTCAGGCACAGTTTCCGTGCTCGACATGCAATCGCGCAAGACTCTCGACGTGATCAGCGTTGCGCCAGTCGTACAACGGATGTCAATTTCGATCGACGATCGGTACGCGTTCACGTCCGACCAAACCAAGCCGCAACTCGCGGTGATCGACACGAAAACGCGCAAGGTCAGCTCGTGGATTCCGCTGCCTGCGACGGGCTACGGCAGTGCTCCAACGCCGGACGGGAACTGGCTGGTCATCGCGGTCTCGCCCGCGAACAAAGTTGCGGTTATCAATCTGAAGACCATGAAGGTGGAGCACACGATCGACGTGCCCGCAGCGCCGCAGGAAGTCCTGGTTCGTCCAGACGGGGCGGTCGCATACGTTTCCTGCGATGCAAGTCACAAAGTCGCCGAGATCCAGACCTCGAATTGGGCGGTTTCACGGCTGATCGATGCAGGCCCAGGCGCGGACGGCCTTTCATGGGCGCAGCAGAAGTAGGCTGCTAGTGATTGGAAGAAGCCAGCAGCGATCCGACTCCCGGCTTGTAGCCGTAATAATCTCCCACCATGTGCAAGTGCTCGATGATCTCCTCATCGTAGCGCTGCTTTAACGCAGGCGTGAGTATGCTGTGCTGTGCGTTGGGATCGCTCACAAGATCAAACAGGTAGCTTTCCGCGGGCGAATCGTACGTTGTGTAGAGATATTGTCCGTCCTCGCTCAAAATCCCATAGACCGCTCGTACATCCGAAGAAAGCAGCAGATCGTGCGGTTGATAGCTATCGAGTTCTTGCTTCGTCTTTGCGAGAAGTGGACGTCCATACAGCGGATTCTGGCGGATCGGTCCATGTCCCAAGACGTAGTAAAGCGTAGGAGCGATATCGGTGAGTGTCGAGAGACGCGTGTCGTCATAAACGAACTCCCGGCGCATCTTTGTCGGCAGATGCATGATCAGCGGCACGCGCATAATCTCGGGCCAGATGGACGTCGAATGGCTTGTGCGGCCAAATTCGCCGGTGGCATCGCCATGATCGCTGGTTACGATGATGATGCTGTTGTCATATAAGCCGTGTTGCTTGAGATAGCCAAAGAACTGACCCAAGCAGGAATCCACCCAATGTACTTCATATGTGATGCGCGTGTTCAGTCCCGGACGGTCGGGCCAATGCTGTGAAGTCGGCGACGGAACGTCATTGCGCGCGAACTGGTGCACATTCTTCGGTTGAGCATAGAGGAAGATTGGTTGTTCCTGCTGTGGGTGTGCGTCGAGGAATGTTTCGGCCTGCTGCAGCGTCGATCCGATCTCAAGTTGATTCCATAGCTTCTTGTCGGTATCCAGAGACACCACGTGTGGATCGGCAGGCATAATCGCGCTGAGGACTTCATCGGAACTGACTAACATCCGATATTCATCGATGTGAAGTAGGCGGTCGAGGCTGTTCAAGCGCGAGAAAGGCTGGAGATAGTGTGCGTGCAGCATCATCGCGCCAGACCAGATTGCAGGCTCGGAAAGCGATGTTCCGGCGTACTGTGAATACGCATGGTGCAGAACGATACTGTCGCGCGCGAACGCATCGAGATTCGGCGTGTAATCGATAGAGGAGTTATAGGCGCCGAGATAGTCGGGCCGCATCGAGTCGATTACGAAAATGAATATGTTGGGGCGTTCGCTCCGATTGGGAGTCAGCGAGTTCACGAGATCGATGTCGGCGAGAGCTCTCGTATCACGGATGTTGGTGTTCTCACGCAGGATGCGGCAGAGGTCACCGCACACTTCGTTACGTCTATTTCCGAGGATGTGATGAGCCAGAAAAAATGAATTGTCATTGCTGCCATAAGCTTCAAGATCGAGCGAGATTTCGTCATCGGTGGTACCGAGCGGCTTGCTCCAGAAGATCTCGGTGGCTTGCAGTGTTTTGTATGCCACTCCGGTAAAGATCATCACCGAGAGAATCAGGGCAAGAGAATAGGGCGCACGCGCCGGTCGCAAGCGAAAGGCACAGACGCTCACGACAACCCAAATCGACAGCGTTACCGTCCCCTGCAAGAACCCACTCCAGTCCGCATCCCCAATAAGTAATGGGAAGGTGATGGCGAGTGTAGACGACGCCAGTAAGACGATCCACGTCCCGAGGCGGCGATTCGCGGCTTGGAACGCCGCGGAAACTTTGAGAAACGGATCAATGATCCAGAGTCCCCAGAGTACGAGAGAGAGAGCGAGCGCCACGGAATAGAGAACTGCGAGACGGCTGTTAAAACTTAGGGCACTATCGAGAAACCAATGCAGTACAAACGCCAGTGCGAAGAAGGCGAGCGCTGCGTTAATCGTGAGCTGCAATCTGAACGGCTTTTCGTTCTTTGTCGCGATCAGCGCGACGAGGTTCAGAATCGAAAATATTGCGAGCGCGAGAATTAAGTGTGATGCAAGGCTCCAGACAGCGTGTTCAAGGTCAGTTGCATGGAGGACGAACGACTGAGTATGGCTGGCGTTTCGAGAGCTTGCACCAACAATGTAGAGACAACTAACTACAATTGAGATCAGAATAACCGGGGCATATGGGAAAAAGATCGCATTTTTAGCGCCCTCGCAGCCTGACGATGGTCGATTCGAGGATCGGCGAAATAAACTAGCAAACATCAGAGGAAACAAAGCTGCGATGCTGCACCAATATGTCGAAGCTGTTGGTTCCGTATGAGGCAGCACCGGAAAAGCGGTGAGAGAAATGCCAATCAGAATGAATACCGCAACACTCCCGAAGAAGAGCCGATTCCGGTTTCTCCAGGCTTCGTGCAGATTCCAGCCAGCCATCATGGCCGCAACCGCCGCAAACCAGTAAAGTGCTGCGTGATATCGGACAAACCAGGGCATCCAGCTATAAGGGGGTGCCTTAATTAGGAAAAAATATGTGTAGGGCAAGAATCCGAGCAGCAAATACAGCGACGTGAGGACGAAATACGTCCCGGCAAGAATGCGAAGTGCTGTCTGGGTCAACAGGCGCAAACAGACCAACCCTCAGGCGACGCGAATGGCGATTCTTCTGTCCTTATGATTTTCCGCGAACTTGCTTGCGGCAACAAGTTACCAGAGAATTGAACCTGCTTGCTGGAAGCAAAACGCAGCTTTCGATGTGACCAAAGTACCCTTCTGTGTGCCACTTCCGTCTACAGAGGTTTCTGGTGCATCAGCTACGATGAAAGCTGCGATTTTTCCGTTTTGCTTGAGGGACACTCCGGGATGCAAGCACAGGCCGCTAAGAAAGTCGCAATACCAGGTTCTCCCGCAGCACTCTTTGCGCGTAACTTCTTCAAAAATCCGTCAATGCTCGGGTCCATCGTCCCCAGTTCACGCTTCCTCGTAAATGACATCATGCGGCAGGTCGACTGGGGCCGCGCCCATGTAATTGTCGAATTCGGGCCCGGAGTCGGGACTTTTACCAGAGAAGCCCTGAAGCGAATGCGGCATGACGCAATGCTGGTAGTCATCGAATTGAATTCAGATTTCGTGGAATACCTCAAAAACACGATCCGCGATCCACGATTACGGGTGGTGCACGGGTCCGCGGCGGATGTGCGACGGATTCTTGCAGAGCACGGGATCGCTTATGCGGATTGCATCATCTCCAGCTTGCCCTTCACTCTGTTGCCAGAAGAACAGCGCTGGGAGATCGTCTCCGAATCGCGCGATGTGCTGAAGCCCCAGGGGGCACTGCTGTTATTCCAGTACAGTCGCGTGCTCCTGCCCTGCCTCAAGTCGAGCTTCAGTTCGGTGCGCTCGAACTTTCAGTTATTCAACATTCTGCCCGCATTGATCTTTCACTGTACGCCGTAGCGTTCTGCAGACCAGAATTCTCCCAGGCTGCGCATACGCATTTTTTGATAGCCGTATTCCCTGAAGGCTCAAACGGATACGAACTTTTCCACAACACGTTGTGACATCTGACCTTGTGCGGAATTTGCCATTTGTCCCATGATGGCACCGCAAGCGTTGCGAGCAGAAAACGGCAAGAAGTCGATAAACCCTTGTGGCTCAAGATTTTGCCCGTAAGTGATTGCAGCCCATAGTCTGTTCGTGGTTGTTAGCTGCAACTCTCGGTTCGCGAAGGGAGATTGTTATGGCCAGGGAATCGAATCCGCAATCTCAGGAACAAGGCACGCGTGCCACGATCGACCGCTTTAACGACGCATTCAATCGCCACGACGCGGAAACCGTAGCCGCGCTTTTGACGGAAGACACGGTCTTCGAAGACACCGCACCTGCACCCGACGGAAAGCGCGTGGAAGGAAAACCCGCTGTGGCTGAATTCTGGCGCGAATGGTTCGCGAAGAACACGGATGCGCATTTCGATGCCGAGGATGTGATTGTGGCCGGGAATCGAGCGACAGTTCTGTGGGTTTATCGAAAGATGCGCAATGGTCAGCCTTGGCATCTGCGCGGCGTTGATGTCTTCACGGTCCGTGACGGGAAAGTGGCCGCCAAACTGGCCTATGTGAAGGGATGAGATCCGCGTTGTGACCTCTGTCACTGACGCGCTGCGAGCACTGGTAGAAAGTGGCGCGTTGGGTCGCAACAGGAGCTGAAATGAATCGTCGAGAGTGGTTGCAGGCTGCAGGAGCGATTGGAGCAGGAGCGATGATCGGAAATCTGGGCAAGTTGCCGGCTTTCGCCGGGACGACTGCGGATTCCAAGTGGGAGACGAGCGTAAACCGGCTGCAGCTTCGGCATACCTGGACGACGACCATGTCGTCGAGCCAGTATCGCGACACCATCCACACTCGCGTTACCAGCGATGGAGTGACCGGCGTCGGAGAAGGCGCGCCGATCGTGCGGTATCACGAGAATGCGCAGGACGGCGCGAAGGCAATTGCAGACATCATGACGACTCTGCAAGGTGCGAATCTCTGGCAGTACGAGAAATTGATGGAGCAGATTTCCCATGAGATGCATGGCCAATTTGCAGCGAAGGCTGCACTCGACGTCGCGTTGATGGACTGGATCGGACAGAAGATGAACACGCCGTTGTACAGGCTTTTCGGGCTCGATGCAGCGGACGCGCCGGTGACGACATTCTCGACCGGCATCGACACTCCGGAGATCACGAAGCAGAAGGTGAGGGAAGCCGAGGCCTTTCCGGTGCTGAAGATCAAAGTTGGCCTGGAAACCGACGAAGCCACCATTGACGCTGTGCGCAGCGTGACGAAGAAGCCGCTGCGCGTCGATGCGAATGAGGGATGGAAAGACAAAGAAGAAGCAGTACGAAAAATCAATTGGCTGGAGACGCAGGGCGTCGAATTTGTCGAGCAGCCAATGCCGGCGGAGATGATTGAAGAGACGCGCTGGGTCAGGAAGCGCGTACATCTGCCGCTGATTGCGGACGAAGCTGCGGTGAGTGCGCGGGTGATTCCTGGCCTGGTGGATGCGTACGACGGCGTGAACGTGAAGCTGGACAAGTGCGGCGGCGTCCAGCAGGCGTTACGGATGATCTACGTCGCGAAATCGCTTGGGATAAAGACCATGCTGGGCTGCATGGTATCGAGTTCAGTGAGCGTAACCGCGGCGTCGCATTTGTCTCCGCTGGTGGATTACGCGGATCTGGATGGAAATCTGCTGATCGCGAACGATCCATATAGTGGCGTTAAGGTGGAGAAAGGGAAGTTGGTTCTACCGGATGGCCCGGGATTGGGAGTGAAGGCGAACGAATCATGAATTAGTGACGATAAAACTATAATCAAGAGATGCCGCTACAAGAAAATCCGCGGGTTCGTCGCAACGACCCATGTCCGTGCGGGAGCGGCAAGAAGTACAAGAAGTGTCATGGTGCATCGGTTCCACCTGAGGGCGATGCAATCGGAGTTGTGGTTGACAATCCCAAAGCCCCGAAAAACAAAAATGGCTCTGCCATAGCGACGCCCGATCCAGAAGCGGATTCGTTCTGACGAAATCGGCTCATTCCACCAGTGATAATCTTGGCCTCATGGCGGAAGTCGATGGAAAGATTACCCACGTTAGTGACACGGCTCTTATGATCGCGGCTTGCCGCGCGCATGAGAATGAGCTGTCGGATGCGTTCGTGAGGGATCCGTTTGCGGCGCGGCTTGCGGGAGAGCGTGGAGTTGCGATTCTTCGGGCGATGCCGCATGCGAACGTGCTGCGCCTTGGAATGGCGATTCGCACCCGCTTTGTCGATGAGTTGCTGCAGGACTCACTTGAAAAACATTCGATCGCGACTGTATTGAGCGTTGGTTGCGGACTCGATACGCGCCCGTGGCGTCTCGAGCTGTCACCAGACTTGCGGTGGATCGAAGTCGATTTCGCCGATGTGCTGGATTACAAAGATCAGCACATGTTAGGGGAGAAGCCACGCTGCGGACGTGAGCGGCTCAGCGTCGACCTGAATGATGCGGCACAGCAACGCGCGATGTATGAAGCTGCTGGCTCTTCGCCGGCGCTCATGATCACGGAAGGACTGCTACTTTACTTGCCGGCTGCGACTGTGGACGCGCTCGCGGCCCAGGTGTCTACGCAATGCGGCGTCCGCTACTGGATTAGCGATCTCACGACTTCGGCGTTCACCAGGATACTCAGTGGAGGATCTGACACGACGCAGCCGATTCGCCATGTACAGGCGTCCGACGCACTGAAAGGCGAACAGATTCTGGAGGTTCTCCAGCGGCAAGGTTGGGAAACGGCGTCCATGCGAAGCTACATTGACGATGTTGGGTTCGTGAGAGAACGCGTGCTACGCGCGACGGGAGGCGTGGAGCCGCCTCGGCCACCGTTTCCGCCGGACGATCCGACAGGAGTGCATCTTTTTGGACGGAGATAGTTACACCATTACATTTCAGGAATCCCCGCATGTTCGCGCGCAGAATTCCTGCAAGAATCGCGGAGAAAAGACATTCTATGGTGGAAGCATTCCAGCGAGTTGCAGAATTCTGAACGGCAGGGAGCGATATTATGCGGACCTTCGTGTTTCAGACCGTCACGTGCCTGGTCATGGCAGTTATGAGCTTTTCGCAGAATCCTGCAGCGGCAGTTTCTGCGAGGCACTCACAAAGAGACGAACAGCAGATTCGGCAAATTGAGGCTGACATGCTGAAAGGCGAGATGCATAGTGATCCGGCAGTGTTCGAGGAAGATCTTGCCGAGGACTGCGTCAATTGGCCAGCTGGCCCGGATTTCACGAAAGCCCGGCTGGTAGAGGGAATTCGCAAGTCTCAGGGGCAGGCTCCTCCCTATACCGCGGAGGATGAAGACATGCACGTCTACATCCTGGGTGATACTGCAGTCGCTATCTACGTGAAGAGATATGCGGTGAGAGCAAACCCCGACCACGTAGACCTGCAGGATTTGACCGACATCTTTGTACGGAGCGGTAGTATCTGGAAGCTGAAAATATCGAGAGCGAGTCCGCATAAGAAAGCGGAAAGCTGAGTTAGATTTCATTTCAAAAACCAGACAGAGATGCCCTGCCAGTGCTACCGTCGCAACGTCTAAGAACAAGGCCGGGGATCGCGGAGGAGTGCTCCGAGTGTCCCCGGCGAAAATTAAATTATTGACTGATGTATACGTTGTCGAATGTTGAGTCGACGGCGACCCATGTGTCACTAGCAGTGCAATTCGCCGGAAATACATTCACCGACACCGTATTGTTTGGATTCACCGCTGGCATGGTGTCGGAGTACGTGTATGGAATGTTCCCGGACGTTGTCTGATGCGTGACATCGTTCGTCCAGCTGAGAACGAATTGGTGGTTGGGCTGGTCCCATTGTACCGTTGCGGTAATGGGCGTTCCCATTGTCACCGTGCCAATTCCGATGGTCTGGAGTGGAGTGTATCCGAGCGACATCTGACCTAAGACGTCAATCTGGCTCTTCGGATCAGTCGAGATGTGGCCCAGCACCAAAGATGCGCCGAGGTTGTTGTTGGGGTTTCCCGATCCGTCATTGAAGAACATGCCAAAGATGCTCGCGTTGCCGCCCAATTCAGGATTAGCCGCGCAGCTCTTTTCCACGATATTTCGTACGGTCACATCGGCGGTGATGCTTTTGATCGCCAGAGGATTGGCGAAGTTCGCGCCAGCGCCGCTCCACTGATACCCGGTGTTGCTCGTTCTCAGTCCAGAGATGCGACGAGCGACGCGCAGTTTACCGCTCTCAATGTCAATCACGCACTCCTCCGACCTGGTGGTCGATGAGCAGTAGGTAGTCCAGAGTGCGTCGTTGATAAGCGATTGGCTGAAATTGTCGTAGAGCGTTGCACTCGGAGCGGAACGGTTGGGGCTCGGCGCTGCTTGAAGTGCCAGAACTGCAGCGATCACGATGACAGCGAATCCAAAAGCCTTCATTTTAGGTGTGGCCATGTTTGGCTCCTTGCAGACGGGTTTGGGGCCCGCTCGCCTCAGGGGTTGTTGCGTCCCGACAGGGTGGGGCGTACTTTTCGGGGGGCGAGCACAACGCCGCAATTGTCGGCGGGGAGTGGAAGGTTGTCAATGACTGTTGACACCGTAGACCGCTGAGCCGCGATTCGAGAAAGAGTCGTCTCGAGCTAGTCTGAAGAGAGCGAAGGCCGGGCATCCCGGAATGGTTTCCGGATTCCCGGCCTCGTCTTAGTGCACCTTGGTGGAGAAACCGTGGGCTAAAGCCCCTGATTTTGGGGCTCTGGAAGCGGCCTGAAGGGCCGATCTTCCTCTTCTACATCAGAAATGTTTTCTAGTTGGCTGCTCCCGTAGCGTTGCTTGCCGCCGTTGTCGGGGCTGCGGGTTGAGCCGTTGCACCGGCGCCGTAGCGGCCCAGACGTGGGAAGAACGGGGTGACTTCGAACGGCATCTTGTCACGCGGCGAAGTGATGGCGACGGGAGCCGTCTTCACCATTTCAGCCTTGTCATCCCACGGATTGATCTTGACGCGTCCGCCAAGAGGCAGAGCCGCGATCTGATCGAGCTTATTGTTGTCGAGCGCCGGCCCCAGCGTCGCGAGGGCGGAGAGGCGAGTGACCTGTCCACCTTCCCCGAGTGGATTGCCCAGGTGCGTTGTCATCAGGGCGTTCAGACTCGCGGCGTGCGCTTGCAGCGACTTCAGAAACAAGCCGACGTTGTCGAGCTTCTGCGCGTAAGGCGAATTCTTCAAGAGCTCCACTGCCTTTTTGTCGGCAGCTGCTTCTTCTTCCGGAATGTGCTTGAATCCCAAGTTCTGGTACGTGGCGTCGTCAGAGAAGAGCATGCGGTCGTTGAACGCGTACTTCGAGCCCAGGTTGTGTCCGAGCACGATGTGCGCCAGTTCATGAGAGAGCACCGCCGCAAGGCTAGCCTCGTCGGGAAGAACGTCCACTAATCCGCGGCTGATGACGATCGTGTTGCCCACGCTGAATGTCTCGAGCGGAGAGGTGAGCAGCACGCGGGCGCGAACAGGGCGCGGCAGATCGATGTTGTTGGTGACTTCCAGGTTGTTGATGACCGTTTGAAGAATATGATCGACGTCGCCTTCGGGAGCGAGCAGACCAGCTTCGGTCAAGCGCTCAACGACGTTATCTTCCGCCTGCTGCTGCCATACGCGTTCAGCTTGCAACGGTGAAGCGTCTTGTTGGGCAGAGCTTTCGTCGGTAACGCTGTCGACGCGGATGTTGGTCAATTCGTCATCCTTGCTGCCCTTTTTCAGGTCGTATCCCCAAATGCGGGTCTGCGCCTTGAAGGCCATCTTGTTCTTCACGCCTGCGCTGAAGTCGCCTTCTTCGCTATAGATGAAGGACGGCACCCAGTAGCCGGGAATAAGATTCAAGCGCCAGCTATCCATGTGGAAGAAGTAGCTGTTGCGCGGAGCGGGATAGTAGGTGCCATTGAGGCGGACGATGTTGTATCCCTGATCTTCGACCCAGATGCGGCCGAGGAAGCGTCCGTGACCGGACTTCGGTTTCGGAGTTACGTCGAACACCAGGCAGCGCACTTCGCCGAGAAATTCGCGGCGAACGTAGTGAAAGTCATAGTGCTCGCGATCAAAGTCAGTGCGATCGGCGTAGACCATCCAGGAGAAGCCCATCGGCTGGTACTGGACTTTATAAAGCTTCTGAAACCCGCCGAGCAGGCGGGTCTGCATGCTCTTGTCTTCTTCCTTGAGGTAGTCCTTGCGGTCGACGGTTTCGCCCATGTCGAGACGGCCGAGGAAATAGTGGTCCTCGCTGGGCACGGGGCCGAGTTGCGGGTCCGCAGTCAGGTTCTGTAAATAAGTCTCCACGACGGGCGTGCGGTTCGAAAGAATCTTGATCAGCCCGTGCTCGCGCTCAATGAAAAGATTCACGACCTGATCCATGGTGGTCGGTGCCGCAAATGCAGGCGGAGGCGCAATCGCGGAGCTCTGCGCCGCAGGAGCTTGCTGTGGCGCGGCGGCCTGTGAGGGCTGCTGCGCAGGAGCAGAATCGGCGGGTTGAGATGGTTGCGCCGTCTGTGTTGCTTGTGGCGCGGCCGGTTGGGACACCTGAGGTCCCGTCGCCTGCTGAGCAGCGGCGCTGAGCGAAATCAGCAAGGCCGCAGTGAAGATCAGATTCGAAGTGCGCATGACTATCTCCAAGACCAATTGTCCGTACTCAGTTGCCAGTACTCAGTTAACTTTTTCCATCTCAAGCATCTGGTACGTGGTTCGAACTGGTTGTCATTTTCCTAGTGCCCCAGCCCTCGAGGCCTTCCAGTAACCGAGTGCGAGTACCAGGTACTGCTGCTAGTACGCCAGCTGGAACGTCACGTGGACGACCGCTGTGGAATCCATCGGTTGTCCGTAACGGAGAGCTGGCTTGAAACGAATCTTGTTTGCTGCCGCGATGGCAGCTTCGTCGAGGCCATGACCCAGGCCGCGAACGACTCGATTGACGTGCAGCGTGCCATTGGCTGAAAAGCTCACTTCCAGCAGGACTTCGCCTTCCAGCTTCATATCGCGCGCTTCCTGCGTGTAAATCGGGTTCGGCTTGAACGTGATCTCGACTGGAGTTGTCGCCGGGCCGCTGTCTTGAATCACCTTGGGGCCGGTGCTCTGGGCGACCTGCTGCGCTCCGAAGCCGCCGGTCGAGACGCCTTGTCCGTTGCTGCGACCGTCACCCTTCCCAGGAGTAGCCACACCGTTTCCGAAGTCGGCGCTGGCAACCGTGCCTTTAATTCCTTTTGCGCCGCCGGAGCCATTGCCCTGTCCCGGGCCGGCGGGCATATCAAATGAGCCTAGAGACGCGGTATAGAGCTTCGCGCCCTGCTTGCCGGTGCCGGGCAATCCGTTGGGATCGCCGAAGCCGCCGGTCTGAACTTTGTTAATCGGAGCGTTCACAGTCGGAGTCTGGGAACTGCCCTGTCCGAAGTCTCCGGTGTGGACCAGCTGCGGACGGGCACCACCCGCCGTCTTGATTTCCGGAGGAGCGAACTGATTTACCACCACTTTCGGAGCCTCAACGGGCTGCGGCGGTTCGCGACGTATCTCGTGCGGTACGACCAGCTTGGGTTGATCCAGGACCGGCATCTTCACGGCAGGGAGCAACTTCGCATGAACCTCCGGCTTCACTTTGATTGGTTCAGCCTCGGGCCGAAGAGATGGCAAAGGAATGATTTCGGTCACGTGGTACTGGGCGAGCGTCAACTTTTCTGGCATGAGGACGGAAATGTTGATGACAATCAGAAGGATGAGCGCAACGATGCCATAGGCGGCCGCGATCGCTTTCTTGTTCAGTTTCCGTTCGGGCAATAGTCCGAGCTGAAATCCGCCGTAAGCAGTTGGCATGCATTTCCTTCCATTGGGACCCGGTCGGGGAGTTACCAGGAGCTTGGAGTCTTAAAAATAAGGGAGATAGGACAGGGGGTAAACGTGTCCACGGCTCTTGACCTTCAGTAACCACAGGTGTTTCTTTTTGAGAAAATAGCCTGAAATGGGACGTTGGAAGCTGTCTTACGAGGAAAGCGGAATACCGCTGGGGCCGCGGAGAGGTGCCGTCAAGGGCGCAGAGAAACTGCGTCTATCATCTGCGGCAATCCTCTACGAAGTCGGCTCTCAAGATTTTTGGAATGCAGATGGAAGAAGCAAACTGGTGATCCAGCCTACGAAGAATGTGACTCCGCTGCCGATCATGACCCACCACGTCCACGGGATGTGGGTGCCGAGCCAAAGATAGAGTTCTACCGAGAAGCCGCATAGCATGCCGACGAAGACGCCTGCCTGATTCGCGCGTTTCGTAAGTACACCGAGGAGGAATGCGCCAAGGAGTGCTCCGTAGGCGACCGAAGCGATCTGCAATCCGACCTCGACGACGCGGCCGGCTTTGTGCAAAGCAATGATCGCCAGTGCGAAAAGGATGAGCGCCCAGATCAAGGTGGCGACTCGCGAAAGCCGCATATTCGTTTGCTCGTCAGATTGGGGGCGCAGGCGGGCGTAGAAATCCATGATTGCGCTTGAGGACAGGGAATTTAGGGCGGCGCTCAGGTTTGACATCGCGGCAGCCAGGATTGCAGCGATCAGCAGTCCAGAGATTCCGTGCGGCAATTTGCTTACGATGAAAGTCGGATAGATGCGATCCGGGCGACCGAATACAGCAGAAGGCACGTGGTAATAGGCCCACAGCATGACACCCACGATCAGGAAAAGGACGAATAAAAATAAGATGGCAACCCCGCTTGAAATGAGGGCGGTAACCGATTGCTTTCGTCCTCGGGCTGCGAGAAGGCGTTGCACGATCAACTGATCGGTGCCATGGCTGGCGGTGGTGAAGACAGCTCCACCGATTACGCCGGACCAGAAGGTATAAGGAATCCAGAAGTTGGGGGTGAAGTCGAAGATCCGCAGCTTGCCTGCTGCCGCTGCGGCGGAGTGAATGGCAGCCCATCCGCCGGGAACTAGATGTGTGATCGTGACGAGGCCGACGAGAGTGCCACCGACGTAAATAACGGTCTGTACGACGTCGGTCCAGATGACCGCGGCGAGCCCTCCTTCAAAGGTATAGATAAGAGTCAAAGCCGTAATGATCGCGATGGACGCTACCTGACCCGTGCCGAGCGCAATCGACACTACGATCGAGACCGCATATACGCGGACGCCTTCTGCTGCGGAGCGAGTGAGTAGAAAGAGTCCGGCGGTAAAGGAGCGGAGGGTACGCCCGAAGCGGCGTTCGATGAGTTCGTAGGCGGTATAGAGATCGCCACGGAAATAATGCGGCAGAAGCAGGAAACTGATGATGATGCGTCCGACCACGTAGCCCATTACGACTTGAAGGAACGTGAGGTTCGTGTCATAAGCGAGGCCGGGAATGCTGATGATGGTGAGAGTGCTGGTTTCGGCAGCAACGATGGAGAGGGAAATGGCCCACCATGGGATATCGCGTCCCGCGAGAAAGTAGTCGCGGAGAGTGCGCTGTTTTTTGCGGAAGCGCAGGCCGAAGAGTGTGATACCCGCGAGATAAACGGCGATGATGGCGAAATCGAGTTTGTTCAGGCCCATGCGTCGGCGGAAGCGATCCGGTTCTTCCTCGGGCAAAGTGCGCGGGCAAGATGCCCGCGCGACAGCCGGCGAGGCGCCGGCGCTACATTCCTACTGATTATCGCGGTGATCGAGAGTTTCTGCGAGTGAGACTCTTTGGTCGCCGCTGGTTACGAGTGTGCTTCCGGATGGGCGGAGCATCCGTGCTGCTGTGTTAGAACTAAGCCGTGCCTTACTTTCTGGGAATTGACGGCGGTGGGACGAAAACGACTTGTGCCGTCGGGGATGAGTCTCGTCTGCTGGCGACGGCGACCGCTGGGCCCAGCAACATTGTTCGAGTGGGAGAGGATCACGCGCGCGAATCGTTACACAAAGCAGTTCGGCAGGCGTGCAGCGCGGCTGGGATTCGCGCAGCGGAGATTGCGCGCACCTGCGTAGGCGGGGCAGGGGCTGGACGTCCGGAGGTGGCGGAGATTGTCCGTAGCATCTTGTCGGAGACTGTGGCGGGTCCCATCGATGTCGTCGGAGACATGCAGACCGCACTGGAAGCGGCATTCGATAAGGGGCCCGGCGTGGTGGTGAATGCGGGAACGGGTTCGTTCGCGTATGGGCGAAACCAGCGCGGCCAAACGCTGCGCGCCGGCGGTTGGGGATTCGCGATTGGAGATGAAGGGTCGGCGCACTGGATTGGGAGGGAGGCTGTTCGCACGGTTTTGCAGGAGAGCGAGCACGGAGAGGACAGCTCTGCGTTCATCGAAACATCTCTGGTGCACGGATTGTTCAAGGCGTGGGGCGTGCGCTCGTTTCTGGATCTGGCGCGTGCTGGCAACTCAGTTCCGCCTCCGGATTTTGCGGCGCTCTTCCCCGCTGTGGTGACTAGCAAGGATGAGATTGCGCGAAATGTCTTGCGAGAAGCGGGGCGGGAATTGGCGCGTTTGGCTGAAGTTGTAATCGGCAGGTTATTTGGTGAAGACCTGTCCGTCGTACCGGTGGCCATGACGGGCGGCGTCTTTCGTCATGCGGAGCTGGTCCGGCAGGTTTTCTACAATGAGTTGCGCAAGGCCGATCCGCGGGTGCAGGTAAAGACTGAGGTTGTGGACCCAGTCGAAGGTGCGCTGCGGATGGCGCGACGGGCCGCCGGATAAAGCATTTACCACAAAGGTCACGAAGGTACACGAAGGAAATAAAAAAATGGCTGGCCTGGCCTGTTATGGATGAAGCTTCCCAAGTTGAACATTCAGGCCATCCTGCTGATGGCGATGGGTCGATTGAACCGGGTAGAGACTCACCGGGGCTCAGTGAAGATCTCGCGCTCGCGAGATTGAAAGATTCCGAAGTCACTAAAGAGTCCATCGAAGAAATCGCGCACGACTCTGCGGCGATGAAGTCGCGAAAAGTGCGTTTAGCTCTGGCCACTCACGCGCGAACGCCGAGGCGGATTGCGCTTCGCGTCATTCGGGAACTCTATACATTCGAGCTGATGCAGTTTGCACTTCTGCCGGTCGCGCCCGCCGACCTGAAGCGGATCGCCGATGAATTGCTGATTGGACGGCTGGCGTCGATCACATTAGGAGAACGGATCGCGTTGGCTCGGCGTTGTTCCGGCGTAGTGGCTGGCGGACTACTGCTCGATAAGGAATCGCGCGTGTGGCAGACCGCATTGGAGAATCCGCGGCTCACTGAGATTGGGGTCATTCGGGCTTTGGCAAAAACCAGAGGTTCGCGGGCATTTGTGGAGGCTGTTTGCTATCACGCGAAGTGGTCGGTGCGCATTGAGGTCCGATATGCTTTGTTGCGAAGTGCCTACACGCCGCTGACCAAGGCGATTGAATTTGCGCGACGCATTCCCCCGCCACAGTTACGGGATATTCTGCATGTTTCGAAGTTGCCTGAGAGTGTGAAGCGGGTGCTGCGGAAGGAAATTCAGGAGAGTTAGCCAGATTTGTTTTCGACGCTGGCAAAAAGCTTTACCGCGAAGTTCGCGAAAAAAGGCCGCTGATGTCGCGAAGAGAACCTGCCGAGATCCCGTCCCGGCTCGATCCCACTAGCTCCGATTATCTGCCTCCACCTACCGCCAGAATTGCTCCCGTTACGTACGATGCCGCTGGGGACAGCAGCCACAGGACTGCTTCTGCGATTTCTTCCGGCTGGCCTGCGCGGTTCATCGGGATCGTCGGCATTAAGCGCTGGAGGCGGCCCGGTTCGCCGTTGGTTTTGTGGATGTCTGTATCCGTTAGTCCCGGAGCAACCGCATTTACTCGAATTCCTTCGGTCGCAACCTCGCGCGCCAACCCGATCGTGAAGCTATCAATTGCGCCCTTCGATGCAGCATAGTGCACCCATTCGCCGGCGGCTCCGGTGTGAACAGCGCGGGAAGAGATGTTGACGATAGCTCCGCCCTTGCCACCGTGGCGCCTCGACATGCGGCGCACGGCTTCTCGCGCGCACAGAATCGATCCCGTCACATTGACTGCGAAGGTTTTGTTGATTGCGTCTGCGGTGACGTCTTCAACACGCGCGAATCCGCCAGTGATTCCAGCATTGTTGACCAGGGCTGTGATCGGGCCCAGTTCACGCTCGGCGGTTTCGAACATCGCAATGATTTGTTGTACGTTGGAAACGTCGGCATGGATCGGAAGAGCTTTTCCAGCGCGCCTGATGATTTGATCCGCAACGACTTTGGCTTCTTTCTCGCCCGTCGAGTAATTCAGGGCAACGGCATAACCATACTTCGCGCCAAGGCGTGCGACCGCCGCGCCGATTCCCCGGCTGGCTCCGGTCACAATCAGAGTGCCTTTACTTTGAGCTTGGACGTTTGTTTCCACAGCTAGACTTTCGCCATCTCGCGTTTGCCGTGCATCAGTTCGAGGACCGCCTCATACAACCGACGCCGGGCCTCATGCCGTTCATAAGCGCGCGTAATGTAGCGCACGCGAACTTCTACGCTACCCCCCATGGGTTGCACATTGATGCCGGGCAGAGCTTTGAGTGTTTTCGCGCGGTATTTGGTAGTGGTCTCCTGCCACTCGGCTTCGGCAGTTCGAGCGTTGGTAGCTGTTTCCTGCTCGACCAGTTTTTGAATCCCGTCGATCACGGGATACGGGTCCTGGCCCGCAGGAATCGAAACTTTCAGTTCATCCCACATCCATTGGCCCGAAGTGGTGAAGTTGAAGAAATGGCCTTCGATAGCGAAGCTATTAACGAACGAGACGCGACGGCCGGTAGGATGGCTGGAGTCGGTCCAGTTGCCGGTTTCGAGCAGGACGGTTTTGAGCAATCCAACTTCGACGACTTCGCCGCCGACGCCGTTGATCTCGACCCAGTCGCCGACTCGGATACCGTTCTTGCCCATCAGCACGAACCATCCAAAGAAGGCGACGATGAAATCCTTCATGGCGACAGTGAGGCCCGCGCCAGCCAGGCCGAGCACCGTGGTCGTTTGTGTCGGCATGCCGAAAACGATGAACACAATGATGACTATGCCAATCGCCTGCGCGGCGAATTTGACGACTGCCCGCAACGTGTCGATGCGCTTGTTCTCGGCTGAAAATCCGGTGAAGAGCTGGTCGATGATGCGAGCAGAGATGTAAACCACACAGAGCACGAGAAGGATCCACAGCAAGGTTTCCAGCAGATGATGGAGAGCGACACGCTCCCGGGCTTCCACGACCGCGATCCAGTTGCCGTAGATTTCGACGAGATCCTGCTCGTCTTGAATGCGGCGGCCGCGATCGGCGAGATTTTTTTGGTCGAGCGTGTAGTGCTTGAGAGCGTCAACGGCAGCTTTGGTTTCGGCCTGAGATTGTTGACCCTGTGCCGTAGCGCTGCCTTTGAAAAAACTTCTTGCGTGTTCTTTCGCAGCCTCGCGAGCCGCTTTGTCATTTTCGAGCTGCGCGGCCAATTGCGTGCGGCGTTGCGAGAGTTGCTGCTGCTTTTTGTTGGCCTCATCCGATGCTGACTGAAGCAGGGCCTTCTTCTCGCGGAGAGCTTGCCAGGCGCGGAATACGTCGAGGAAAGTGTGTTTCTCGAAGTCCTGTTCGTGTGGATTGACAGCGGAACCGGCGGGAGCCGCGTTATGGCCAGCCGTTTCATGCTGCTCTTGCAAGCGCTTGATCTTGGCCTGCGGGTCGCCTCCGGCCTGCTCCAGGTCCTCGCTGGCATCGTCGAACTCGTCCTGATCGAGTTCCATCTGTGCCTTCACGACGTCAAGCAGATCCTGAAAGTTGTCCTTCTGCGATTCTGGCGCGGCCGCCAGCTTCTTGGTAAGAGCAGCGACTTTATCCTGATCTTCTTTGAGGGCTTGCTGCTTCTGGGCCTTTCGGGCGGCGATTTCCTTTGCTTCAGGGGAAAGCGGCGGAGGATTCAGTTGAGCAGTGCGCAGCGCGTCAAAGAAGGCGAGATCCACTTCGTGGTCGGCGGTCTTCTCCGCCTCGTGCGCGAGGGTCTGCTCTTCCTGCGTGCCGGCCGTCGCCGCGACTTGCTGCGCCGTTTGGAGCGGACGCAGGTCAACGAGGTTGCGCCTTTGCGGCGTAGTCTTTCGCGAAAGAGATTTCTTTGTGGGAGCTGCAGACAAGTCTTCATTCTGCGCGGGAATCTCACGCGTCCAAAGCAGGCCAATTACGACTGCCGCTAGGAGCACAAAAAGGACGATTGCGGTAATCCAGTGCCGCAGTTTCATAGGAATCCTGAATTCATCGAGATGCGTTAGCGTCTCGTCTACTGGTTGAAGTGGCGAGGGTGACAAGACACTTTAGCAAGAAAGTGCAGGGCGAAGAAGACCGTAAGTGATGCTGAAGCGCGCGGATGGGAGGGCAAGATGCCCTTCTGACAGCCGGCGAGGACGCCGGCCCCACACGGCCGTAATCTGGGATGGCAAGGACCTTCGGCATAACATCCAGACAATGCTTGAGTATTTGCGATCGTTGGTGCGCGAGCCGTGGAAGCCCATTTCGCGTCCGGCTTTGGCGGGATGGCTTATCTTTTATGCGGCTTTCCTGGTTTATGCGATCTCTGCACCTGGGCCCGGGCTATTTATCGACAACGCCAATCTTATTGTCCACGAGGGTGGGCATAATTTGTTCGGATGGTTTGGGCCCACGCTCGGCCTTTGGGGCGGAACACTGCTGCAGTGGCTAGTTCCGTTTCTGCTGGCGGCCTATTTCTTCGCTGAGCGGCAGATAGCCGGATTCGTATTCTGCTCTTTTTTCTTTTTTGAGAACTGGCTGTATACCGCGACCTACATGGCCGATGCCCGGGCACAACAACTTCCGCTGGTGACGACGAGCGATCCGGATTTCGTGGAGCATGACTTTCACGCGATCTTTTCCAGCCTGGGAGTGCTCGAGTTCGATACCAAGATCGCGGCGGTGGTGCGGGTACTGGGATGGTTGGGAATGATCTCTGTAACGATGTGGCTTGTGTGGAGGGGGAGGTCGAAGCGTGAGACTTAGCGTCATTGCGTTAGGTGCTGTGGCCATCTGTTTATCTACATTTTCAAACTCAAGAATCGCCGCCCAAGAGAGTTGCGATATACCTAAGGTGCTTAGCGATGCCTTGCGAGGGAAGTACCCCGAGTTGACAGTGCTTCGCATTAACGACCTCCCGCAATCGGATCGGGAGCTGTTTCAGAAGGAGCACGGGCAAGACTGCGCAGGTATGACAAAGGTCGATTTTTATGGAGACGGAGCACCGACCTGGGCTCTTGTTTTAGTCCCGAGCGAGAAGAATGGCGGTAGTGCAAAACTGATTCTCGCACGTAAAGGCTCTCGCGGATTTGAATTTTCGGCGCTGGACAGCGCAAACCAGCCAACGGCAGTAGTGTGGCAGGCGCCTTCAGGTACATACAGCGATCTCGAATCCGACAAAACGATTCGCGCTAAGCATCAAGTGCTAGTTTTTGCGAGCTACGAAAGCTGGGCAATTGTCTATGCCTGGATGGATAACCACATTGGTAAGGTGTGGCTTGCTGACTAACAGCACTGTGAATTCTAGAGATCAACAGCTCTCACGGAATCCAATCTCCAATGAAGATATTTGTTTCGTGTGGGGCTTTGCCGTTGCGGTTTGAGGCCCAAACGAGTTTCTTGCCATCCGGAGAGAACATGGGGAATCCGTCGAAGCCGTCGCTGTAGGTGATTCGTTCGAGCGCGCTGCCATCGGGATTCATTGTCCACAGTTCAAAGTTTCCCTCGCCGCCTGTGGAGTGCGCGACTGGGTCGTAGTTCGACGAGAAAATGATTTTCTTCCCATCGGCAGTGAATGCCGGTCCGAAGCTTGCTGCGCCCAGATTTGTAATCTGCTTTTTGTCACTGCCGTCGGACTTCATCAGCCAGATTTCGAGCGACGTGGGGCGGATCAGATTTTGCGCGAGCAGTTCCTTGTAGTCGGCAATATCTTTTTCTGCCGTGGGATGGTAGGCGCGGTAGACGATCCACTTACCATCAGGAGAAAATGTCGGGCCGCCGTCATAGCCGAGTTCGTGCGTGAGTTGCTTCACGTGCGTACCGTTGGAATCCATGATGTAGATGTCGAGGTCGCCATTGCGGACGGATGTGAAGGTGATCTTCTTGCCGTCGGTCGAGATCGTTGCCTCGGCGTCGTAGCCTGGAGTTGTCGTCAGTTGCTTGAGGTCGGAGCCGTCGGGATTCGCGGTGAAGATGTCATATCCTGCGTAGACGCCCCAGACATATCCTTTCGAATAGTCCGGCCGGGGCGGGCATTCGGCGTTGGCGAGATGTGTGGACGCGTAGAGAATCTTGTTGCCATTGGGGAAGAAGTAGCTGCAGGTGGTGCGTCCTTTGCCGGTCGAAACCATGTGCTGGTCAGTGCCGTCGATGTTCATCTCGAAAATCTGGTCGCACTTCACGTCGCCGTGGGTGGATTGATAGATGAGCTTTTTGCCATCAGCCGAGAAGTAGGCTTCCGCGTTCGAGCCGCCGAAGGTGAGTTGGTGAACATTGCGGAGATGCTTCTCCTGCGTCGTGGCCATGTCGGGCGGATTGTCGCTTTGCGCGCTCAACGCGATCGATGACAGGAAAAACAGCAGGAATGAGCAGAACTGAGCTATGCGCTGCATAATTTGTTTCGCTAGTTTAGCGCGGTAAAAGCGATAACCACAAAGGGCACGAAGGTACACGAAGGAACCAATAGAGGATCCTTCGTGTAACTTCGTGCCTTTCGTGGTTTGAAATCAGGCGCCGAAGGGGCCTGTGGCTACCCTGGCGAGGTTTTCGAGTTCTTTTTTGTATATCGGGCGCAGCATTAGCGTTGAGAGTGCTCGCTCAATCTTGCCCGGGAATCCAGCGCGAACTGGGAGTTCGGTCGAGATCGTCACGCGGGAATCAGCTGGGGCCGAACCGGGATCAATCGTGAAAGTTGTGACCGCGCCATTGTCGAGATAGGTTTCGACCAGGACGCGGCCCGGTTCGGGCTCGGTGACCGCTGCCCGAAAGGGCTGCTTCTTTCCGAGGAAGCTCATCTCGAAACGAATAACGGTGCCTGCGCCGACGCCTCCCTGCTCCACGACCAGGTTGCTGAATTGCTTTGGCAGCAGGCGCGGATGTCCGTCGTGGTAGTTTGCAAGCAGCGAATAGATGCGCTCGCGCCGGGCGGGAATGATTGCCGATGCGCTGATGACGTGACGCTCTGGTTTATTTTCCATAGCTCGAACTTCGGACTCCGGGCTTCAGCCTGGCTTCCGCAACCACGACGTCGATGGTCGATGGTCGTTCGTCGTTGGCAAATCACGAGCCGTCGCCGAACGACTAACGACCCACGACCAACGGTTCACGGCTCACGGCTGCATCCGGCGCTCGCAGACCCAAGGATAAAGCTGCTCCCCTACTTCTGGAAGTGACTGCGAATGGCCTCGGCCTGGGATCGAGTGACAACCGCGGATAAGGCCGCAGCGTCCGCTTGTTTCACCGCTTGCAGGCTGCCGAAATGTTCGAGCAGACGGCGCGAGGTTCTTTCCCCTACGCCCGGGACTTCCAACAATTCTGTCGATCGGTCGCGAATCTGTCGGCGTTTGCGGTGGAATGTGACGGCAAAGCGGTGAGCCTCGTCGCGGATCATCTGGATGAGGTGCAGAACCGGCGAGTGATGATCGAGCGCAATTGGATCTTTCTCCTGCCCGTAAACATAGAGGATTTCTTCACGCTTCGCGATGGCTGCTAGCGGCTGGTTGATGATCTCAAGTTTCTCTAACGCGTCCGCAGCGGCATGAAGTTGCCCTAAGCCACCGTCAATCAGCACGAGGCTGGGCATGGGTTTCTGCTCGTCCTGCAGGCGCTTGTAGCGGCGGGTGACGACCTCGCGCATGGAGGCGAAGTCGTCGACACCTTCGACCGTGCGGATGATGAACTTGCGATAGTCGGACTTCTTCATCTTGCCGTCTTCCCAAACAACCATGGATGCGACGGTCTCTGCGCCTTGTATATGCGAGATGTCGAAGCACTCGATGCGCTTCGGGAGGTTGGGCAGTCCGATGACTTCCTGCAGTTCCTCTTGAATCTTGCGGGCGTTAGGCTTCAAGATGCGGAAGCGTTGATCGTAGGACTGCTTCGCGTTATTACCCGCGAGATCGATCAGCGAACGTTTGTCTCCGCGCTGCGGTACGAGGATGTGCACGCGTGTGGCGCGGGCGCCCCCGTGTTGTTCGCTCAAGAGATCTTCAAGTTCTTCACGATCCTCGAATTCGATCGGAACATAGAGATTACGCGGCACGTAGGGCTGCCCGATGTAAAGCTGCTTCAGAAGGGCGGAGAAGAATTCGCCGGGATGAAAATGGTTTTTATCATCGGCAGATCTGAAACCAATTGCCTGAGTGGCGCCGCCGGATAACTGCGCTGGCGAGCGTTGCTCGCCCGGACGGACGACGGCGTCCGTCCCCACAAGTTCCGTGACGTCGTCTGCATTTGTGGCCATCGCGAACTCTGGTAGGTCTTCCCAGAAGAATTCGCGGCGGTCGACCATTTTGCCGGTGCGCATGTGAAACAAGTTCACCGCCAGCATGCCGTTTTCGTAGTGATAGCCGAACACATCCGCGTCGTCGCCCTCGGCAGCGGCGATGCGCTGACGTTCCTGCAACTGCTCGACCGTCGAAATCAGATCGCGGTAGCGAGCTGCCCGTTCGTATTCCTGCGCGGCGGCAGCCTGCTCCATGCGCTCGCGCAGCGATCGGGCGAGATCGGTCGGGCGTCCCTCGAGGAACATCTTCACGTCGCGGACGGCTTCCTGATAGACCTCCGGAGAGGTGAGGTCCTGAACGCACGGCCCGAGGCAACGTTTGATGTAGTACTGGAGGCAAGGCCGGGGATGAAATCGCGTGAGATCGACCTTGCAGGATGGAATCAGAAAATTGCGGTGGATCAGATCTGTGATGCGGTAGGCGAGATTCGCAGGGAAGTACGGCCCGTAATAATCACTACCGTCCTTGCGCAGCCGACGAGTGACATACACTCGCGGCCAACGCTCTCCGATTGTGAGTTTCACATATGGGTACGTCTTGTCGTCGCGCAGCAGGATGTTGAAACGGGGCTTGCGCTGCTTGATCAGATTATTTTCGAGCGCGAGCGCCTCTTTGTTGTTGGCGACAACGATGTACTCGACATCGACGGCTTCCCGCACCAAAGTCCCGGTTTTTGCGTCTTCCCATCGACCTTCGTGGAAATAGCTTGAGACGCGGCTGCGCAGGTTCTTGGCCTTGCCGACGTAGATCACATCCCCCTCGGCGTTCTTGTACAGATACACGCCGGGCTCAGTGGGGATCGTACGGATTTTCTGGAGAAGATCCATCGCGGCAAATCTATTTTATGGGAATGTTTCCATTAGATGATCGAGGTCCCGCGGCGGAACTATGCCCAAGTTGTATTGGAAATCAATGCGGGGCACGATTCTTAAGGCGACTTTGAAGGCTGCAGTAACGTGGTGGGGTTGAGTTCGTGAAGCGCATCGCGTTCCCCGCTCCGGCCCGTCGGCCTTTTCCGGATCGTTTGGAATCCGACCAAGCCCGCTAGGCGCCGTCGGGGCGCGGGCTACAGCCAGCATTGTTTGAGAGGAGAGATTGGCCACCGTATAAAAATTCCATTGTTACCTAGGCTTGGATTGGCATCTAAGGGCTGTGCAGCGGCCCGAATGGTTACGGTGCTACCTGTAAGGCATTGAAAACGTATATACTTACAGCGGGTACTGGAAGTGTTCGGAATTGGCATCAGCCGTGCAAAAGTAGAAATCGGGACTTGTACTGTCGTAAGTGATTCCCAGGGTTAAAAAATTGCATTCCGGCGTCAGGCGCGAGCCTCGGCGCACAACTAGAGATTGGACAAGGAGCCAGACCGTATGAACCGCACTTCGTTAGTGATTTGTTTAGCAGCCGGGATGATGTCCACCGTGGGCTGCGTAAGCAAGAACTACGTAAAGAATCAGACGACGCCACTGATCAACAAGACCAACGAGCTCGACGACCTGACCGCGAAGAACACGCGGGATATCAAAGACGTCGATGCCAGGGCGCAGGCGGGGATCCAGGCGGTTAACGCCAAGACCGCCGATGTCGAGCAGAAGACGCAGACTGCTGCTCAGAATGCCGGTCAGGCGCAGCAGATGGCGGATGCCGCCAACGGCCGCGTGAGCGTGCTGACTGATACGGTCGCCAACCTCGACAACTATCATCCGGTGGCCGAGACGTCGGTAAAGTTCGGTTTCAACAAAGACAATCTGACGCCGAAGGCGAAGGAAGCCCTTGACCAGCTCGCGACGCAAATCTCGTCCACCAAGGGATACATCATCGCTCTCGAAGGCGGGACGGATTCCGTCGGGCCTGCAGATTACAACTATGATCTGAGCCAGCGCCGTGCGAATTCGGTGATCCAGTATCTGGCGACCAAGTACAGCGTGCCTGCGCACAAGATCTATGTGATCGGCCTTGGTAAGGACAAGCCGGTTGAGACGAACAAGACATCCGCCGGACGCGCCGACAATCGCCGCGTCGATGTTCGCCTGATGACCAACACGGTGGGTGGTGGAAATCAGACCCCGACAGCGGGTAATAATCCGTCGATGTAAACGCTTTTGCCCTCCTCCCCGGAGGACTTTGCCAACCAGGCCGCTCATTGCCTCCCCCGAGCGGCCTGATTTTTTTAGACCAAGAATCGAGCTACGCACTTCCTTGCACATTGACAACAGATCTCACGCACTTCATCATTTCTGCCACGTTGCGTGAGCAGATTTCCGTTGGAAGGATCTTGCAATTCGGATCGATGACTTGCGGCGCTTTGCTGAATTTGGGCGGGGAGGTTGCAATGCCGTACAGGAGAATTGCGGTACTGGTGTTCGCCATTTTTACAGCAGGCTGCTTGTGGGGAGTGAATGAGCAGGTGCTCTACAACTTCAGCGGAGGGGACGGAAGCCACTCGCACACCGCTCTTACCTATCATGCCGGAGCTCTCTATGGCGCCACAGCGAGCGGGGGCAGGTTCAATGCCGGTGAGATCTTCAAGCTTCAGCAGACTACCTCGGGATTGGTGGAGACGGTGCTGTACTCCTTTACCGGCGGTGCCGACGGGGACGGGCCTTTCTGCGATCTGATTTTCGACAGCGCAGGAAATATCTACGGAGATACCAGTTTCGGGGGGACCAACGGCGGCGGCGTGGTTTATCGCCTGACACCGTCCGGAACTGGCTATACGCAGAGTGTCCTATATAGTTTCTCCGGTGGCAGCGATGGAGGGCTCCCATTTCAGAATGGAAAGTTGCTCCGGGATGCCACCGGCAATCTCTACGGGACTGCGAGCACAGGCGGGGTCAACAATGCAGGTCTGGTTTTCAAGCTGACGCCGTCCCCCAACCAGTGGACCGAGACGGTACTTTACAACTTTACCGGCGGAGTTGATGGCGGTTCTCCGAATGCTGCTTTAGTTGCGCAAGGGACGAGCTTATACGGAGTCACATTTGCCGGAGGCGCGTCGGGGAATGGTACTGTGTTCCAGTTGACTCCGTCAAAAGGCGTCTGGACAGAAACAGTGCTCTACAATTTTGCCGGCGGGAGCGACGGGGCGAATCCGGAAGGTGGGGTTATTTTCGACCAGGCCGGCGACATCTATGGGACAACCTACGCAGGTGGGAGTCCTGGGTATGGGACGGTTTATAAGCTGACCCATTCGGTGAGCGGGTGGACGGAGAATGTCATCTACGCCTTCGGGAGTGGAAGTGATGGTGCGAATCCTGTCGCGTTTTTGATCATCGACAAGACCGGAAATCTTTACGGGACAACTTCCGGTTCTTTCAGTGGATTGCCTGCCGGCTACGGCACCGTCTTCAGACTATCTGCCGCAAAAAGCGGATGGCGTGAAACTGTTCTGCACAGTTTTACTGGCGGGGTTGACGGAGGAAATCCGTTCGACTCGCTGTTGCTGCTAGGAGGCAATCTCTACGGCACGGCCCGGGACGGTGGGTCCAGTGGCTTCGGCGGACCGGGAAATGGTTTGATTTTCAGGATTGTTCCTTAAGAGCCAGACATTCAAATTGGGCTAACCCACCAACATTTTATTGGCAACGAACTGCGGTCATCGGGTCGGTCTTCACTGCACGCAGTGCCGGTAAACAGCTTGCCAGCAGCGTTACTGCCAATAGAAAAACGGCGCAGCTGAAAAAGATTGCGGGATCCGTTGCGCGTACGCCGATAAGCATTCCGCTGAACAGGCGCACTGTGGATAGCGCCGCGATAGTGCCGACCAGCAGTCCGGGCAGCGCGAGAAGTACGCTGTCGCGCGACACCATTTGCACGACCTTGAAGCGGCTGGCACCGAGCGCGATGCGAATGCCAAATTCCTGCTTTCTCTGGCTCACGGCAAAACTCATCACGCTGTAGAGGCCAATCGCCGCTAGCACGAGACAGAGCATGCCCACCGCGCTCAGCAGGCATGCGGACACTTTCTGGGTGTACAGGGAATAGCTAACGGCTTCCGACAGGGAAATCGAGTGGAAATAGGCGTCCTGATTGAGGGCTAGTGCTTCCCGACGAAGTTCTGGAAGGACGGCCATGGGATCGCCCATGGTCTTGATCAAAAAGGAAAAATTCAGACCGGGGTAAAAGCGCTGCCGGAAGGGAAAGTAGAAATACGGATGGGCCTCCTCGTTGGGCGTGTCGTACTTGCTGTCTTTCACGAGTCCCACGACGGTTGCGGTCGCGCCAGCCACATGCACTTTGCGACCCATTGCACTGGCGCCATGGAAAAAGCGCTGCGCGAAAGTCTGGTTGACGATAACTACTTCAGGAGCGCCGTTTTCGTCGAGTTCGGTGAAATCGCGGCCGTCCTGCATCGGGATTCCCATGAACTGAAAATATCCGGGCGGCACGGTCGCACGATGGATAAGCATCTGCTCGTTCGGCGCAGGCACATATCCTTCCACCACAAGTTCATCTTCGGGGCTGCTGCCTGGCGAAGAGAGTGGGACGAAATCCGAATACGTGACCGCGATGACGCCGGGTTTGGATTCCATGCGTTCCCGGAGCCGTCGACAGAAGCTCCATTGGTCCTGTGCTGAGTAACCGGCATTCGAGAGATAAAACTGCGAGACGGAAATATTCTGTGTTTCGAAGCCGGGTTCGATACGGCTTGCGTTATGAAAGCTGCGCAAGAACAATCCCGCGCTGACCAGCGCCACCATAGCAAGAGCAACTTCGATTCCAACGAGCAACGCTTTCAATCTATGTGAGTGCCTGCCACCAATTCCGGAACGGCCGCCTTCATTGAGAGCGCGATTCAAATCTGTTCGAACCGAAAGCAATGCAGGCGAGAGTCCTGACGCGACGGTTGCAACCGCAACGATCAGCAAAGTAAATCCGAGAGTATTGAGGTTAACTCCGCCTTCGAGATCGAAGGGAAAATCGACAGCCGGGAGCATTCGGTTCAGCAATTGGCCGGCCCAGGCGACCAGCAGCATCCCGACGGCAGCTGCTGCGGCCGCAAGGAAAAGAGTTTCAATCAGCAGTTGGCGAATGATGCGCCCACTCCCTGCCCCCAGCGCGAGCCGGATGGCCATCTCTTTGTTTCGTGAGACGGCTCGCGCCAACAGAAGATTGGCCACGTTGGCACAAACGATGATCAGCAGGAGAACGCAGACCCCCATCAGGATCTCAAGAGGCTTCAACAGAAATGCCTGGGCTCCCAGGTGTCCAGCCCAGACCGGCACCACGGTCGCACCGACTCCGCGATTCGTATCGGGATAGCTCAACGCCAACCGTCTCGCCAGGGCCTCGACCTCGGCTTTTGCCTGATTGATTGTGACGCCCGGTTTCAGCCGCACCAGCGTCGAAGTGAGATCGCGACAGCCACGATAGCTGAATTCAGGGCCAGTTCCCATCTCTTCGGCCATAGTGATGGGCATCCATACGTCATACACCAGCCCCACAGTGGTGCCTCGGAAATCCGGAGGGGCAACTCCGATGATCGTGAGTTCGTGACGGTTGAGGCGAATTGTCTTACCTAGAACATCGCGATCCCCGTGAAACCGGTTCTGCCACATGCGGTGGCTAATGACTGCGATCGGAAAAGCGCCGGGCTTGTCGGCTCCTTCTTCGGGCAAGAATGTGCGGCCAAGAACGGGTTTGACCCCGAGCAAGTCAAAGTAGTTTGCCGAGACCAGTTCCGCCCAGGCACGGTCTGCCGTCTGGCCGGATCCGACCGTCAAAGGAGTGAAACGCCCAATGGCGATCGCGGAAAAAAGCTTCAGATTATCGCGGTAATCACGGTAATCGACGTAGGAAGTTGCGACCAGATGTTCTCCGTTGGAACCGACGGTTTCAATGAGAGCAAGATTCTTGGTATCACTGACACCCGGATAAGGATGAAGCAGGACGCGGTCCATCCAGCTGAATA
>Ga0335085_10002289_pt1 | contig 36374 bp, 35 predicted proteins | sample Lox_Sample_45_FD_206712 | JGI IMG/M metagenome (GOLD analysis project Ga0335085, IMG submission 206712) | Soil microbial communities from Loxahatchee National Wildlife Refuge, Florida, United States - Lox_Sample_4.5 | ecosystem: Environmental > Terrestrial > Soil > Wetlands | place: USA... | reverse complement strand
CGAACGGCACGCGTCGTTTCGAGCTCATGTTGCACGACGGCGAGCAGGATGCCGACGTGCTGGCCGAGGACAACGTGACCGGGCTGCTGCGGATGTACGGCACCGACGACAAAGCGGTACTGCGCCGCAAAGTGGTCTACACCTTTCACGCCCGCATGGCCGACCGCTGGCGCGCGGATCGGGTATTTCTCGCCGGCGATGCCGCGCATCTGACGCCGCCGTTTGCCGGCCAGGGGATGAACAGCGGCGTCCGCGATGCGCACAATCTCGCCTGGAAACTTGCCGCCGTCGTATCGGGCCGGCTCGGCGAGCGGCTCCTCGACACCTACGAAATCGAACGGCGCGACCACGCGGCGGAGATGATCCAGCTCGCGATCCGCATGGGCTACGTGATGATGCCGCGCGGAGCGTTGCAGGCCTTTGCGGTGCGCACATTCTTCCGCGCGCTGGCGCTGTTTCCCGCCGCCCGTTCCTACTTTGCCGAGATGAAGTACAAGCCGAAGCCGAAATTCCGTCGCGGATTTTTGCTGGCGCCTGAAACCGTATCCAAGTCCAAACAATCGTTGGTCGGCAAGCTGTTTCCGCAAGCGCTGGTGATGACGGCATCGGGCTTTGCACTGCTCGACGACGTTCTCGGCGATGGCTTCGCACTTCTGGCGCCGCCGGGAACGCCGCCGCAAACGCTCGGCGAAATCTGCCTCGAAAAAACCAACCAACTTCAGATCCGGCGCATCGCGGTAGCGGACAAGGAGGATGCGTCCGCAGCCGATCCTCCGACCATCGTCGCGCGCGATCTGCGCGGCGACCTCGCGGCGCTTCTCGCCGGCTATCCGCCGGGCCTCTATCTGTTGCGGCCCGATCGCTACGTTGCCGCGTTTTTTCCGACCGAGACCCTTCTTTCGGCTGCTGACGCGATTGACAAGCTTGTCAGCGAAACCTGGACCGAAAAGACTTTGTCCGCCGGGTCGTCGCTGCCGCGCAAAACGGTGACGGCGCTGACTCGGAGTTGAGGCCGGCCGCGCTATTCAACCACGATCTTGACTTCGCTCCCGGTCTTCAGCCGCTCGCCCGGCTCCAGGCCGTTGAGCACGCGGAAACGTTCGACCTGACGGTCGGCAACGGCCATCCGGCTCGCGAGCTTGTCGACCGTGTCGCTTGGGCCGACCGTCACCACTTGAAGCCGCAGCGGCTTGGCATCCTCGATCTCGGCCAGACTCATGCGGCGGAACGTGCCGACCGACTCGCGGAACGTCCGGTCGGTCTCAACTGTGCGATGCTTGGAGGCGAAAATGAAACGATAGACGTCGCTGCCGAACCGAACAGCGTACAGGCGGAAATCCCATTGGTCGCCTTTGGCGGCGGCGGTAGCGCCGGCAAAGCCATTGATGTTGATGTCTTCGACCGTCGCCGGATCGATGTTCTCGATCCAGCCCGAGGTCAGATATCCGGCGAGTGTCTGTTCCGAAGGCACCCGGACGACGTCGAGCCGCAGCGCTTGGCCGCCGCCGTGTTTGACGCCGAGTACTGCCTCCGCGGTGTTCTCCAGCGTGAATCCCTCCGGCGCCGTGAAAGTGAAGCCGAGCCGCGGATGCAGAAACCGTCGGCCGCGGACAAAACCTTCGCTCGGATCTTCCCCGAACACGATGCCGTCGATGCCGGAGAGATAGGCCTGCTTGTCCAGTCCGGCGCCGCTGGACGGAATGGTGTACTGCCGCGCATTGGCGCGCGCGTTGGTGATGCGCTCCGGTGTCGCCGGATGCGACGACAGAAAGTCCGGCGCGCGCGGGTCGATGTCGCCGCTCTGCGTCGGCTTGAGCTCGGAATTGTGCTCCATCGAGGTGAGGAAGCGCACCGCGCCGTAGGGATCGTAGCCGGCGCGGGCGGCGATGCCGATGCCGATCGCATCCGCCTCCAGTTCCTGCGAGCGCGAGAAGCTCGCCAGCGCCAGTTTCGATTTGGCCAGCGCCAGCGCGCCTTGTTCCGGATCGCTGATCACGTCGGTGACGACGCGGCCGACCAGCGCCGCCTGCTTGGCCTGCTCCTCACGAATGGCGGCGTGCCGTGCGACGACGTGTCCCATCTCGTGGGCAAGCACCGACGCAAGCTCGGATTCGTCGTTGGCAAGCGCAACCAGGCCGCGGGTCGCGTAAAGCTGTCCGGTCGGCAGCGCGAAAGCGTTGATCGACTGCGAATTGAGGATCGTGACCTTGTAGTGCAGATCGGGCCGCTCCGACGCCGCCACCAGGCGTTCGACGGTCTGCTCGAGCAGGCTTTGCAATCGCGGATCGTTGTAGACACCGCCATAGGCGGCGAGGATGCGCTGATGCTCGCGCAGCACCGCCGGCGACATGTCGCTGGTCTCGGCGGGCTTGGCCAGCGGCGGCAGCGAAGCTTGCGGCTCGACGGCGGGCGGCGAAGCGGTGCAGGCGGCGAGCACAAGCGCGGAGAGCACAAGCGCGAGCACGGCAATGCCGGCATGGGGAAGCCGAAACCTCCCCGATCCTTCAAGCCGCCACCTGGTCACCGCCCTGTCCATCAACTCAACTGCAACTCGCTTGCAATGCTCCTGTAACGCTTTTGGCCGTCACTCGCGGTCGGCAAACTCGATCTGTTCCGGCCGCGCCGCCTCGATCCATGGACCGCCGCGCTCCTCGATCCATCCGCGCACGCGGATACGTCGTCCGGATAGCTTCTTCGGTTCAAGTCCCGCCGCCGTAAAGCTACGCTCATTTCTCTTCAGGATCGTAACGGTGAAGTCCGTGCTCCACCGCCGTCCGAAGTTCACGTAGATGGTGGCCCCGCTTTCGCGGACCGAAACCACCCTACCCTCGACCAGCGCGAAACGGCCTTGCTCAGCCAGCACCGCGGCGGGGTTCTCGGCGTCGAGCGAGTCATAATACGAACCGGCCCAGAGGCCAAGCTTGGCCCGCCGTGCCGCGTGTTCCCGGCTCAAAAGTTCCATGGCGCAGGTCCGGCCGCCGGCCCGCGGCGCGACGCGGGCAAGCCCGGCGGCGAGCAGGTCCGCCTGGACCAAATGCTCGCTGCCGTCGCGGGTGACGAAAGCGTAGGCGACGATTCGGCCGTAGCGATCGGTCTTTTGCGGCTCGGCTTGTCTGAGCACGATTTCGGCGCCGCCGAGCAATGCGGCAAGGCCGTCCCTCGCGGCCGTACCGTCCGGCGCTGCTCCGGATCCAGGGGACAGCGGCGGCACCTCGATCGCGGCCAACCGGACCTCGCGGCCGTCAGCAAGAACAAAGCTGCGGCCGTCACTGACACGGCTCACGGCGCCACGCGCCACCACCTCGCCGGCGCACGCGCTCGCCGGCTGCGGCCGCTCCTGCGCCACAGCACCAGCGCATCCGCCAAGCGCAAAGGCGGCAGCAAAACCTGCCACGATAACCCCGTCCCACCCACGCATCAGTTTCCAAGCGAAAGGCGGGAATACGGCGGCACTGGGGCGGTTCCCGGCTGCGCAAAATGCATTGTGCGAGCGGGCCTTGATGGCCCCGATTCGGGCACTGCGACCGGTCACGCTGTTTCGCCGCGCGGGGGCGGAAATCTTGTCGTTGCGAGGAGCGAAGCGACGAAGCAATCCAGGTCTCGCGGCCGGACTGGATTGCTTCGCTCCGCTCGCAATGACGACGCGCGCGAAATCGTTCCCGCGACGCGCCCGCGCCCGAGTTTTTGACAAAGGCGAGTAGCGAATAGCGAGTCGCGAATGGAAGAAGCGTTCTTCCCCATTCGCAATTCGCCATCTCGCCATTCGCAACGAACAAAGAAAAAGGGAAGCCGAACGCCGACAGATGTGTGCATCAACCTCCGTGCGCGTGAGTGCTTTGCGCGACCGCGAGCGATTGACGATGCGTTTGCGACCGAACAGCGCGCGCATGCAGATCGGGTAACCAACTCTGGACGAGACGCAGGTCCCATGCGCGCAAGCGGTTACGATTTTCCTGCACCGTTACGCGGGAAGACTTTGGCTTTCGGGAGGGCCTGCGCTTCGATGCCGCGGTCCCGATCATTCCCACGACGACTTATCTGTAGGCTATGACAGACCTGCCCAACCGTGAGGAAAGGCCGTCGTGTAAGTGCGCGCCCACAACTCGTGTTGCAGTGCGGCATTGCGCTGACATTCAAATAATTAGCCCGGAGTGCATGTGCCGGGAGGCAATTCAGCGCTTCAGCCCAACGAGTTGATGAGGGAAAATGTTAATCTAATTCTTGACACAATTGATTATTGGAGGTTCCTGAATACCGTTAAGGAGACTCGCTATGTCCGACCTGCGCCCGCGCCCTACGGATGCTCCTGAGAGTGAGGTTTCCACGAGCGGTCCCGGTGCGGCCACGGCCCCGCGGGGGACGGTCGAGGAGGTCGCCGCCGCTCTGCCGGAATCCGCGACGGCGGCGTTTGCCGCGCTGCTGCATCTGCTCAGGCTGATGGGCGCGGACCTCGCGCTCAATCGGTCCGACGTCGATCTGGAGCGTTTCGAACAGGCGGTCCGCACCAAGATCGAACAGTTCACCAGCCCGACCACGAACCAGAGCGCGCGTGACGCGGGGCTGGCGTTTGCGCGTCACCTGGTCGAGCAGGTGCTGACGCAAATTCGCGCCCAAGTTCAGATCAAGAAAAGCTTGAGCATCAAACGGCAAACGGCGTCGGCGGAAAAACCCGCTACGGCCGCGGCTGAAGCGCAGGTCGACCCGCCAAAATTCCTGAACTGAGAATGTCTTGTGCCGCCGCCCTTCGAGGCACGCCGGCTTTGTCGGCGTGCACTTCAGGGTGAGGTGAGTCGCTAGCCGGCCTTCCTCTGCCGGCCGTTGGACCGCGCCGGTTTCCGTTGCTCTTCGCGAGCGGCCTTTTTGCCGGCGATCGGCAACAGCATTTCCTTCTGGCCTTCGACCTTCTTGCGGCCCTTTTTGGTTGACGTCGGCGCGGCGCGCGGCGCTGCTGCGCGCGGTGCGCGGCCGCTTTCGGCCTGCACGGAACGGCGCAGCGCATCCATCAGATTGATGACCTTCCCGGTCGGCTCGTGCCTGGGCGCTTCGATCTTCAGGCCCTTGGCCTTTTTCTCGATCAGATCCTTCAGCGCGTGCTCGTAATGGTCTTCGAATTCCTGCGGCTTGAAATGGCCGCGCTTGGTTTCGACGATGTGCCGCGCCAAATCCATCATGTCTTTGGTCAGCTTCACGTTGGGAATATCGTCGAAATACTCGCCGGCATCGCGCACCTCATAGGGAAAGCGCAGCAGCGTGCCCATCAGGCCCTTGCCGCGCGGCGCGATGGCGATAACGTGCTCGCGGCTCGTCAGCACCACCCGGCCGATCGCCACCATCTTCATCTGTTCGATGGCGTCACGGATGACGACGAAAGCGTCCTCGCCCACATCGCCGTCGGGCGCGATGTAGTAGGGCCGAATATTGTAGAGTTCGTCGATCTCATCCTTCGGCACGAACTCGTCGATATCGATGGTTTTGGTGCTGTCGAGTGCGACGGCCTCAAGCTCGTCGTCGGTGATCTCGATGTATTCGCCCTTAGCGACCTCGTAGCCCTTGATGATCTGGTCCGAGGGCACTTCTTCGCCGGTCTCGGCGTCGACCTTGCGGTAGCGGATGCGGTGGCCGGTCTCCTTGTTGATCTGATTGAAGCTGACCTTTTCGCGCTCGGTGGTCGCCGGATAAAGGGCAATCGGGCAAGAAACCAGCGAAAGCCGCAAATAGCCTTTCCAATATGCGCGCGGTGCCACAGTTAACTCCTGCTGAACAGCATTCTGACAACTCGACCAATGATACCGCGTTCCGGGCTTAAAACCGACTCGCCTCGGCTGCTGCGTTTCTGGTTTGTTCCGCGGGGCGGTTTTACGGTAAAATAATTGCTGCGATCGATTCGCCGCCGGAACCAACATGCCTGCAACGGCTCGCAAGCTTGTCCAGAAACCACGGCTTCGTGCCTACTACGCCACGGTGCTGGTCACGCGCGTCGAGGAATGGTGGGTGGAAGCCGAAAGCGAAGAAGAGGCGCGAGCCTTGCTCACTTCGGGGCAGGGCCACCACGCCGGGTTTGGCGACCGCGTTCATGTCGAAGTGGAACGATTGCTCGAGGGCGCTGAAGAATAGGACGTTCTCCGCGATTGAAGTGAGCGGCGCCAGCACAGTCCGTTATGGTCCCGTGTTGCGCGCCACGCCCATCGCCCCCACTCCCATCGCCCATTGTTGTTGTTGCGCCTTTGAGCCGCCCTCTCCCGCGAGCGGAGAGGCACACCAAATGCGCGCGTGTACAGCAGCGCCGTCCCGGCGTTATCTTCCGCCTTGAAGCGCTGGTTTGTTGCCGGCCCCCTGGAGGAATACGCATGCCATCGATTAGTGACGTTTCAATCGTCAACTGGAACACGGCCGAAGCCAAACCGGTCGCGTCCGGACTGGAAAGGACGCTTTGCAGCCAAGGTCTGTGCGGCTCGAAGACGCTCACCGTCTACCAGCGGACGGTGCTGCCAGGTCGGCAGTTGGACGTGAACGCGCGCGACGACTACCACCTTGTCTATGTCATCGAGGCGGCGAAAGACGGCACCATCAGCTTCAACGGAAAGTCGCATGCAGCGGAGGCGGGCGCCGGCGTGCTGCTCGCGCCAGGCGAAACGGCGCGATTTGAGGCGACCGGCGGAAACCTCGAACTGCTTCACATGGTGACGCCAAAGCCTCCTGCCGCCGTGGAAGGCGGATTGTCCGGCGGGCCCGGATATTTTTTCAATCGGAGCACGCTCCGTCCTCTCAGTGATGCCAGCGGAGGCCGTGTGCGCCGCTTCTGCGCCGAGTCCACCGTCAGACTCCTCGATGGCACCAGGCTTACGCCAACCAACGCCATTCAGGCGGGCGAGATGCACTACCACGAAGGCGGATCGTCCCCCTATCATCGGCACGTCGGCACCAGCGCCAATCCCGGCGGCGCATCCCACTGTTACATCACCTTCAAAGGCCGTGGCGTGGTTGAGGTCGGTGATACGACCCAGGAACTCCAACCCGGCACGCTGGTATATTTTCCCCCCGGCATACCGCACCGGCTTCGTGCCCATGGTGGTCCCCTCGACTACTTTGAGCTCCAGGCCTGGCGGAGCTTCAAAACCGACGTGCTCAGCGAGGAACCGCTCGGACTGAAGTGGTATTACGACCCCGTGACACCGGGCGCTGCGCGCGTCGAGTGGGACCAGAGTTGACGGCCCGCCCCCTCACTCACTCTTGTTGTTGAATGTCCGCGTAGCCCTCTCCCGCAGGGAGAGGGCACGATAACAGCGTTGTGCCCTACGCGGTCTTCTGCTCGTGCAGGCCTAGTTCTTTGATCATCGCGTCGCGCATGATGAATTTCTGCACTTTACCGGTCACCGTCATTGGGAAGGCGTCGACAAACTTGATGTAGCGCGGGATTTTGTAGTGCGCGATCTGCCCCTTGCAGAAGCTTTGGACTTCTTCGGCGTTCGCGCTCATGCCGGGCTTGACCTGAACCCAGGCGCAGAGCTCTTCGCCGTATTTCAGATCGGGTACGCCGACGACCTGAACGGCCGCGATCTTGGGATGACGGAACAAAAACTCCTCGACCTCGCGCGGATAGACGTTCTCGCCGCCGCGGATCACCATGTCCTTGATGCGCCCGACGATGTTGCAGTAGCCGTCCTCGTCGAGCGTGGCGAGGTCGCCGGTGTGCATCCAGCGGGCGCGATCGATCGCTTCCGCGGTGCGCTCGTCATCATCCCAATAGCCGAGCATCACCGAATAGCCGCGGGTGCACAATTCGCCGGCGGTGCCCGGCGGCACGATGCGGCCGTCGCCATCGACGATCTTGATTTCGACATGGGGATGAATGCGGCCGACAGTGCCGACGCGGCGCTCGAGCGGATCGTCGTGCGAGGTCTGCGTCGACACCGGGCTGGTTTCGGTCATGCCGTAGGCGATGGTGACTTCGCTCATGTGCATCTCGGCGACGCAGCGTTTCATCACTTCGATCGGGCAGGGCGAGCCGGCCATGATGCCTGTGCGCAGCGAGGACAGATCGAAGCGCTTGAAGTCGGGATGACCAAGCTCGGCGATGAACATGGTCGGCACGCCGTAAAGCGCGGTGCAGCGCTCCGCCTCGACCGTTTCGAGGCTCGCCAGCGGATCGAAACCTTCCGACGGATAGACCATCGCCGCGCCGTGCGTGACGCAGGCGAGGTTGCCCAGCACCATGCCGAAGCAGTGATAAAGCGGCACCGGGATGCAGACCCGATCCTGATCGGTCAGCCGCTGGGCTTCGCCGATGAAGTAGCCGTTGTTGAGGATGTTGTGGTGGGTCAGCGTGGCGCCCTTGGGCGCACCGGTGGTGCCGCTGGTGAACTGAATGTTGATCGGATCGTCGAATTGCAGCGTGGCGGCAAGTTCGGCCAATTGCGCGCGATGGCGCTCGCCGCCCATGCGCAGCACGTCGGCGAAACGCAGAAAGCCGCGCTGCTCGTCGTCGCCGATCCGAATGAGCGTCGTCAGCGCGGGCAGCCGCTTTGACTGCAACTCGCCGGGCGCGCTGCGGCCGATCTCCGGCGCAAGCTCGCGGAGCATGCCGACATAGTCGCTGGTCTTGAACGAATCCGCGGTGATCAGCGCCTTGCAGCCGACCTTGTTGAGGGCGTAGTCGAGCTCGGACAGCCGGTAAGCCGGATTGATATTGACGAGGATGAGGCCGGCTTTGGCGGTGGCGAACTGGGTGATCACCCATTCGGAATTGTTCGGCGACCAGATGCCGACGCGGTCGCCGGACGCGAGCCCGAGCGCAAGGAGGCCCGCCGCGAACGCATCGACCCTGGCTTTCAGCTCGCCGTAGCTCCAGCGGACGTTCTGCTGCCGCACGATCAGCGCGTCGCGCGCGCCCCATTGCGCCGCCGCCTTGTCGAAATGCACGCCGATGGTTTCGCCGATCAGCGGCGTTGCGGAGACGCCATGGACGTAACTTTGGGTGAGTTTGGCCATTCACTCCTCCCGAGACGCTTGCTCCCATGCTGCCGCGTTTGTTTTCCGAACGGTGTCGGCAGCTTGTTGTTATATCTAGCGATCCTCGACCGTGTCTGCACGTGTCATCGAGGCCTGGATCAAGTGGCCGTCATTCCCGCATAGGCCCGCGGCAGCAAACGCGCAAGCCGGAGCGCCCAGGTGTGCTGCCCGCGGTCCTCGGCGATCAAATCCTGGCGGATTTCGATCAAGGCGTGCGGCAGGCCCAAGCGTTCGCCGTGCACCGGGATGGTGTAGTCGGTTGAATCGCTCACGATGTACGGCTCGTTGTTGCCGACGACCAGGCCGGTTTCGGCCTTGAGAAGCGCCAGCAGGTGCCGCGCCAACCTCGGGTCGCGGTTATACAGAAGAGCGACGTGCCACGGCCGCGCTACACCTTTGAAGGTCGGGGTAAAGCTGTGCAGTGAAATCAGCACCGCCGGCATGCGCACCCGCGCGCGCCGCTTGATTTCGGTATCGATGCGCTCGTGATAAGGCCAAAAAATTTCCTTGGCGCGCAGCGCCTTGTCTTCTTCGCTCAAACCGATATTGCCCGGTATCTGCGTGAGTTCGCTGACTTCCGGCGTCGACGACGGCATGCCTGGCGGACGATTGCAGTCGATCACGAGGCGCGAATAAGTCTGCCGGATCAGCACCGCGCCGAGCGCATCCGCCAGAACGTGGCCGACGCCGGCAATGCCGATGTCCCAGGCGATATGGCGGCGGAGCTCAGGCGCTGCGACACCGAGGCGGCCGAGCGCACGCGGAATCGCATTACCGGCGTGATCGGCGACCAGAAGGAACGGCGAGCCGCCATTGGGGTTATAGACAGTGACGGGTACCGGTTCGCCGGCAGCCAGCAAATGTTTGTCCGGCCCTTTCATTGGCGCTTACATTCACGAAGCAAATACCGGCGATGCATTGCGTGATTCTTGGAGCGCTGTTGGCCCGAGAAATGCATGTCATATACCACGTTAATATAAGACTACGTTAATGCAGATCAGCGCGGCCGGTTCTTGAAGAAACAAAGCCCGCAAATGTCCACACCCAGCCGCGAAATCTCCGCTGTGTTCGGCCAAAGAGTCCGTTGATGAAGATTCGCGCCGGCTACGAAATCGCCTACGAATGTCCGCAACCGACGCCGATGATACTGATGCTGAGCGTGCATCCCTCGCGCGCGGCGGATTTGCTGACGCCGGATCGGCCGCGGCTTGATCCGGCGATCGCGGCCAACGCCTATCGGGACGGCTTCGGCAACATCTGCCATGTGGTCCACGCCCCCAAGGGCCGGCTCACGCTGTCAGCGGATTTTCTGATTGCCGATTCCGGCTCGCCGGACGATGTCGCGCCGCACGCCGAGCAGCACCCGCTCGAAAAACTTCCGGTCGATACGCTGGTTTATCTGCTCGGCAGCCGCTATTGCGAGACCGATCACTTTGTCCAACTGGCATGGTCGAGATTCGGCAACGTCGCCAAAGGCTGGCCGCTGGTTCAGGCGATCTGCGATTACGTCCATGATCGCATCACGTTCGGCTACCAGCACGCCAACCCGACCAAAACCGCATGGCTTACCCACACCGAGCGTCGCGGCGTGTGCCGCGACTTCGCGCATCTGGCGATCACCCTGTGCCGCTGCATGAACGTGCCGGCGCGCTATTGCACCGGCTATCTCGGCGATATCGGCGTGCCGCCCGATCCGGAGCCGATGGACTTCTCCGCCTGGTTCGAAGTCTTTCTCGGCGGCCGCTGGTACACCTTCGACGCCCGCCACAACACGCCGCGCATCGGCCGCATCCTGATGGCGCGCGGTCGCGACGCCACCGACGTCGCCATCACCACCTCATTCGGTCCCAACACGCTTGCCGGCTTCAAGGTCCATACCGACGAGGTGGGGGAGGAAACCGCCGCGGCGCGTTAGCGGCGATTTCCTGAACACGCACGCGCACAAAGGCGCGCAGCGATCGTGAGCGGCAGGCTCAACCCGGCAGATAGACCGACTTGATCTCCTGATAGGCTTCCAGGCCTTCCGGCCCGCCGACCCGGCCGACGCCGGATTCCTTGTAACCGCCGAACGGCACCGCGTTGTCGAGCTTCAATCCGTTGATGCTCACATTGCCGGTGCGGATGCGCCGCGCCAGCGCCAGCCCTTTGTCCGGGTCGTTGGTGAACACCGCGCCGCTCAAGCCGTAGGTGCTACTGTTGGCGATCCGGATGGCGTCCTCTTCGTTGTCGTAGGGCATGACCGACACGACCGGCCCGAAGATCTCTTCCTTCGCGATCGTCATATCGGTGTCGACGTTGGAGAAAATCGTCGGCTCGACGAAGTAGCCGTGATTCATGTCCTTGGGCCGGCCGCCGCCGGTGACGAGCGTGGCGCCTTCCTTGCGGCCTTTTTCGATATAGCCCATGACCCGATCGAGTTGCCGCTTCATCGACAGCGGGCCCATTTGCGTGTCCGCCTTCCAGGGGTCGCCGACGGCGATTTTCTTGACGGCCTCGCTGTAGGCGTCGACCACTTCGTCGTGGCGCTTTTTCGAGACCAGGACGCGGGTCAGCGAAAAGCAGATCTGACCGGTCATCGGCATCGCAAACGGCACGATGGTGCCGATCGCGTTCGCCAGATCGGCATCGTCCATGATCAGCGCCGGCGATTTGCCGCCGAGCTCGAGCGTGTAGCGCGCCAGCCGTTTGGCGCAGACTTCGGCGATGCGCTTGCCGCCGGCAACGCTGCCGGTGAAGCTGACCTTGTCGATTTCCGGCCGGTTGATCAGGTAGTCGCCGACCTCGCGTCCGGCCGGGACGATGTTGAGCACGCCGCGCGGCAGGCCGACGGCTTCGGCGCATTCGGCGAGGAGCTGGCCCTCGATCGGCGTCTCCGGCGCGGGCTTTGCAACGATGGTGCAGCCGGCGGTGAGCGCCGCCGCCACGCCGTAAGACATCAGCACCATCGGCGCGTTCCACGGCGTGATGATGGCGACCACGCCAACCGGTTCGCGAATGACCAGGGCCTTGCCGCCGTTCATCATGTCGCGCGTTTCGGCAAACTCGGCGCTGGCGCCGAGCTTGCCGTAGAACTCGAACAATTGCGGCGCGAAGTTGATGATGTATCCGGCGAAGCTCTTCGGCGCGCCGACCTGGGCGGTCCAAACATCAGTCAGCAGCGGCGCGCGCTTTTTCATCTCTTCGCCGATCGCGAGGACAAATTTGGAGCGCTCCTGCGGCGTCATCCGCGGCCACGGCCCGTGATCGAAGGCTTGACGTGCGGCCTGCACCGCCCGATCGACATCCGCTGTGGAGGCTTCGGGCAAGCTCAGAAAGCATTCTTCCGTCACCGGCGAGATCAGATCGAGTTTCTGATCGGACTGCGGCTTGACCCAGTCGCCGCCGATATAAAAGTCCTTCAGCACATGCTGCGAAAGCGCCTGTTGCGGATCAAACGCGCCGCCGGTGGATGTCGACATCGAACTCCTCCCTGGTTTTATAAAGCGCGCCGGCTCGCGATCGGGTGGCGCGTCTGTCGCGATGCTACCCAGCCGAAAGGTTATATACAATAGAATATAGCGTAGTGTAGGTCCGTCGTCGGAGACTGCCCGGTCAATTAAGTTTGCTGCGGCTCGGGGCGATCGCTTCATCATTGACTGCGCTCGCCTCGACGGCTTCATCGGCGCCGCGCTGCAAAGTCGAACCCAGAGACTGGCAGGCCTCGAACGGAACGCCGAAGCACACTTCAAAACCGTTCCTGGTTTTCAACGTGGCGATCAGGCAATTTTGGTCTTTGGCGCGCTCGATCGACCATTCATCGAGCTCAAAAACATAGCGCGCCGCGGCACTTCCAGTGCAGTTTACCAGCGCGCGCGCCAACAGGTGCGGCAGTGTCATAACGACGGCTTCAGCCTGATCCAGCGGCAATTCGACGGCAATTGTCGCGCCGGATTGGTCGAGGAATTCAAGCCCGATGTTGGAGCCGTCGGGCGCAACACTGCACGTCGTCAGTTTCTTGCTGCGGATCGTCACGGTTTTCACTCTTCCCACCGCTCTTGCTTTCGGCCACAGTCGCTATAGTCTTGTGAATATAACGAGCCCGGCGAGCGAACCGCAACGATTTGAGCGATTTGGAGGATGCATCCATGAACATACCCCTTGCCCACCCTCATCTCAGTGAAGCGACCTCGCGGTTTCTGGCCGGAAAGCATCAGGCCTTCATCGGCGGCAAGTGGGTCGACGCGGTGTCGGGCAAGACGTTCGAGACCTTCGATCCGGGCTCGGGGCGGGTCATCGCCAAAGTCGCGGAGTGCGACGCCGCCGATGTCGACAAAGCGGTCGCCGCTGCACGTGCGGCCTTCGAGAGCGGCCCCTGGAGCCGCGCTACCGGAAGCGAACGCGCCCGCATGATGTGGAAGCTTGCCGAACTGATCGAACAGAACGCCGCCGAACTTTCTGAACTGGAAGCGCTGAACAACGGCAAGCCGGTCCCCAATGTGCGCAGTTTCGACCTGATGCTCAGTTGTGAATCGCTGCGCTACACCGCGGGCTGGGCAACCAAGATCACCGGCGAAACCATCGCGCTGTCGAGCGCGCCGAAGATGCATGCCTTCACGGTCAAAGAACCGATCGGCGTCGTCGGTCAGATCATCCCCTGGAATTCGCCGATCATGATGGCGTGCTGGAAGCTCGCGCCGGTGCTCGCCACCGGCTGCACCGCGGTGCTCAAGCCCGCTGAGCAGACGCCGCTGACCGCGCTTCGCCTCGGCCAACTGATCCAGGAGGCGGGAATTCCCGACGGCGTGGTCAACATTGTCCCGGGCTTCGGCCCCACCGCCGGCGCCGCCATCGCCGCACACCCCGATGTCGACAAGGTCGCGTTCACCGGCTCCGGTGAAGTCGGCCGGCTGATCATCCAGGCCGCCACCGGCAATCTGAAGAAAGTCTCGCTCGAACTGGGCGGCAAGTCGCCCGTGATCGTCTTTCCGGATGCCGATGTCGACGTGACGGTCCCGGGCGCAGCGCGGGCGATCTTCACCAATTCCGGCCAGGTCTGCGCCGCCGGGTCGCGGCTCTACGCCCACAAGCGCGTGTTCGACCGGATCATCGCCGGCGTCGCCCAGGAGGCGAAGAAGATTCGCGTCGGTCATGCCTTGAGCGAAGGCACGCAGATGGGACCGCTGGTTTCCAAGGATCAGCTTGAACGGGTCTCGGGCTATCTCGAACAGGGCGAAAACGACGGCGCAACGGTCGTCACCGGCGGCGGCCGCATCGGCAATGAGGGCTACTTTATCGAGCCGACCATCCTGACCGATACCCGCCCCCAAATGTCGGTCATCCGCGAGGAGATTTTCGGCCCGGTTCTCTGCGCCATGAGATTCGACGACGACGATCTCGACGCGATCGCCAAAGAAGCCAATCGGACCATGTACGGCCTCGCCGGCAGCGTCTGGACGCGCGACCTCGGCATCGCCCACCAGATGGTCCGCAAGATCAGGGCCGGCACGGTCGGGGTGAACGTTCACAGCTCGATCGATCCCGCACTGCCGTTCGGCGGCTTCAAACAGTCAGGCTGGGGCCGCGAAAAAGGCCGCGACGTCATCGACCTTTATACCGAGGTCAAATCGGTCGTCATGGCGCTCTGACGCGTTCGCCGAAGCGATCGGTGCGAGCGTCGATCCGCATAGGCTGACGCGCAGCTTTAGCTTGCGACGAATTCGACCTGCGCGAGCCAGTAAGCGAACAGGCGCAGAGCGCAACATTTGCGCCTGAAACGACATGCGCACCCGGCGGCAACTGTGCTAATGACGCGGCCATGCGGCGCACATCCGGCAGAGCGAGGCTGGGACAAAACCTTGGCGCGGCGTAAGTTGTTGTGCTCGCTCAACGGTCCCGTAGCTCAGCCGGATAGAGCAGCGGTTTCCTAAACCGAAGGTCGCAAGTTCGAGTCTTGCCGGGACCGCCATCCAAATCTGTCGCGCCGCGAGCGGGCGCATTTTTTGGTCGCGGCTAAAAATCGATGGTCGGGATCAGGTGGCAATATCTGCGATGGACGGAGGCAAAACGAGGGTCGTTGCACGGTCCTGTAGACCAGTAATGCCGCACGTTCATGCGACACACGGCGTGGTCGTGGGTGCCGCGCGCATAGCCGTAAAGTGAGCAGGCGTCATTGGCGGCAACTTGGGCGGCGCCGGCGCGGCCGGCAGCCATGACCGCCGTTGCGATCAACAACAGCCCGAGCGTGTGGATCAATGACAATCTCATCGCGCTTTACTCCGCTGCCCGTCGGGTTTCGAAGTAGCGGTTCTCCGGCCGCGGCAGGCCGAGATTTTCGCGCAAGGTCTTGCCCTCGTATTCGCGGCGGAAGATACCGCGGCGCTGCAGTTCCGGCACCACCTGATCGACAAAGTCGTCGAGGCCGCCGGGCAGATAGGGGAACATGATGGTGAAGCCGTCGCTCGCTTCGGTCTCCAGCCATTCCTGCATCTCGTCGGCGATGGTTTTTGGCGTGCCGACCATGGCGAGGCCGGAATAGCCGCCAAGCCGCTGCGCGAGCTGGCGCACGGTGAGCTTTTCCCGCTCCGCCATGGCGACCACGCGGTCGCGGGCGCTCTTGCTGGCGTTGCTCTCGGGGATCTCCGGCAGCGGCTTGTCCGGATCGAAGCGCGAGGCGTCATGGCCGAGCGCGATCGACAGCGAGGCGATGGCGCTGTCGTAATGAACGAGGCTGTCGAGCTTGGCGCGTTTGGCCCGCGCCGCTTCGATTGAATCGCCAACGATAACGAAGCAGGCCGGCATGATCTTCATATGCTCGCGCGCCCGGCCGGCTTTTTCCATGCGGCTCTTCACGTCGGCGTAGAATTCGCGCCCGGCGGCGATGGTGCTCGGCGGCGTGAACACCGCTTCCGCGGTTTCGGCCGCGAGCTGCCGGCCGGAATCCGAGGCGCCGGCCTGCACGATCACGGGCCAGCCCTGGATCGGACGGGCGATATTGAGTGGGCCGCGCACGGAAAGATATTTGCCCTTGTGATTGAGGACGTGCAGCTTGTCGGGATCGAAAAACAGCCCGTGTTCGACATCGCGGATGAAGGCGTCGTCGGCCCATGAATCCCAAAGCCCGGTGACGACGTCGTAGAATTCGCGGGCGCGGCGATAGCGTTCGCCGTGCTCCATGTGATCGGTCATGCCGAAGTTCAGCGCCGCGTCCGGATTGGACGTGGTGACGATATTCCAGCCGGCGCGGCCGCCGCTGAGATGATCGAGCGAGGCAAAGCGCCGGGCGACGTGATAGGGCGCGTCGAACGTGGTCGAGCCGGTGGCGACGAGGCCGAGATGATCGGTGACCATCGCCAGCGCGGACAACAACGTGAACGGCTCGAACGAGGTCACCGTATGGCTGTGCTTGAGCGCATCGAGCGGCATGTTGAGCACGGCCAGATGGTCGGCCATGAAGAAAGCGTCGAACTTCGCCCGCTCCAGCGTCTGCGCAAATCGCTTGATGTGGCCGAGATTGAAATTGGAGTCCGGAAAGGCACCAGGATAGCGCCAGGCGCCGGTATGGATGGTGGTCGGTCGCATGAACGCGCCGAGGCGCAGTTGCCGTGAGCTGCCCATCTCTGCCTTCTCCGCGTTCGGTCTTCTCTTTAGCCCCGGATATGCAATTAATGTTGATCGGGAGATAAGATTTCAAGGGGAACAACCCGCAAGGAGAGGTACCGTGAGCACTGTACGGCATTTGAATCCGCAAACATTGTCAAAGCCGCCGGGCTACACCCACGTGGTCGAGGTGACCGGGCCAAATCGCACCGTCTATATCGCCGGACAGATCGGGCTCGACCGCAACGGCAAGGTCGTTGGCGCCCCCGGCGACGCGCGCGCCCAAATGGTGCAGGCGTTCGAGAACTTGAAATCAGCGCTGGCTGAAGTTGGCGCCACATTCAAGGATGTGGTGAAGATAACCAACTACCTGGTCGATATCGCGCACCTGAAAGACTTTCGTGAAGTCCGCGACAGCTATTTCAACATGGCCGCCCCGCCGGCCAGCACGCTCTTGGTCATTTCCAGACTGGCTGTCGATGGACTGCTGTTCGAGATCGATGCAGTAGCTGTGCTGCCGGAGAAATGATACAGCCTCAGCAGGGGCGTTTGGAAATATGTGCCCGCCACCAGCGGAGTACAGCGTAACGGGGAGGTACAGGTGAAGAAATTCCTTGCTGGAGCGGTGCTTGCGGCGGGCGCGTGGGCCGGCTCGGCCGCTATGGCGGCTCACGCCGCCGACCTGAAGATCGCGCTGATCTACAGCAAGACCGGCCCGCTCGAGGCCTATGCCAAGCAGACTGAGGCCGGGCTGATGCTCGGTTTGGACTACCTCACCGGCGGTACCATGATGCTGGACGGCCGCAAGATCGTCGTCCTGCCCAAGGACGATCAGGGCAAGCCAGACATAGCCAAGTCTTTGCTGGAGCAGGCCTACGCGGATGATGGCGTCGATCTCGCCATCGGCACTTCGTCGTCGGGCGCGACCATTGCGATGCTGCCGGTCGCCGAGGATGCCAAGAAGATCCTGCTGGTCGAGCCGGCGGTTGCCGACTCGATCACCGGCGACAAATGGAATCGCTACATTTTCCGCAGCGCGCGCAACTCGTCCCAGGACGCGCTCTCAGGCGCGCTCGCGCTTGGCAAGGGTGAGGTCTCGATCGCCACCCTGGCGCAGGATTACGCCTTCGGCCACGACGGCGTTGCGGCGTTTAAGTCGGCGCTGGCCGAGTCGCACAGCGAAGGCAAGGTGGTGTTTGAGGAATATGCGCCGTTCTTTACCACCGACTTCACAGCGCCCGCGCAGCGGCTGTTCGATGCGCTGAAGGACCGGCCCGGCCGCAAGATTATTGCCGTGATCTGGGCCGGCCCCAATCCCGCTCTCAAGCTCGCCGACATGAAGCCGGAACGCTACGGCATCGCGCTGGCGCCGGGCGGCAACATCCTCCCGGTCATGCAGCAGTGGAAGCAATTGGCCGGCGCCGAGGGGACGATCTATTATTACTACGGCTTCCCCAAGAACCCGATGAACGACTGGCTTGTGGCCGAGCACGAGAAACGCTTCCACATGCCGCCCGACTTTTTCACCTGCGGCGGCATGGCGGCGGCAAGCGCGGTGGTCACCGCGATCAAAAAGACCGGCGGTAGCACCGATACCGAGAAGCTGATCGCCGCCATGGAAGGCATGGAGTTCGATACGCCGAAGGGCAAGATGACGTTCCGCAAGGAAGACCATCAGGCATTGCAGTCGATGTATGTGTTCAAGATCAAAGCCGACCGCAAGAGCGACTGGGATTTGCTGGACCTGGTCCGCGAAATCCCGGCTTCGGAAATTCCGGTTCCGATCCGCAACAAAAGATGAGACGGTGAGAGCGCACTTTAGCGAAATCTGATGATGCTTTTCACCGTCATGCCCGCGCTCGTCGCGGGCATAAAACTACGCCGTTCTTCGAACAGCTATGCCCGGCCATGACGGCGGAGAAATTTGCGGCGAACGTCCTTGAGACGCGGGAACTCAGCATCCGCTTCGGGGGCCATCTCGCCGTCGACGCTGTGAGCTGCGCGTTCCATCCGGGGACGCTGACGGCAATCGTCGGGCCGAATGGCGCCGGCAAGACGACGTATTTCAACCTGATCTCGGGACAGCTCAAAGCGACCGCCGGCCAGGTCATATTCAAGGGCGCGGACATCACCGCGATGGCGCCGTCAGAACGCGCGCGCCGCGGGCTTGGTCGCGGGTTTCAGCTGACCAATCTGTTTCCTTATCTCAGCGTTCACGAGAACGCCCGGCTGGCTGTGCAAAGCCGCTGCGGCGCCGGGCTCGATCTGGTCCACACCTGGCGGCAGCACACCGAGCTGATCGCGGAAGCCGACGACATCCTTCGTCAGGTCGGCCTCACTGCCCGCCGCGACCTGCGGGCCGGCCTCTTGCCGCACGGCGATCAGCGCAAGCTTGAAGTCGCCATCCTGATTGCGCTGCAGCCGCAAGTCTTTTTGTTCGACGAACCGACCGCCGGCATGAGCATCGATGAGGTGCCGGTCGTGCTCGACCTCATTCATTCGATCAAAGCGAGGAGCGATCGCACCATCCTTCTGGTCGAGCACAAGATGGACGTGGTGCGTTCGCTCGCCGACCGCATCATTGTCTTGCACAACGGCCAGCTCGTCGCCGACGGCAACCCGGCGACCGTCATCGCGCTGCCGGTCGTGCAAGAGGCCTATCTCGGAGCGGCGAATGTCTGACAGCTCGCCGCTGCTCACCTTGTCCGGCGTCAACACTCACATTGGGCCGTATCACATTTTGCAGGGCGTCGACCTCGCGGTGCCGCGCGGCGCGCTCACCATGCTGTTGGGCCGCAACGGCGCCGGCAAGACCACGACTTTGCGAACGATCATGGGCTTGTGGCACGCCTCGGCCGGCGCCGTGCGCTTCGACGGCAACGACATCACGGCGTGGGCTACTCCTGATATCGCGCAAGCGGGCATCGCCTATGTGCCTGAGAATATGGGCATCTTTGCCGATCTGACCGTGCGCGAAAATCTGCTGTTGGCGGCGCGTTCCGGGCCGATCGACGAAGCGCGGCTGCGCTGGATCTTCGGACTGTTCCCGGCGCTGGAGAAATTCTGGTCGCTGGCGGCCGGTGTCCTCTCGGGCGGGCAGAAGCAGATGCTGTCGATCGCGCGCGCCATCATCGAGCCGCGCCGGCTGTTTTTAATCGATGAACCGACCAAAGGGCTCGCGCCTGCGATCATCGGCAACATGATTGCGGCGTTCCAGGAGCTGAAAAAATCCTCCGGCGCCACCATCCTTGTCGTCGAGCAGAATTTCCTGTTCGCGAAATCGCTTGGGGACGCGGTCGCGGTCATGGATAACGGCCGGGTGGTGCATTCAGGCGCCATGGCGGAGCTGGCCGAGGATCGCGATCTGCAACACCGGCTTCTGGGCCTGCACCTGGACCAGCATCAATGACCGCGCGCGGTGAATTGTCCCTTCCGGCGCAGCGCCGCGACTTCGTTCCGGCACTGCTGGTACCGCTCGTGGCGCTGATCGCGTTGCCGCTGGTCGGATCGCCGTCGACCTGGGTGACGTTGACTGTGGCCGGGCTTGCAATGGGCATGATCATCTTCATCATCGCCTCCGGCCTGACGCTGGTGTTCGGCCTGATGGATGTGCTCAATTTTGGCCACGGCGCATTCATCACTGTCGGCGCCTATGCGGCCGCGGCGCTGGTGCCGTTATTCGCGGCGTCGTTGCGCGCCGATTCGATGATTCTCAATCTGCTGGCGCTCTTGGCATTGATCGCGTTCGCCATGGCGGTGACCGCCGTTCTTGGCTATGCGTTTGAGCGCGTCATCATCATGCCGGTCTACGGCCAGCATCTAAAACAGATCCTGGTCACCATCGGCGGCCTGATTGTCACCGAACAACTCATCATCGCTGTCTACGGGCCGGTGCAGATCGCGCTGCCGGTGCCGACGGCGTTCCGCGGCTCGGTCATCTTCGGCGACGTCGCCATCGAACGTTATCGGCTGATCGCCGTGGTCATCGGTCTGGTGATCTTCGCGGCGATGCTGCTTATTCTCAACCGCACCAGAATCGGCCTCCTGATTCGCGCCGGTGTCGAGAACGGCGAGATGGTCGAGGCGCTCGGCTATCATATCCGCCGCCTGTTTGTCGGCGTGTTCATGGCGGGCTCGGCGCTGGCCGGTCTCGGCGGCGTGATGTGGGGTTTTTATCGCGAAGCGCTGACGCCCGGCATGGGCATGGACGTGATGGTGCTGGTGTTCATCGTTGTCGTCATCGGCGGCCTCGGCTCGGTCGGCGGCTGCTTCATCGGAGCGCTGCTGGTGGCGGTCACGGCCAACTACACCGGCTTCCTGGCGCCCAAACTCGCGCTCGGTTCGAACATCCTGTTGATGGCGCTCATTCTGCTGTGGCGCTCGCGCGGCCTTTATCCGGTGGCGAAGCGATGAAGATTCTCGCGGCGATTCTGTCGGGCGATCCGCCGCGCGGCCGCGCGCTGACGTTTCTGCTCCTCGTCATTTTCATCAGCCTTGCGTTCGCGCCGCTGTTGTTCCACGGGTCGGAGTCGCTCAATGTCGCCGCCAAGATTTGTTATTTCGTGGTGCTGGCCGCGAGCTACGATCTTCTGCTCGGCTATACCGGCATCGTGTCGTTCGCGCACACCATGTTCTTCGGCATCGGCGGTTATGGCGCCGGGCTTGCGCTGTACGGTCTTGGACCCTCCTGGAGCTCGATCCTGATCGGCACTGCCGCGGCGCTGGTGTTTGCCATCGTGCTTGCGCTCATCGTCGGTCTGTTCTCACTGCGGGTGCGAGCGATCTTCTTCGCCATGATCACGCTCGCGGTCGCCAGCGCCTTTTCAATCCTGGCCTCGCAGTTGAGTGCGGTGACCGGCGGCGAGGATGGCCGCAACTTTCGTTTGCCGGAAGCGCTGCGGCCGGGATTTCACCTGCACGTCGGCCCGTTCACGATCAACGGCCGCATTATCGCTTATTACCTGATCTTCTTTGCCGCGCTGATCCTGTTTCTGCTGATGCTGCGCATCGTCAACTCGCCGTTCGGCCGCGTGCTGCAGGCGATCCGCGACAACGAGTTCCGCGCCGAAGCGCTCGGCTACCGGACAGTCGTCTATCGCTCGATCGGCAATTGTCTGGCGGCCGCGGCCGCCGCCCTGGCGGGGGTGCTTTGTGCGCTTTGGCTGCGTTACACCGGACCGGCGGTGACGTTGTCGTTCGACATCATGCTGGATATTCTGCTGATGGTGGTGATCGGCGGCATGGGCACGCTCTATGGCGCGGTGATCGGTGCCGCGATTTTCGTCCTCGCCGAAACCTATTTGCAGAATGTCATGGCAATGATCAGCCACGCCACAGCCGGCCTGCCGGTTCTGCCGCTGGTGTTCGATCCGGATCGCTGGCTGCTCTGGCTCGGCGTGTTGTTTGTGCTCAGCGTCTACTTTTTTCCGTTCGGAATCGTCGGGCGGCTCAGGGCGCATCGATAAGCACTGGCTGCGGAACCCCGGGACCGCCGGGTTGCGTTACATCCGCATCACCTGACGCAAGCGATCGACGCAGAGCTTGAGCTGTTCCGCAAGCTTGGGATCATTCAGCCGTTCGTCGATTTCGACCTGCAGATAGCCAAGCAGCCGCAGCAACGCATCGAGGCTGGTCTCTTCCCACAATATTCCTTCGCGCACGTCCTCGTTGCTCAGGTGGTACTTCGCCTTCAGCGAATTCAGGCATTCATCGATCATGCCCAAACAGACTTCTTCCGGATAGAGACGCAACAGCGAGGCGCGCACCGATAGCAGCAGGAAGAACACGCCCCTGGCATTGCTCTCGAGAGAGTCAGGATCAGATCGATCCAGCTTTTCGTCATGTCGCCCCATAGCCCCACCCAGTTCTGCATCAGATTTCATGACGCGCCTCCACCTCAGTGATTGACTCTTGAATCAGCGCGATCACCTCAACCAAATTCGTGGTGTGCAGAATCGCGTCCGATTTCGCTCAACGTGGGTTCCTGTTTGGTCGCGTCGATCCATTCGGCGGTGGTCGTGACCGATCCGTACAGGCTCACGACTTTTGTCAGCAGATTGTGGACATCGGCTGCGGGCACGGCGTCGAGCGGATGGCTCGCCGATGCATCGGTAAGGAACGTCAGCCGATGGCCGCGGTGGTAGGCGTCGATCATGGTCGAGAGACACGCCGACTCTCCGGCGAAGCCGGCCAGCACGACATTGCCGCCGGCTCCCTCCTCCATCATCGAAGCGAAATCGCCGCAAGCGTAACAGGACGGCAGTTGACGCTCGAACACCATTTCTGTCGGCAACGGTCCGAAGCCATCGATCCACTGCGAAAATCGCGATGCCGCATTGAAGAACGGCGCGCGCGGCAGCCATTTCATGAACGCGATTGGAAAGCCCATGGTGCGGGCATGGGCGAGCAGCAGGCGGCATTGCAGCAACGCTTCCGTCGCGTCGGGTATCGCCATCCGACGCGGCGCGGCGATGTATTCCTGTTGCAAGTCGACCATGACCACGGTCGGCACCGTCATCGGATCGACAAAGGGCCGCAGGCTCACGATGTTGTTTGCTGTTCTCGCCGCAAAGCGGTGGTCTGTGCGCACGTCGCAACTCCTGCTGACTCATTCCCGTGACGCGTCAGTCACGGAGTTGATGGACCGTGTCATGCGGCGCGCACGTAGCGATTGGGTGACGTCACCGGCCGCGCCGCTGAACGCTCCAGCGGGCCGGGCTCATTCCAATGTCCCTCGAGGCGAATGAGAACGTAAGGATCCGATGCAAGCGACAAGGCTTCCGGATCGCGGTCGGTGACCAGCAGCATCTCGGTGTAGGCGTAGTCGGAGAATGTCAGCTCGCGGTGCGGCCGAATCGGCCGTGCGCCGAAGCGGCTCCAGAACGGCACCAGGCGCTCCTGGGCGTGTCCGTAGATGCGGGTGTAGCCTTTTTGCCGGCATATTTTGATCCCGGCGCGCACGATATCGAACGCGATCCGCGACCGTCGAAACTCATGCCGCACCGCCAGCCGCTCGAGTTTCGCGAAGTCGGCGAAGAAGCGCACGCGCAGGCAGGCGGCGGGCTCGCTATCGATCGCGCCGATCAGATGCATGGCGCAGAAGTCGTTGCCTTCGAACTCCTCGCCGTACGGACAGGTCTGCTCGGCCAAAAATGCAGCGGCGCGGATCGCGACAACCTGCATCAGGTCGGTCATCGACGCTGCGACGCGGATCGAGATATTGCCGGTCCGAGCGCCTTCGCTCTCCGCAGGCTCCGCACTTGTCAATTGATTACGCACTGTAGCACTCATCAAACTCATCCCCACTTGGCTGCGTACGATTGGCCAGCCGGACGTAGCGGTACAAAGCGCGCGGATGATCCGGCACAAGATGAAACCCAAGCCCGCGGGTAAATCGCAGACCGTCGTCGGTCGCCGGGATGGCGAACAGGTCGGCTGACCCATAGGGATGTTGCTGCATGCGGACGATGACGTCGGCGATGCCTTCCGCAGCGGACGCGGCGCCTAAAATTGCCCAAACATAGATTGCTGCCGGCCGCCGTCCGGCGTCGGCAAAGATCGCCGGCGGCGGGTCGGCAAGATCGATGCTGTTGTCGAGCAGGGCCGCAAGGCCATGAGCGTTCAACATCAGCAGCGCGGCGCCGCCGACGAGGCGATCGTGGCGCCAAAAGCTCCAGACCGAATCCGGGTGCCGACACGCTATGCGTGTAACCGTCGCCTGCGGTGCCAGCGGCACGCCCATGGCGGCTTCGGCATAGCGTAACAACAGCGGAATATCGCCGATTTGGCCGCGCCGGACGCGGATACGTTGCCGCAGCGGCGGTGTCACCAGATCGAATTCTTTGCCCGGCGTGTTAAGATTTTGCGCTGTACCGGACAGCCTGTCGGGATCGCGATACGCGGCGAGCGACGCCATTAGCTTAGTTCCCAAGACCCAGCTCAGAAGACCTGGTTCACAAGACTTCCCGGTATTGCGAACCTGCGATTTCAATGTAAGCTGGATCGGGGTCGGGCTTATGAATAAGAATTCGCAACGGCCTGTTGCAAAAATGGAGCGGCCTATCGGGCCTGCTCTGCTTGACCGAATCTCCTGGGACGACCTCAAGCTGTTCGTCATTGTTGCGCGCACGCTGAGCTTCCGCAAGGCCGCGACCGCGACGCGGACCAGTTCCTCTACGATCGTGCGCCGGATCGAGCGTCTTGAAGCCGAGTTGGGCTTGCGCCTGTTTGATCGATTGCCGGATGGCGTGGCGCTGACGGCAGAGGGGCAGGCGATCTTCGCGGTCGCGTCCGACATGGAGCGCGCGAGCTTCTCGCTGCGCGCCTATCTCGATCAGGATCTGACCACACGAGGCGTGGTGCGCTGCGCGGTCACCGAAGGGCTGGGCACGTTCTGGATCGTGCCGCACCTTGCCGACTTTACGCGCGCCAATCCGTTCACCGTTGTCGATTTGCGCTGCTCGATGGAATCGAGCGACGTGCTGCGGATGGAGGCGGACTTTGCCGTCCAGCTTATTCGTCCGAACAGTCCCGACCTGAAGGTTGTTAAACTGGGCCGGCTGCACCTCTATCCGTTTGCGTCGAAGCGCTACGCGGAGACCTTCGGGCTGCCGGCAACAATCGAAGACATGAAGCGGCACCGGCTGATCGATCAGACCGGACCGCAACTCGACCACGGCGTTATCCAGCGGATGCTCGGCCTGGACAATGTCGAGGGCATCGTCGCGCTGCGGACCAACGCCAGCACGGCGCACTTTTACGCGATTGAGCAGGGCATCGGCATCGGCGGCCTGCCGACTTACGCGCTCGCGCTCGGCGCCGATGTGATCCCGGTCGACATTGGCGTCAAATATTCCACCGACATCTGGCTCACCTACCACCCGGATGCGCGCAGCGTAAAGCGCATCGCGATCTTCATCGATTGGGTGCGGTCGTTGTTCGAGCCGAAGCACTATCCGTGGTTCCGCGACGAATTCATTCACCCGAATGAACTCGGCGCGGCGCCGGCGCCGGCGCGCGCTGTTCGCGGTGGCAAACGTTACGTGGTCGCGAGCCCGTCCAAGGCGACCGGAACGCTGCAATAATAACCCGGCGCGGATGCATAAACGCGCCGCCGGTATCACACGGATATTTCTCAAAATATCTTGAGCTTCAGGCGCGGCCGGTCACTGCGTTTGCAAACGCCTCATAGGCGATATGCCCGTCATGACCGACCGGGAGATAGTCGTGCAGCCGCGTTTTGAGTTGTTCGATTTCGGACGGCGACATTTTTCGGATTGCAACGCCGATCGGCCCCTCCGGTACGCGGAACGATTGCCAGAAATCGTCAAAGTCGGAATATGTGACGGGAATGCGGATTACGCGGGTATCGATCGATTGCAGGCCAGCTTGCTCCCAGAGCTCCCGCATCCTGTCCAGGCGGGAAACGTCAACACCCGGTATTGATACGGTGATGCCAAGCGACCTGACTGCGCGATACATTGGTTCGATCGGAATGCCTCCGCCGGGAAAGTCCCACATATAAGCCGCGACCCAGCCGCCCGGCCTTACAACGCGTCTCATTTCGGTTACTGCCTTGAGTGGGTCTGGTACGAAGCTGATCACCAGTGCCATGGTTGCGGCGTCGAAGCTTCGGTCCGGATATGGCAGCGCCTGCGCGTCACCGATGCGGAACTCTGCCCGCTTGGCCGCGGGCCGCATGCGCGCGTAGCTCAGTTGGCCCTCGGATGGATCGATGGCGCTCACGGCGGCGGGGGCACAGCGCTCGATCACAACTTCCGTGAAGGCGCCGTTACCGCAGCCGACGTCGAGCCAACGCGAGCCGTTCGGAACCGCGAGCCATTCGAGGAATGCTTCACCCACAATGCGGCTCCAGCGTCCGATGCGCCTTTCGTAGGCTTCGCCGTCACCGAAAAGCTTTGCATTGTCGCTCATGGTGGATTCCTGGTGGCACGGAATCCCGTCACCTTACGTCGGTTGGTTGTTACTCGAAAGAGCGTCTCAGCCCCGGCGTTTGGCCACTTCTCGGACGTGGCGCGACATCGGATTTGATTCTGCGACGAGCCACAAAGCAGAAACTAAGCGGCTTGGCTCATACGCGCCGGCTTGCTCCGGCGCCATGCGCCGGCGAGCACCGCCGCCAGCACGATCGTGCCGTGCAACAAGAGCCCGGCGGCAAGCGCGGCAAACAGCCAGCTCAGCGAGCCCGAGATGCGCAGCGCGATGAAACCGCCGCCAATCGCTACAGCCATCCGGACGAAGCCGGCCAGCAGCGGCCAGCCCACGCGTCCCGCACCCTGCGAGGCGAAATAGAGCGCGAGCCCGAGGCCGAAGAAGCCGTAGAACGGTCCGACCGCGCGCAAATAGTCGCTGCCGGCGGCAATCACGTGCGGATCGGCGCTGAACAGTTCGAGCCAAGCATGCGGCCACATGGCAGTCGAAAGCCCAATGGTCTCGGTGATCGCAAACGCGATTGCTCCGCCGTACAGTCCGATGCGCAGTGCGCGCTGATACTGACCCGCGCCGATGTTGGTGCCGACCAGTGCCACCAGCGGCGCACCGAGCCCAAACACCAGCGGGATCAACAGATATTCCAGGCGTGCTCCGGTGCCGTATCCGGCGACCGCATCGGCGCCGGCGACGCTCGCCACCATCGCGGTCGCCGACGCAATGATCACGTTGGTCTGCACCGAAGAGATCGACGACCATGCGCCGACGCCGAGAATGCTGCCGATCAGGCGCCAGCGCAGCGGCGTGAGCCGAAGCCGCGCGGCGTTGCGGCCGGACAGGACGTACCAGCCAAGAACGGCGGTGCCAGCGGCATTGTACATCAGGAACGCCAACCCGCCGCCGGCGATCCCGAGGGCCGGGAACGGTCCGATGCCGAAAATCAGGCAGGGCGACAGCGGGACCAATACAACCACGCCGACACAGATCACCGCTGCCGGCACCAGCATGTTGCCGGTACCGCGGATCGCGCTCGACAGCGCATTGAGGATCCAGATCACGATGTTGCCGGCGAACACGACGTTCGAATAGATCAACGCCGCCTGCAGCTCGCCGCCGCTGCCGCCGAGCGCGCGATAAATCGGCAGCCCGAACGGCAGCATGATTGCCATGAACAATAGGCCAAGCGCGACGTGGATGACGATGCCGTGAAGGACCAACGCATCCGCTTCGTCGCGGCGTCCGCCTCCGATCGCGCGCGCGATCGCTGAAGAGATCCCTCCGCCCATGGCGCCGGCGGCGATCATCTGCATCAGCATCACGCCAGGAAACACCAACGCCATGCCGGCGAGCGCGTCGGTGCCGAGGCGCGCAACGAAGTATGTTTCGATCAAACCGGTGGCGGCCTGTGCCAGCATGACCAGGATGTTAGGGGTCGCGAGCCGTAGCAGCGTCAATACGACGGGGCCTCGCAGCAGCTGTTCGGTGCGCGACGCCATTGCGGCCGAGCGTTGCACCGAGGGTTCGTGCAATCGATCGGGCAGGCCGAGTGTAACTGCGCTCATGACCTGTGCTCCCATCGTCACGGCAATGCCGGCAGACCGTAGCGCCGGCGTGTGCTCGCCTTGGCGGCCGGCCCAGCGGTGAAACGATGCGCGGCTTCCGTAATCGGCTGGCTGGTGACGCGATCGACCAGGATCGGGTCGGCGGCTTTTCCGGTCACACGATCGACCAGCAATATGCTTTCGCCTTCCGGCGCGAAGTGTTTGTTGCCCCAGGCGAGCAAGGCGATCAGCACCGGGCGAAAATCGCGTCCGCGCGCGGTCGGCAGGTACTCGTAGCGCGGCGGACGTTCGCTGTACCGGCGCCGCTCCAGAAGTCCCGCTTTGACCAGCGACTCGAGGCGGCGCGTCAACATGTTGGGCGCGATGCCGAGGCTCGTTTGAAACTGATCGAAACGGGTAAAGCCGTGCAAGGCGTCCCGCATGATCAGCATCGACCACCATTCCCCGACCCGCTCCAGGCTGCGGGCAATTGGGCACGGCATCGCGGCCAGGTTCTTGTGTTTCATTCTGGTCATCTACAGCAGTAACTATCATTATGCAAGTAACTATCCCGTGACGAAGGTCGCACCGCTCGCTTCGATGGCGCGTTTCCAGCAGGAGTGGTTCGGATTAGGTGCGCAACTCCCGGATTTCCGGAGCCGCCGCTATTTCAACAGCGCGTCGGCTCCGGCCTTGGCGACTTGTGCGTCCTGGGACGACAGCGCACCCGAAACGCCGATGGCGCCGACGATCTTGCCGTCGATCACGATCGGCAGGCCGCCTTCGAGCGGCGTGATGTCCTTCACGGCAAGAAGCCGAAGTCCGGCGCCGCCGGCGGCGATAGCGTCGTCCAGCGCCTTGCTGGGGCGTTTGAACGTGACTGCCGTGCGCGCCTTGCCTTCGGAAGCGCCGATGGAAGCGAGCTGGGTGTTGTCGAACTTATGAAACATCACCAGATTGGCGCCGCTGTCGAGGATCGTGATCGCGACCTGCCAGGAATTCTTGGCGGCTTCGAGTTCGGCAGCCGCCATCGCGCGCTTGGCATCGTCGAGCGTTATCGCAGGGCCGTAGGGCGGCGCGGTGGGCTGCTGAGCCAGCGCCAAACCACCGGTCATTCCGGCAACCGCAACAAACGCGGCCAACGCGCAGGCCAGCGCGAGCATCCGAGACATTGTGACTACCTCCCATGCCGCCCTGGCGCGGCGCCCGGCGGCACAATAAGCGGCAAAAGCGGCAGGTGGAAGGCGCTCGCGCTTAAGCGAATGTGATCGGCATCCACGCTGCGCCGCGTTCGCCCCGAGACTATATTGTCGGTAGCATGCGAGGAGACCGCGACATGTTCAGTTTTGGCAAGAAGATCGAAATGCCCGCTCCGGAACAAGCCTTGCGCGGGCGTTCGGGACCCATCCCCACTGCCAGGCAGCATTTCGTCAATGGCCACGCGCTGAAGGGTCCATACCCCGAAGGGCTCGCCATGGCGATGTTCGGACTAGGCTGCTTCTGGGGCGCCGAGCGCAAGTTCTGGGAGCTCGGCGATGGCGTCTATGTAACGGCGGTCGGCTACGCTGGCGGCTTCACGCCTAATCCGACCTACGAGGAAGTGTGCAGCGGCCGCACCGGCCACAACGAAGTCGTGCTCGTCGTCTATGATCCAAAGAAGATTTCGTACGAGCAGCTGCTCAAGACATTTTGGGAGAGTCACGACCCGACGCAGGGGATGCGGCAGGGCAACGACGTCGGTACTCAATACCGCTCCGGCATCTATGTGTTCTCGCCGGCACAGCGGGCCGCCGCCGAAGCATCGCGGGCAAGCTATGCCAAAGCGCTCGCGGCCGAGGGCATGGGTGCGGTGACCACGGAAATCCAGGACGCGCCGCCGTTCTATTTTGCCGAGGACTATCACCAGCAATATCTGGCGAAAAATCCGCACGGTTATTGCGGCCTCGGCGGTACCGGCGTGAGCTGCCCGATCGGGACTGGCGTCGCCGCGTAACTCGGTCAAAAGCGAATGGATTGGGTGTTCGCTACTTCGTCCATTCGCTATTCGCCATGCGCCTCTTGTGCTAGCTAGCCATCAGGCGGCGGGCGGAGATGGCATGCGAAAGATCGAGCACGGCTTTCTAGCGGCGCTGCTGCTCTCCCGCTGGCTGCTCGCGCCGTTTCTGATTGGCCTGGTCTGTTGTATCTTTCTCCTGATCTATCGCTTCTTCGCCGACTTGTACGAGTTCGCCGGTAAGGTTCAGGCTTTAAGCTGGCACGATCTGATCGTCGATGTGCTCAACCTGGTCGATGTGACGTTGACGGCCAATCTCGTGCTGATCGTGATCTTCGCGGGATACCAGAACTTCATCGGCAAGATCGAGCAACCGCAGCATGACGCATTGCCCGGCGGGTTGACCGACGTCGATTTCAGCGCGCTGAAGCAGAGACTTCTTGGTTCGGTCGTGGTCATCGCGGCGGTCGATGCGCTGGCCTGGTATCTCGACCTCGAAAAATATTCCGACACTTCGAAACTCGGCTGGGCGCTCGCCTTTCCGCTGATGTTGGTCGTGGCCTTGCTGATACTCTCGGCGGCCGACCGGCTCACGCGCCGCGATTCCTAGGCCGGGCGGGTCAATTTTTTTCAGACCGTTTCAGCGGACTGTCGCTGCCTGAACCTGGCGGACTCTTCATATTTCCAAAGCCCGCCCCTTGGCGGTGAGGGATTGTTAACCATACCGGGCGTTAATCGGGCCTCAACGTTTTGCTCTCGCTTGGCCGGAACGCGCGTATGCGGGTCATCCGCTTTCTCTTCCTGTTGCTGGGTGTTGCGATCGCGGCGGCGGGATGTGCCCGGCAGCCGGTCGCTTACGTCGCCTATTCGCCACCGCCGGCAACGGCCGGGATCGACAATGTCGTCTACGGAGCGCCCGCGCCGGCGGCACCCGCAATGATGGCCGGCGGGACTTACGCCGTGGCGCCAGGTGCGGCGCCCCGGTACACCGCGGCTCCCTACGCCGCGACTCGTTATGTCGCTCCGACGCAGTACGCCTCAGCAACCCCATATGCGGCGCCGACGCCGACGCCCTATGCTCCACCGCCCCACGCGGCGGCCCCGGCTCTTTACGGGTACGCACCGCAAGCTTACGCGCCGCAAGCTTACTCGCCCCGAGCCTATGCGCCCCAGGCTTATGCACCTCAAGCCGGGGAAGGCGGGGGACCTTACACGCTCGACGCCGGCGATCGGCTTCGCATCGTGGTGTTCGGCCAGGACGGATTGACCAACTCATACGTGGTCGGCGCCGGCGGCTACATCGACATGCCGCTGATTGGCTCGGTGGCGGCGCGGGGCATAACTCCTGACCAACTGGCCGGCCGCATTTCCGAAAGGCTTCGCGACGGGTTCATTCGCGAGCCCCACGTCGCCGTCGAGATAGAGAGCTACCGGCCGTTCTTTATTCTCGGCGAAGTCACACAGCCTGGTCAGTATCCCTATGTCGCCAACATGACAGCCGAGACTGCGGTGGCGATCGCCGGCGGATTTAGCCCGCGGGCGCTGCGCAAATCCGTGATTCTGAACCGCAATTATATGGGCCGGCAGGTCCGCATGGTGGTGCCGTTGACCTTCCCGCTTCGTCCAGGTGACACCGTCAACGTGCAGGAGCGCTGGTTCTGACGGAGGACGGACGACAGACACGAAGCCACTTTCGCCCGTCGTCTGTCGTCCGGCCTAGGCGTGCTCCGCGCTGGAAGCGGCCACCGAGGCCTCATGTTGTGCGCCTTCGATGCTGCCCAGCCCGTTGAAGAAAACATTGAGCAGCACCGACACAATCGCCGCCAGAAGGATGCCCGATTCCAGGAGTGGATGCAGCACATCGGGCGTGTGACGGAAGAAGTTGGGCGCGACCAGCGGGATCATGCCGAAGCCGACGGAAATCGCCACAACAAACAGGTTGTGGCGATTGGTCTTGAAGTCGACATTGGTGAGGATGCGGGCGCCGGTGGCGGCGACCATGCCGAACATGACGATGCCGGCGCCGCCCAGCACCACGACCGGGACCGATTCCACCAGCGCCGACATTTTCGGCAACAGTCCGAGCGCGAGCATGATGACCCCGCCGGTCGCAGTGACCCATCGCGATCTGACGCCGGTGACGCCGACGAGGCCGACGTTCTGGGAAAACGACGTGTACGGGAAGGTGTTGAAGATCCCGCCGAGGATCGTGCCGACGCCGTCGGCGCGTAGTCCGCGGGTGATCGCCGCCTGATCGATCTTTCGCCCCGTCATTTCGCCGAGCGCCAGAAACATTCCGGTCGATTCGATCATCACCACCACCATCACGATGCACATGGTGACGATCGGGATCAGATGAAATTTCGGCGCACCGAACCGAAACGGGATTACCACGTCCACCCAGGCTGCGGCCAGGACGCGTTCGAAATGCATCACCCCAAGGAGCGATGCCAGCACCGCTCCGGCGATGATGCCGAGCAACACCGCGACGTTGGCGACGAAGCCGGTGAACCAGCGCAGCAGTCCGAGAATGACAACCAGCACGAACAGTGCGATGCCGAGCCCCTCGAGCTGGCCATAGCCGGGATTAGGGAAGGCCCCCGGCACGCCATCGACCACTTTGGTCAAGGTCGGCAGGCCGCCGCCGGCCCAGTTGATGCCGACCCGCATCAGCGAAATACCAATGATCAGAATGATCGTCCCGGTGACCACCGGCGGAAACAGCGGCAACAGCCTGCCCATGAACGGAGCGACAATGACAGCGAACACGCCGGCTGAAATCACCGAACCGTAGATGCCAAGAAGTCCGATGTTGGGTGCGGCCGCCATGGACAGCATCGGCCCGACCGATGCAAAGGTGACGCCCATCATCACGGGAAGCCGGATGCCTACGCCGGGAAAGCCGACGCTTTGCACCAGGGTCGCCAGTCCACAGGCGAACAGGTCGGCGCTGATCAGAAACGCCACGTCCTCGGGCGGCAATTTGAGTGCGCGGCCAAGAATGAGCGGCACCGCGACCGCGCCCGCATACATCACCAGCACATGCTGAAGCCCAAGCGTCAGAAGCTTGGGAATTGGCAAGAACTCGTCGACCGGATGAATGCCCTGTGCCATTTGCTAGCCCCCCGCAAACGCATTGCCCGGGGCTATTGTGACACAAAAATGGTGCCAGATCGCAAGGCGCGTTTCGCAAGCTCCCCACACTGGCGCAGCGCCACAAGCGAGGGACGAAGCAATCCAGCGTTCGCGATGAGGCCGGATTGCTTCGGGCTGTTTACAGCGATGTAATTGTCGCGCTTGGCCGGCTTATTTCTTCATGTTCTTCTGCAGGAACGCCATCGATCGCTGCCAGGCGAGCGCGGCGGCCGCCTCGTTGTAACTGCCGCGCTCGTCGCAGTGAAACCCATGCTCCGCTCCGGGATAGACGTAGATTTCACAATCGCCGCCGCGTTTCTGCTTGATGATCTCGACATCGCTCATCGGGATGCCGGCATCCTTCTCGCCGAAATGCAACTCGGTCGGCACTTTCGGCTTTTCGTCGGCGTTCTTGGCGATCTGGCCGCCATAATAGCCGATCGCGGCCGACAATCCGTTGAGCTTGCAAGCGGCCAGAAACGCGATGGTGCCGCCCATGCAAAAGCCGATGATAGCGGCCGGCCCGCTTTTCTTCGCCTCGTCAATTGCAGCCTGCACGTCGCGCAGCATCGCGCCCCAATCCGGATTGGCGACAAATTTGCGGGCGTTGGCAATTTCGTCCGGCGAATAACCGCACTCGAAATTCGGCTGCTGGCGATCGAACACCGCGGGTGCAATGGCCGCGTAGCCCTCGGCGGCGAGGCGGTCGCATACTGCGCGGATGTGATGATTGACGCCAAAGATTTCCTGAATAACGACGATGCCGCCCTTGGCCGCCCCGCTCGGGTCGGCGCGATAGGCGCCGAGCTTGAAGCTGTCCGACGCGACAAGTGAGAAATGCTTACCCAAGACGATCCTCCATTGGACTGAAATGCCCTACCCTTAAGGCAGCCTAGCATATACCGGCGATGATGTCGGTTGGAATGGCGGTGCAGCCAATAGCCTCAGTGTGTAACAACGATGAAATTCGTGCCCTCGTCGGTCTCTTCGCCGAGTCCCTGGTCGGAGACGATCAGCGAAGAACCGGGGACGATCAGCTGGGAAATCTGATCGATCACATCTTGAGGAATTTCGATGCGCGCGAGCGCCTGCTGCGGCGTTTCTTCCAGGCGCGGGTCTGAGGATTTCGCGATTCGCATGGTTTCGCGTTTTACGCCGCCAACCTTGTCAAATCTTCTCTCGGCCTGTCGAGCTGTCTGCTCGGCCGGCAGCGAGATCACGTTCCAGCGAAAGCTCGCGCGGTCATCGGCGTATTCCAGCGCCGTGAAGACATGAGTACCGAGGCGCTGCTCAGGATGGTCGATCTCGATTGCAGCATCGAACAGCGGCAAAAAATCCTGGCGCACGTAAATCTTCTTGTTTTTGCCACTGACAAAGATCGCGATCGGTCCATGGTCACCCGAATGATCCAGTTCAGCCGGCTTGGATGGCGGCAGCGGTACGATTTCCGGTTCTTCTTCCACCGGTTCGTCCGACGGAGTTGATGGTGGCGATACGGAATCGATCGCGGCCAGGATCGGCGTCACGCTGGTGTTCTGTCCCGCTTCGCGCAGCGTATCCGCTTTTTTGTCGCTTTCGACAGTTTCGGCAGTTTTGAGAAGCTCAGCCCCCGCCGTTGCCGGCGGCATCGGCCTTGTCGGAGCCAACGACGTCGCCGGCTCCGCATCCGTCGGCTTGTCCTGGTCTTTATGAATGAAAAGATGCGGGTCGGAGATTTCCTCCGGTCGAAGTTCGGGGCGCGCGATCACTACGCCGACGCCGAGCCTGGTCAGCGCCCACAATCGCACCGCGAAGTCATGCGACATGCGGATACAGCCGTGCGAGGCCGGGTGCCCGAGATTGACGCCCTCATGGAGGGCCACACCGGACCAGGTGATGCGCTCCATGAACGGCATCGGTGCGTTGCTATAGATGTTGGAGCGGTGCTCGCGCTGTTTCTGAATGATATTGAAAATGCCAAGGGGGGTTGGATGATCGGGGACGCCGGTCGCCACCGGCGCATCAGCCACGTGTGTGCCGCCGCTGTAGAGATGCAGCTTCTGTTGATCGACGGAAATGATGATCTGCAGCGGACCTTTTGGAATTTCTTTCCGCGCGCGGTCGGTTCGCAGGTCGTGGAAGGTCGGCGCAGTCTTGCTGCTTACGTAAGCGAGCGCCGGCGAAGGGAGAGAGGCCAGCGCGCCCATCGCAACGATCGTGCAAACGGTACCGAGGAGCACGCGGCTCCAATGACGTCGATCAGGAGGCGCTGCCACGCACCGCGCGTCATTTGTCGGCCGCCAGCTGAAGGGCAATATGCGCGTCAAGGCACAAAGTCCTCCTGGCGACATCGGCTCGCGCCGCGGCTTGGTCTCAAGATGAAAGCTGTTTGCCCCCGATTTGGGAGGTCGCGACGATGCAGGCACAACGCAGTGAACCTTATCAGGTTGCATGTTCGACCGCTTCAACGGAGCGCGGAATTGCGAAAGCTTCCGCCAGCAATTCGTAGGAATGCCGCCGCGCGGCATGATCATGAGCCATGGTGGTGATCATCAGTTCATCGGCACGCGTTGCTTCGACCAACGCCAGCAATCGACTTTTAACTGTATCGATGCCGCCGACGACCAGGCGCTCGCGATGCCGGGCGATCCGGCTGCGATCGATCGGCGTGTAGGGGTAGGCTGCGGCCTCCTCTGGCGACGCCAATGGCAGATATTCGCCCTTGGCGCGGCGTACGAAGTGGAGGTCGGTGCTGCCCGCGATGCGCTCCGCTTCGGCATCGCTGTCCGCGGCGACCGCCGCTGTGGCCAGAATCGCATAAGGCTCGGGCAGTGTTTCCGATGGTTTGAAATGCGCGCGGTAGGTCAACATCGCGCTTTCGGCATCGTGCTCGGCGAAATGGTGCGCGAACGCGAACCCCATGCCGGCAGCGGCGGCCAGCTCGGCGCTGTAGCCGCTTGAGCCAAGTAGCCAGATCGGCGGCAGCGCCACATCGGCGGGCACCGCGTGCACCTTGCGGAACGGGTGGCCTTCCGGAAAGCCGCCGCGCTCAAGCAGGATCAGTTCTTGAAAACGTTCGAGAAATTCGTCGCCTTCGCGCGGATCCTGACGGCGGCGCAGGGCGTACGAGGTGACCGGATCGGTGCCGGGCGCGCGGCCGAGTCCAAGGTCGATGCGGCCGGGAAACAGCGCCT